>Ga0209023_10003292_pt1 | contig 19398 bp, 14 predicted proteins | sample LakOneMetagenome_FD_187468 | JGI IMG/M metagenome (GOLD analysis project Ga0209023, IMG submission 187468) | Freshwater and sediment microbial communities from Lake Erie, Canada (SPAdes) (version 2) | ecosystem: Environmental > Aquatic > Freshwater > Lentic | place: Lake Erie, Canada...
TAGCGATGGCCGGATCCGCTCCGGCCATCGCTACACCGTCGGTGTGATCTTTCACGATGCGAAGTGAGTGCAGGCTGAATTGACTGCGGACTTGTTCGAGGCCACCCCGGATCTGCGCCCGCCGCGTCAAGCGATGGCGGAAGGCGCGGCTTTGTTGCGTGGCTTCGTGAAGCCCTTTGAAAGCCAATTGCTCGCGAGCCTGCGCGAAATCATCGCGCAAGCGCCGTTCCGCCGCATGTTCACGCCCGGCGGCCACCAGATGTCGGTGGCGATGACCAATTGCGGCAACGCCGGCTGGGTCACCGATCACACCGGCTATCGCTATGATGGCGTCGATCCCAACTCGGCAAAGCCATGGCCGGCGATGCCGGCGGTGTTTAGCATGCTGGCCGAGAGGGCGGCGCGGGAAGGTGGCTTCGGGGGATTTTCTCCCGATGCCTGCCTGATCAACCGCTATGTGCCGGGCGCACGGATGTCGCTGCACCAGGACCGCAACGAAATCGATTTCGCTGCGCCGATCGTGTCGGTATCGCTCGGAATACCCGCGATCTTCCTGTTCGGTGGCCCCAGGCGTGCCGACAAGCCGCAGCGCTACCGGCTGGAACATGGCGACGTCGTGGTCTGGGGCGGGCCGTCGCGGCTGTATTTTCACGGCGTTGCCCCGCTCGCCGAGGCCGAGCACGCCGAGATGGGTCGCCAGCGCATCAATCTCACCTTCCGCAAGGCGCTTTAGCTCTTCCCTCTTCCACAAGGGGAGAAGGGAAGTTCCATCATCGGCATTGATAGTCTAATGATGGTGGGCCCGGAGCCCGACATGACGACCACCGACGCAAGCGCCACGACCAACACCAGCGCCAATCGCACCGGCGTCTATCTCGCCATGTTGCAACTGGTGTTCACGCTGGGCTGGGTCACGTATGTCATCTATCTGCCGAAACTGGCGGCGCAGGTCGGGATCGCGCCGAGCGCCGTGATCCTGATTCTGATGCTGGATCAGGCGGTCTTCACCGTCACCGACACCGCGATGGGGATCGCGGCCGACCGGATATCGTCGCTGGTTGGCCGGTTGAGCCTGTTCGTCGGCGTGCTGACCACCGTTTCCTGCGCCGCGTTCATGGCGCTGCCGTTTGTCGCAGGGACCGGGCCCGGCGCGCAGATCTGGTTCTTCGTGCTGATCCTGATCTGGGTCGTCACCTCGTCGGCGCTGCGCGCGCCGCCGCTGACGTTGCTGGGCAAGTACCGTGCCCGTCCGAAGGTGCCGTTCATGGCGGCGCTGGCGATGCTCGGTTATGGCGTGGCAGGCGCGCTGGCGCCCTATCTCGGCACGATGCTGCACAACAAGGATGCGCGGCTGCCGTTCGTGATCTCGGGCGTGGTGCTGCTGCTGACGACGTGGGGGCTCTCGAAGGTCGAGAAGGATGTTGCCGCGCAAGCGCTCGCCCCGAGCGAACCGCCCGCCGAGAACAAGCCGCTCGGCACCATACCGGTGGTGTTCATCGCCTCGATGCTGATCCTCTCGCTCGGATCGCAGTTGCATTCCGCGATCAACAGCACGGCGTTCTTCCTGCGGTTCGCCAAGGCCGGCGATCTGGAATGGCTGCTGCCGATCTTCTGGATCGGTTTCAACATCGCGATGTTTCCGGCCAGCTCCGTCGTCAAGCATCGCGGCGGGCTGTTCGTGATCGGGGCTGCCGGATTGCTCGGCGCCTTCGCCGTGCTGGGCGCGGAGCTTGCCGTCAACCTGAACATGCTGATCGCAGCGCAGTTCGTCGCCGGTGCGGCATGGGGCTGCATGCTGATGGCCGCGGTTTCGGCGGCGCTGGCGATCGGAGAAAACGGCACGGAAGGCAAGCTGGTCGGGCTGGTATTCTCGGCGCTCGCGCTGGCAACCTTTGCGCGGATGGCGGCGGTCGCCGGCGGCCTGCAGAAGCTGCCGGAATATGCGCCGCTCTTGCAGTGGGCGCCGGTGGCGTGCTGGTCGGTGGCCGGCGCCGGGCTGCTGGTGATCGCAGCATCCCGGGCGCAGCGGAAGTTGGCGGCGGGCGTCTAAATCGCATCCGCCGTCATTCCGGGATGGTCCGAAGGACCAGACCCGGAATCTCGAGATTCCGGGTTCGCTTCGCGCCCCGGAATGACAGAGACCTAAGGCTTCGCCGGGTGGATGAACTCCCACGGCGTACTTTCCGAATCGGTCGGAACCTCGATCGCAATCACATAGGGCCCGCCGTCGGCCAAAGCCTTTTCCAGCGCGGGGCGGAATTGATCGGGCGAGGTGACGCGCGCGGCGCCGACGCCGAAGGATTCCGCGAGCTTGACGAAATCCGGGTTGACGAGGTCGGAGGCGACCACGCGGCCCTCGAAGCGCTGCACCTGGTCGCGGCGCACATTGCCATAGGCGTTGTTGTTGAAGATCAGCGTCACCACGCCGATCTTGAATTGCACGGCGGTCGCCAGTTCCTGCACCGCGAACATGAAGCCGCCGTCGCCGCAGATCGCAACCACCGGCTTGTCCGGATTGGCGACCTTGGCGCCGAGCGCGGTCGGGAAGCCCGAACCGAGCGTGCCCTGGTAGCCTGACGTGACGAAGGTGCGCGGCTGGTAGATCGGAAAGCCGTACCAGGAGGCGAAGCCGACCTGCGACAGCTCGTCGGTGACGATCGCATTATGCGGCAGCACTTCGCGCAGGATGTTGAGGTACGCCATCTGCGGCTGGATCTTCTGGATTTCCGCATGCGAAGCCGCGCTGGCTTCGCGGATTGCTGGGCGGCGGCCGCTGCTCCTGCTGAAGCCGGCCTTTTTCACCGCAGCAACCAGTTCGGCGGTGCCGGCCTTGGCATCCGCGACCACAGCAGCATCCGGCGTAAAGCGTCGCATTTCGACGGGATCGATATCGATGCGGATGGATTTGATACCGGCCGGCTGGTACGGCCAGCGGAAGCCGGATGCCGGCAATTCCATGCGCGTCCCGATGCCGATCATCAGATCGGTGGTCGGCCACAGCTTGTAGGCCGACGCCATCGTCAATCCGAGTTCGTGCGCGTTGGAGACGATGCCACGGCCGCTGCGGAAGGCCACCACCGGCGCGTCGAGCATCTCGGCAAGTTCGAGAATTTCGTCGCCGGCATCGACGGCGCCGCTGCCGACGAAGATCATCGGATGCCGGCTCGCTTTGATCAGTGTCGCGGCGGCTTTGATCCGGTCCGCGTCGGGTTTCGGAGCGGGAAACAGCTCGAACGGTTTTGACGGGGCGACTTCGCAGCGCTGCGTGAACACGTCCCACGGCATTTCCAGCGATACCGGACCGCGGCGCCCGGACAGCATTTCCTGGAACGCGCGCGACACCACCGCGGGCGCGACATCGGGATACTCGATCCGCTCCGCCCACTTCGTAAACGTCTTCACCGTCGCGAGCTGGTCCGGCATCTCGTGCAGATGGCCGCGGCCCTTGCCGAGGAACGGCGTCGGCACCTGGCCGGTCAGGCACAGCACGGGTTCGTTGCAGCCGAAGGCGGTCAGCAATGCGGCGCTGGCGTTGAGTACGCCGGGGCCGGGCACCACGCTGAACACGCCGGGCTTGCCGCTCGAGCGCGCATAGCCGAACGCCATGTAACCGCACGCCTGTTCGTGCCGGGCGCCGACCACCTTAAGCTGCGCCTGATGGAAGGCGTCGAACAGGCCGTAGATCTGCGCGCCGGGCAGGCCGAATACGGTGTCGACGCCATGCGCGACGATGCCATTGACGATCGCCTCGCCGCCGGAAGTTGAAGTCATTGTACTGTCCAATCGCTCACAGAAATTGTCAGGCTTCGTCGACCACGCCATTGCGTAGCACACCGACGCCCTCGGCCTCGACCTCGATGACGTCGCCGGGCTTGAGATAACGGGGCGGATCGAACCGCGCACCAGCGCCGGTCGGCGTGCCGGTTACGATGACATCGCCGGGCACCAGCGTGGTGAAGGTCGAGATGTAGTTGAGGAGATAGCGGAAGCCGAAGATGAGCCGGCTGGTGCGGTCGTCCTGCCGGGTCTCGCCATTGACCTTGGTGGTCAGGTGAATGTCGGCGATCTGCGCTTCGTTGGTGTAAGGCACCAGCCACGGGCCGAGGCTGCCGGTGGAATCGAAATTCTTGCCTTGCGTCACGTTGAACTTGGCGTGCCGGATCCAGTCGCGCAGCGTGCCTTCGTTGCAGAGCGTGATCGCTGCGATGTGGTCGAGCGCGGCGCTCTCCTTGATGTGGCGGCCGGCCTTGCCGATCACGATCACGAGTTCACCCTCGTAATCGAGCTGCGAGGACGCGCGCGGGCGTACCAGCCGCGTCTCGTGGCCGACAAACGACCGCGGCGTGCGCATGAACATGCTGGGAAATTTCGGCGCGTCCTGGCCGTCCTTGTACTCGGCATTGCGGTCCGGGTAGTTGACGCCGATGCAGATGATCTTTTCGGGCGCTGGGATCGGCGGCTGCCAGGTGATCGCATCGAGCGCATAGTCCGGCGCGCGTTTCTCAGCGTCTTCCATAAGCTTCGGCAGCGCGTTGGCCGCGATCACTTCGCGCAAGGTGGGATAGTCCTTGGCGAAGTGGGCGGAGAGATCGACGATGCCGCCTTTGACGACGGCGCCGTACCGGGTCGATCCGTTGACGGAGAAGGTAGCGAGGCGATGTGAGGTCATGGGATGTCCAGTTAGCCCGGAGTCATGCCGCCGGCCTTGATGGTGGCCGTGGCTGCGGGGGATTTCAGATAGTCGATAAAGGCCTTGGCTACGTCGCCTTCGCTGGTGTCGCCGGCGATGGCCGACGTGAACACCAGATCCTGCTGCAGCTCGGCCGGGAAGGGGCCTGCGAGTTCGACACCGGGCGCGACCAGCACGTTGGTCAGGAACACGCCGAGTTCGGCTTCGCCCTTGGCGACCGCTGGCGCGATCTGCGGCGGTCCGGGCTGCACCTTGGTCTTGGCCTTCATCTCGTCGGCAATGCCGAGACGTTCGAACACTTTGGTGACATAGGCGCCGGCCGCGCTCGCCGGCACGGACGCGATCGATGACGCGGCAAGCAGCGTTTTCTTCAAGGCGTCGGGCGTGGAGATATCGGGCTTCGGGCTGCCCGCGCGGATCGCGACGCCATAGCCGACGCGGGCGATATCGATGGTGGGGCCGGGTGCAAAGTGGGCCTTTGCCGCGGCGTCCTTGAAGACATCGACCGGCACGACCACGACATCGAACGGCGTACCCGAATTGATCCGCGCGACGATGTTCGGCGTGGAGTCGAAATGGATCGAGAGCTTGTGGCTGCTCGCTTGCTCGAACGCCGGCGTGAGCTGATTGAGCAAGGCGGTCATCGAGCCGCCGGCGATCACCTTGAGTTCGGCGGCTTGAAGCGCGAGGGCGTGGGCCATGGCGAGAACTCCGGACAGTACGACTGCAAGGGACGTTTTGCTCATGGCGTTCTCCCGCCCGCCCTAGTCGGCGATGGTGACGTCGGCGACAAATGCCGGTTCGCGCACGGCCTGCCCGACAAACGGCGAGCCCTGCTCGAACCAGGAGCGCGGCGCCGGTGCGCCCCACAGCGTCTGCCGTCGCGGGTCCTTCAGCGACCAGCGCAGCGGCTCATGGTCGTGATCGCCGGTGAAGTAATCGCTGGTGTAGAGCTCAAGACGGTGGCCGTCGGGATCCCGGACATAGAGGAAGAACGCGTTCGAGATGCCGTGGCGGCCGGGACCGCGCTCGATGTTTTTGAGGTAGCCGCTGGAGGCCATGACGTCGCAGAGATGCAGGATGTTCATCGCCGTCGGCACCCAATAGGCGAAGTGGTGCAGGCGAGGGCCGCGGCCGTTGGTGATGGCGAAATCGTGCACATTGCCCTTGCGATGCATCCAGGCCGCGGCGATGCGCCCGTTCGGCCCGTCTTCCTCGCCATATTCGGTCAGGCGGAAGCCGAGCCGAGCGTAGAAGTCGACGGTGTTTTGAACTTCCGGAGAGAACACGTTGAAATGGTCGAGCCGCTGCGGATGGCAGCCCTTGTAGAGATCGTAGCGCCGCAACAGGTGCGGGCGCTTCTCCATCGTCGCATAGAGTTCGAGCTGAAAGCCTTGCGGATCGGTGAATTGCAGCGTGCGGCCCTGGAACGGCTGCTCGGTGAAGGCGTAGGCGATGCCGTTCTCGGAAAAGAAGCTGGCGGCCTTGTCGAGATCGCCGTCGTTACCGACCTTGAAGCCGAGACGGTTGCAGGCGGCGGTCGCCGCCTTGCGCAGCACCAGCGAGTGATGCTGATGCTCCTCGCTGCCGCGCAGGTAGACTGCCTTGTCGTCGCTGTCCTCGACATGGAGGCCGACGGTGGTCGAATAGAACTCGCGGCTCTTGTCGAGATCGACGACGTCGAGCACGGCGTGGCTGCAACGGATGACGTTGAAGGGCGGATCGAAGACGTGTTGGGGGATCGGCATGTTCACTTGTCCCAGTTAGCAGAGTTGTTGTTCCTCATGGTGAGGAGGCGCCTTTTAGCGCCGTCTCGAACCATGAGGCCCGTGGCCATCCTTCGAGACGCGCGCTGTGCGCCCTCCTCAGGATGAGGTCGAGCCCAGTTTCTGAATCTTGTGCGTCCCGCGGGCCAGCGAGACGTGCTTGGTTTCCATGTAGAAGTCGAACGAGTAGTCGCCGCCGTCGCGGCCGATGCCGGACGATTTCATGCCGCCGAACGGCGTCGGCAAGTGGCGGACGTTTTCCGAGTTGAGCCAGATCATGCCGGCTTCCAGCGCGTCGGCGACGCGGAGCGCGCGGCCCATGTCGCCGGTCCAGACGTAACCGGTGAGGCCGTATTGCACGCCGTTGGCGATTTCGATCGCGTCGTTCTCGTCCTTGAACGGGATCACGGTCAGGAACGGGCCGAACACCTCCTCCTGTGCCACCCGCATGTTGGCTTGCGCGCCGGTAACCAGTGTCGGCTGCACGTAATGACCGCCGCCGGGGCCGTCATGCGCCTTGCCACCGACGGCAATGGTGGCGCCGTCCTTGCGGGCAATGTCGAAATAGCTGCAGACCTTGGCAAGGTGCCGCTCGTGGATCAGCGGCCCGATTTCGGTGGCGGGATCGAGGGGATGGCCGACCTTGAGCGCCTTCACCCGGGCGGACAGCTTCTCGGTGAATTTGTCGGCAATGCTTGCTTGCACCAGCAGCCGGCTCGAGGAAGTGCAGCGCTCGCCGTTCAGCGAGTAAATCATGAACACGACCGCATCGAGCGCGCGGTCGAGATCGGCGTCGTCGAACACGATCACGGGATTCTTGCCGCCGAGTTCGAAATGCACGCGCTTCAGGGTCGGCGCGCCCTGCGCCATGATCGCTGAACCGGTCGAACTCTCACCGACGAAGCCGATCGCCTTGATGGCGGGATGTTCGGTCAGCGCCTTGCCGGCTTCCTCGCCCATGCCGTGGACGGTGTTGAGCACGCCGTCGGGCAGGCCGGCCTGCTTGGCGAGCTTGGTCAAAATATCCGCGGTCACCGGCGACCATTCGGCGGGCTTGTGGACGACGGTGCAGCCGGCGGCGAGCGCCGGCGCGATCTTCCAGGTCGACAGCATGAACGGCGTGTTCCACGGCGTGATGACGCCGACCGGGCCGATTGGAACCCGGGTCGAGATGTTCCAGTGCTCCTCGCTCGGCGTCGAGAGCCCGTCGCGGGCCTCGCCGCATTTGTCGGCGAAGAAGCGGAAGTTTTCGGCGGCCCTGATGGCGGCCTTGGCCATGAAGCGGTGAGCCTGCCCGGTGTCGATGCATTCGAGCACGGCGATGTCGTCGGCATTGTCCTCGATGGCATCGGCAACGCGGTGCAGCAATTTCTTCCGCGCGGTTGCGGGCATGTCGCGCCAGGACTTGAAGGCCTTGCTGGCGGCCTTCGCGGCGCGGTCGATGTCTTCCGCGTTGCCACGGGCGACGGTCGCCAGGGCAGATTTGCCATCGACCGGCGACTTGGTCTCAAAGGTCTGGCCGGAGGCCGACGGCACGCTCTTGCCGTCGATCATGTGGTTGATGCCCTCGGCCGCCAACTTGACGAGCAGGGGGCCGACGCGGTCGCTGTTGGCCTTGAAGCCGTCCTTCGGTGTCACTTTATCCATGTGCGGTCTCCACCTTCAGAGCTTCGTGGATGTTGTTGCGTTTCCAGCTGGTTTCCTTGTCGTTGATCTGCATGTCGAACGACAGCGCGAACTTCGAGTTCGCAAACACCGGATCAAGATAGGCCGACAAGGCCTTGAAAATATGTTCGCCGGCCTTTTGCCGGGTCGTGAGGTCGCGGCCCTCGCCGAGGCGGAGCACCATGTCGAGAAAGCCGAGTTTCCTGTCGCCATTGGCGATCGCATAGTGCTCGCACTTGATGGCGCGGACCCGGATGCCGCCGAGCGGGAAGATGCCGGTCGCCACCGCTTCCCTGCGAACCAGTTCCACCACCGCGCCCATGTCGACGCGGCCATCCAGATTGGCTGAATATTCAATGGTGAAGTGCGGCATGTTCGGGTCACTCCCGCTGATGTTAAAGCGTCAGGCGAAGTAGCAGCTCACCGAGCCGTAGGCGCCGTAGTCGGCCTGGATGGTGTCGCCCTTGCGGGTCTCGATCGGGCGGATGAACGATCCCGCCAGCACCACTTGCCCGGCTTCCAGCGCCAATCCATTCGGCGCGATCTTGTTGGCGAGCCATGCCACGGCGGTGGCGGGATGATTGAGCACACCGGCCGCAAGCCCGGTCTCCTCCAACTGGCCGTTGCGATAACAGAGTGCGCCGATCCAGCGCAGGTCTGCGTCCATCGGGCGGATCGGGCGGCCGCCGAGCACGATCCCGGCATTGGCGGCGTTGTCGGCGATGGTGTCGAAGATCTTTCGCGTAGCCTTGGTCTGCGGATCGACGCGCTCTACCCTGGTGTCGAGGATCTCCAGCGCCGGCACCACGAAGTCGGTGGCGTTGAGCACGTCGAACAGGGTGCAGTTCGGCCCGGACAGCCGTGACTTCATCACGAAGGCGAGTTCGGCTTCGACGCGGGTGGCGATGAAGCGCTCGGTCGGCACCAGCCCGCTATCGGCAAAAAACATGTCGTCGAGCAGGATGCCGGAATCAGGTTCGTCGATATTGAGCGCGCTCTGCATCGCCTTCGAGGTCAGGCCGATCTTGTGGCCCTTGACGGTGCGGCCCTGGGCAATCTTCATGTCGACCCACGCCTTTTGAATCGCGTAGGAATCCTCGATCGTTATGCCGGGGTGTTCGAGCGAAATCTGCCGGATCTGCTTGCGGGTCTTTTCGGCATGGTCGAGCCGCTCGGCGGCGCTGCGGATTTGGTCTTTGGAAAGGGCCATGTCGGTCCGCCATGGGGTCGGGAAAAAGGGGTGTGGGAATTTGATTAACATGTTAAATGTATTTCGGCAAACTGATTTGATGCTTGCTGCACCGCAAAAGTTTTTCTCTCTCGATCGAGGGTTTCCGAAGGTGGACGACTAGCGATGGCGGACAAGAAATCGCGAACTGAGATGGATGAGGGCCGTCGCGCGCCGATGCGGGAATTCTCCCGCTCGCTGCCGATGTCATTGCTGCGTGCGCGCGAAGCGGTGATGCGACAGTTCCGGCCGTCGCTGCGCAACCATGGTCTGACCGAGCAGCAATGGCGGATCCTGCGCGCCTTGACCGCGGTGGATACCATCGAAGTCACGGAACTCGCGCGCACCGCATTCCTGCTCGGGCCGAGCCTGTCGCGTATCCTGCGTGACCTCGAAGCGCGGCACCTGATCGAGCGCCGTACCGCAAAGGACGATCTGCGTCGCGGCGTGGTGTCGATCTCGCCGAAGGGACTGAAGCTGATCGAGGCGGTGGCGCCGAACTCGGAGGCGATCTACGCCGAGATCACCAGCCGCTTTGGCGCCCGCAAGCTCGCCGAACTGCAGGACATGCTGGGCGTGCTCGAACGCAGTCTGGCGGCGATGGAAGTCGCAGGCGAGGGCGGCGGCGAGGACGAAGAGTAAGCGCAAATTTGCATGATGGTACTGGCACCACGCATAGCGGCGGAGCAAATGATTGCAATCATTTGGCAAAAGCGGTCGAAGCGGTAGACAGGCGCGCGATTTTTCGCTCAAAGTGCCGGCCAAGCTGGTCATGAAAACCGGCGCGGGAGCGCGAGGTTCGCCGCCGAAAGCGCAGGTTTCCCATATCCGCTGCAAGATCATTCGTCGCTGCGCCCGCAATGACGGGAAGCCAACATCAACGGGAGGAATGAAGAGTGACTACCAATAACGTCAAGAAAGTATGGGCCTCGGGCAAGGCCGTGGTGAACGCCTGGCTCGCGATTCCGTCCGGCTTTTCGGCCGAAGTGATTGCGCAGTGCGGCTTCGACAGCGTTACCGTCGACATGCAGCATGGCGTGCAGGATTACCTCTCGATGGTGCAGTGCTTCCAGGCCATGAACGGCCATCCGGTGACGCCGATGGTTCGCGTTCCCTGGAACGAGCCCGGCATCATCGGCAAGGTGCTCGATGGTGGCGCCTATGGCGTAATCTGCCCGATGATCAACACGGCGAAGGAAGCCAAGGACCTGGTCCAGTACGCCAAGTATCCACCAAAGGGCACCCGCTCCAACGGCCCGATTCGCTCCGGCATGTACGGCTCGGCCGGCAGCTACCAGCAGACCGCCAACGACGAGATCGTGCTGCTGCCGATGATGGAAACCAAGACCGCAATCGAGAACATGGAATCGATCCTCGACGTCGAAGGCATCAACGGCGTCTACGTCGGCCCCTCCGACCTCGGCTTCTCCTACGGCCTGGTGCCGAAGCTCGACCGCGACGAGCCGGAAATCCTCAAGATCTACGAGAAGATCGTCAAGGAATGCGGCAAGCGCGGCCTGCATCCGGGCATCCACTGCTCGGGCGCCGAAGGCGCGGTGCGCGCGATCAACATGGGTTTCAAGCTCGTGACACTGTCGAACGAGAGCGGTCTGATGCAGACCTACGCCAAAATGCAGGTCAACCAGACCCGCAAGGAATCCGGCGGCAAGGCGTAAGCTATCCGTGTCCCGGACGCGGTGCAGCGCTGCTTCAGCGGTGCACCGCAGAACCGGGACCTCGCAGCAAAGTTTGGGCCCCGGATCAGTAGTGCACCCCTGTCGCGCCGCGCAGCATCCGGGGCACGATGGTTAGATACAAGGAGACTCTCATGGCCCCGGCACCCGTCATTCGCTTGCACCCTGACGACGGCGTGCTGATTGCGCGCTCGAGCCTGCCGCCGGGCATGGAGGTGGCCGCCGGGGTCACGACGGTCGAACGCATTCCCGCAGGCCACAAGGTCGCGATCAAGCCGATCGCGGTGGGCGAACCGATCAGGCGTTATGGCCAGATCATCGGCTTTGCCACCCTGGCGATCGCGCCGGGCCAGCATGTGCATACGCAAAACTGCGGCATGGGCGATTTTTCCAAGGACTATGCCTATGGCGTCGACGTCACGCCGACGCCGAACTTCGATCTGCCCGCGACCTTCGACGGCATCCGGCGTTCCGACGGGCGCGTCGCGACCCGCAACTATATCGGCATCCTCACCTCGGTGAATTGCAGTGCGCATGTCGCGGGCATCGTCGCCGATATCTTCAAGAAGAACCCGATCACCGGCGACAATCCGCTTGCGGACTTTCCAAATGTCGACGGTGTGGTCGCCCTGACTCACAAGACCGGCTGTGGCATGACCCAGAACGAGCCCTTGGCGCTGCTTCGCCGCACGCTCGGCGGCTACGCGCGGCATGCAAACTTCTCCCACGTGGTCGTGCTGGGCTTGGGCTGCGAGGTCAACCAGATCGGCGGCCTGATGCAGGAGCAGAAGCTCGCCGGGCGTTTGCGCGCAATGGATATTCAGGAAGTCGGCGGTACCCGCAAGACCGTCGAAGCCGGCGTTGCCTTTGTCAGGGAATCGCTGGCCGATGCCAACAAGGTGAAGCGCGAACCAGTACCGGCGAGTGAATTGACCGTGGCGCTACAATGCGGCGGCTCCGACGGCTATTCAGGCGTGTCGGCCAACCCGGCGCTGGGCGCCGCGAGCGATCTGCTGGTGCGCCATGGCGGCACGGTGATTCTGTCCGAGACCCCGGAAACCTACGGCGCCGAACACCTGCTGACGCGCCGCGCGGTCAGCCGCGAGGTCGGCGAAAAACTCGTCGGCCTGATGCGCTGGTGGGAAGAATATACCGAGCGCGAAGGCGCCGAGATGAACGCCAATCCGAGCCCCGGCAACAAGGCCGGCGGTCTCACTACCATCCTCGAAAAATCCTTGGGCGCAATGGCGAAAGCCGGCAGCACCAATCTGGTCGACGTGCTCAACTACGCCGAAGCCATCACCAAGAAGGGCTTCGTGTTCATGGACACGCCCGGCTACGACCCGGTCGCAGCCACAGGCCAGGTCGCGGGCGGCGCCAATCTGGTTTGCTTCACCACCGGCCGCGGCAGCGTGTTCGGCTGCAAGCCTGCGCCCTCGATCAAGCTTGCGACCAACACGCCGATGTACAAGCGCATGGAAGACGACATGGACGTCAATTGCGGCACCATCCTCGACGGCGAGGAGAACGTGCAGCAGTGCGGCCAGCGCATCTTCGAATTGATGCTGAAAACTGCGTCGGGCCAGCCGACCAAGAGCGAGAGCTTCGATTTCGGCGGCGCCGAGTTCGCGCCCTGGGTGCTCGGCGCGACGATGTAGGAGATTGAGCCGTCATTCCGGGGCGATGCGGAGCATCGAACCCGGAACCTCGAGATTCCGGGTCTGGTCCTTCGGACCATCCCGGAATGACGGCATCAAATTTCCGCACGTCCCGTAGGCAACTGCTGCCCGTTGTTAGTGCTTGATCCGTACCGGAACCAGTGTTCTGCTCAAAAAAGCTGCTGGAGTGTTCGGTCTGTGTCGATCTTCGTCGCGCTACATCACGTTACGCACTACAAATACGACCGATCGATCGATCTCGGCCCGCAAACCATTCGCCTGCGCCCGGCGCCGCATACGCGCACCCCGATCCTGAGCTATTCGCTCAAAGTTACGCCAGCCAATCATTTCGTGAACTGGCAGCAGGACCCGCAGGGCAACTGGCTGGCGCGGTTCGTATTTCCGGAGAAGGCCACCGAACTCAAGATCGAGGTCGACTTCACCGCGCAGATGACGGTGGTCAATCCGTTCGACTTCTTTGTCGAGGGTTACGCCACCAGCCTTCCGTTCCAGTACACCAACGATCTCAAGACCGAACTGGCGCCATATCTGGCGACGACCGAGCAGGGACCGAAGTTCGCGGCCTACCTGAAAGAGATTCCGCGCGAGGCCGACAGCACCGTCGACTTCCTGGTTAACTTGAACGCGCAACTGCAGAAAAAAATCAGTTACGTCATCCGCATGGAGCCGGGCATTCAGACGCCGGAAGAGACGCTGTCCTGCGGCTCCGGCTCGTGCCGCGACTCGGCATGGCTCCTGATCCATATCTTCCGCCACCTCGGGCTCGCCGCACGCTTCGTCTCCGGCTACCTGATCCAGTTGCGGCCCGACATCGATCCGGTCGAAGGCCCGCGCGAGGTCGAAAGCGATTTCACCGATCTGCACGCCTGGGCCGAAGTCTATCTTCCGGGCGCCGGCTGGATCGGATTCGACGTCACCTCGGGCATGCTGACCGGCGAGGGGCACATTCCCGTTGCCGCCACGCCGCATTACCGCTCGGCCGCGCCGATCTCGGGCACCGCCGGTTTCGCGGAAGTCGAGTTCGCGTTCGACATGAGCGTCAAGCGCATCCGCGAGGCGCCGCGGATCACGCGGCCTTTCTCCGACGCATCCTGGGCGCGCCTCGACAGTCTGGGCGAGCAGGTCGATGCCGATCTGGCGCAACACGACGTGCGGCTGACCATGGGCGGCGAACCGACCTTCGTGTCGATCGACGATCTGGAATCGCCGGAGTGGAATATCGCGGCCGTCGGCCCGACCAAGCGGGGGCTGGCCGACGAACTCATTCGCAAACTGCAGGCGCGTTTCGCGCCGGGCGGACTGCTGCATTACGGCCAGGGCAAATGGTATCCCGGCGAAACCCTGCCGCGCTGGGCGTTCGGGCTTTATTGGCGCAAGGACGGCGTGCCGATCTGGAAGAACGCCGACCTGATCGCGAAGGTCGACAGCCCCGGCGAGGCGGATATCGACGACGCCGAATGGTTGACCAAGGGGATCGCCAAACGTCTCGGCCTCGGCCCTGACTACGTGATGCCGGCCTACGAGGATCCCATGCACTGGCTGCAAAAGGAAGCAGCGCTGCCGGTCAATGTCGATCCCAGCGATTCCAGGCTGGCCGATCCTGAAGAACGCGCGCTGATGGCGCGGGAGTTCGACCGCGGGCTGACGACGCCGAGAGGCTTCGTGCTGCCGGTGCAGCGCGTCAACGCCGTCGATGCGGACTGGATGAGCGAGCGCTGGCAGTTGCGGCGCAGCCACCTGTTCCTGGTGCCCGGCGATTCTCCGCTCGGCCTGCGGCTGCCGATCGGCTCGCTGCCGCATATCCCGCCGGAAGAATATCCCTACATCGTCGAGCGCGATCCGATGGAGCCGCGGCTCGAACTCGCGGTCGAGGACACAGAGGCCGAGATCGGTGACGAAACTCCGAAGCGGCTGCAGCCGAAACGCCGGGTCAAGCCGGTGCGCACCGCGTTGTCGGTCGAAATCCGCGACGGCGTGCTGTGCGTGTTCATGCCGCCGGTCGAAGAGGTCGAGGACTATCTGGCGCTGATCGCAGTCGTCGAAGCGACTGCGGCGGAAATGCAGCTCCAGGTTCACATCGAGGGCTACGGTCCGCCTTACGATCCGCGCGTCGAGGTAATCAAGGTGACGCCCGATCCCGGCGTGATCGAGGTCAACGTCCAGCCGGCCCAGAACTGGCGCGAGGCGGTCGATATCACCTTTGGCCTCTACGAAGACGCCGCCAAGACCCGTCTCGGCGCCAACCGCTTTCTGGTCGACGGCCGCCACACCGGCACCGGCGGCGGCAACCATGTCGTGGTCGGTGGCAGTAAGCCCGAGGATTCGCCGTTCCTGCGCCGGCCGGATTTGTTGAAGAGCCTGGTGCTGTACTGGCAGCGGCATCCGTCGCTGTCGTACCTGTTCTCGGGCATGTTCATCGGTCCGACCAGCCAGGCGCCGCGTCTCGACGAAGCGCGGCATGACGGGCTCTACGAACTCGAAGTCGCGCTGACGCATGTGCCGCCGGCGGGCGTACAGGCCCCGCTGTGGCTGGTCGACCGGCTGTTCCGCCACATCCTCGTCGACATAACCGGCAATACCCACCGCGCCGAAATCTGCATCGACAAGCTCTATTCGCCCGATAGTTCCACCGGCCGTCTCGGGCTGGTCGAGTTTCGCGCGCTCGAAATGCCGCCCGATCCCAGGATGTCGCTGGCGCAGCAGTTGTTGATCCGTGCCCTGATCGCAAAGCTCTGGCGCGAACCGCAACAAGGCAAGTTCGTGCGCTGGGGCACCGCGCTGCACGATCGCTTCATGCTGCCGCATTTCCTCTGGGAGGATTTTCTCGGCGTGCTCGATGAGCTCAGGCAGTCCGGTTACGATTTCTCGCCGGAATGGTTTGCGGCGCAACTCGAATTTCGTTTTCCGGTATTCGGCCGCGTTCATCACGGCGGCGTCGCGCTCGAGCTGCGTCAGGCGCTGGAGCCGTGGCACGTGCTCGGCGAAGAGGGCTCGGCGGGTGGCACCGTGCGCTACGTCGATTCTTCCGTGGAGCGGTTGCAGATCAAGGCGGAAGGTTTCGTCGAAGGCCGTCATGTCGTGACCTGCAACGGCCGGCGGATGCCGATGACCGCGACCGGACGTTCCGGTGAGGCGGTGGCGGCCGTCCGCTTCAAGGCCTGGCAGCCGGCGTCGGGCCTGCACCCGACCATACCCGTGCACGCGCCGCTGACGTTTGACCTGATCGACACCTGGAACGGCCGTTCGCTCGGCGGCTGCGTCTATCACGTCGCCCATCCCGGCGGCCGCAGCTACGACACCAAGCCGGTCAACTCCTACGAGGCGGAAGCACGGCGGCTGGCACGCTTTCAGGATCACGGCCATACGCCGGGCAAGGTCGATCCGCCGCCGGAAGAACGTACAATTGAGTTCCCTTTGACCCTCGACTTGAGGACGCCGCTCCTGCATTGATTGGCTTGGCGCTTCGGGTGGAAAATCGGAATGGCGGGACAGGCCGGCCAAGGCAGTAGTCAAGGCAGCAGTCAGGAAAGCAAGGCGCGTCCGGGCCAGCGCCGGATGGCGCAGTGGACGCGCGACTACGTCCGGCTGCCGGGCATTCCCGACGAATATATCGGCCAGGACGGGGCGCCCCGCGCCGCCTGGACCCGGTTTTTCGATGCCATTGCCGCGATGGCGCCGGCCGACATTGAAAAGCGGTTTGCCTCCGCCGACCGTCATTTGCGCGAAGCCGGCGTTACCTATCGCGCCCCCGGCGAGACTGCCGACCGGTTATGGCCGCTCAGCCGCCTGCCGCTGATCATCGACGAGACCGACTGGCAGCAATTGAGCGCGGGTATCGCCCAGCGTGCGCAGCTTCTCGAAATGGTGTTGCGTGATCTCTACGGCGAAGGCCGTCTGGTCACCGAAGGCGCGATACCGGCCGCGGCGATTGCCGGCAGCAGCGAATATCTGCGTGCGGTGTGCGGGGTCAAACCGCCGGGCGGCCGATATCTCCATCTCTACGCCGCCGACGTCGGCCGCGGTCCCGACGGGCGGTGGTGGGTGCTGGGCGACCGCACCCAGGCGCCGTCGGGCGCGGGCTATGCGCTGGAGAACCGCCTGGTGCTGTCGCGCGCCTTTTCCAGTCTCTACAAGTCGATGAACGTCGAACGCGTGGCGCCGTTCTTCGAGGCGTTTCGTGAATCGCTTCGCGCCGGCGCCGACCGCGACGAACCGCGGATCGGCTTGCTGACACCGGGCGCCTTCAGCGAAACCTATTTCGAGCATGCGACGCTGGCGCGCTATCTCGGCTTCCTGCTGGTCGAAGGCGACGATCTCGCCGTCAGCGGCGATCGCATCCACATCCGCACCGTGGCCGGGTTGAAGCGGCTCGACGTGCTGCTGCGCCGGGTCGATTCCAACTTCCTCGATCCGCTCGAACTCGATGCGTCGTCGCATCTCGGCGTGCCCGGCCTGATCGACGTGCTGCGCAAGAATGGCGTCGTCGTCGCCAACATGCCGGGCTCGGGCGTGCTGGAGGCGAGGGCGCTGCTCGGCTTCCTGCCGAGCCTGAGCCGCCGTTTTCTCGACGAAGAGCTCAGGATGCCGCACATCGCGACCTGGTGGTGCGGCCAGAAGTCCGCGCGCGAGGAAGTGCTGGACCGGATCGAGGATTTCGCCATCGAAGGCGCCTACAGCCGGACCGTTCCGGGCTTTCCGGGCCACGGCCCCGTGCTCGCCGGCGAACTGTCGCCGGCGGACCGTGATCGTCTCAAGAGCGCGATTGCCGAGCGCGGCATCGACTATGTCGGCCAGGAACTGGTGCGGCTGTCGACGACGCCGGTGTGGGAGAACGGACGGATCACGCCACGGCCGTTCGTGCTCCGCGTGTTCGCCGCGGCAAAGCCGGATGGCGGCTGGACCATTTTGCCCGGCGGCTTCTGCCGGATTGCCGAGCGGCCCGATGCGCGCGCCGTGTCGATGGGCGACGGGGCGCGTTCGGCCGACGTCTGGGTCGTGTCCGACAAGGCGGTTTCGACGGCAACGCTGTTGCCGGCGGCCGACACCGTGCGGATCAAGCGCATCGCCGGCGTGGTGCCGAGCCGCGCCGCCGACAACCTGTTCTGGCTCGGCCGCTATCTCGAGCGCGCCGAGGCGACGCTGCGGCTGATCCGTGCGCTCGGTGCGCCGACGCGCGATCCTGCCAAAGGCGCGTCGAGCGGGCCGGCAACGACGATGGCATCGGTCGAGCGCATTCAACGGCTGCTGGTGACCTGGGGCGCCATTACGCAGGCGAACCGGGCGAACCCGGCCCGCGCCGTTGCGGAGGCGCTGCAGAACCCGGAGAAGTTCGGCTCGGCGCTGTCGCTGGTCAAATCAGCCCAGCGCACCGCGACCTCGTTGCGCGAGCGGCTGTCGCCCGACGCCTGGCAGGTCATTACCGAAATGGCGGAGCGGCTGTCGCTGCAGGTCGACGATGACGACGCCGTCGTCAGCGCCGCCGAACTGACGCTGCAGGAACTGGCGAGCTTTGCTGGACTGTCGCAGGAGAACATGAACCGCGCCGCCGGCTGGCGCTTCCTCGACATGGGTCGCCGGGTCGAGCGCGCCATCAACACGGCCAGATTTGCCCGGCAGTTCGCCTATGACGAGGCCGGCGACGAGGACCTCGATCTGCTGCTGACGCTGGTGGATTGCCAGATCACCTATCGCTCGCGCTACCTGGTCGGTGCGGCGCTGGCGCCGGTGCGCGATCTTGCGGTGCTGGATCCCTATAACCCGCGCTCGGTGGCATTTCAGGTGGCAGCCCTCAACGAGCACATTGCCGGCCTGCCGAGCCTCAAGGAGCACGGCCTGATCGAACGGCCGCAGCGGCTGGCGGTGGCGCTGCAGGCGACCTTGACGACCACCGAGGCGGCCAACCTCGACGTCAAGAGCCTGTTCGCACTGGAGCAGGACCTGCTTAATCTCGCCGACGCCATCAGCCTGCATTATTTCCCGCACGGACCCAATGCGAGCCGGCCGGAGAAGCTCACGGGCCTCGCGTGATCTACGACATCCGTCATGTCACGACCTACGCCTACGAGAGCCCGGTCAATTTCGCGCGCTGCTCGCTGCGGCTGGAGCCGCGCTCGGACGACGGTCAGCAACTGGTCTCGCATTCGGTCGACATCCGGCCGCGGCCGGCCGAACGCACGGTGCGGCGCGACTTCTTCGGCACCCACACCGAGAGCGTCCTGATCGAGATCGCGCATCGCACCTTGCGGATCGATTCCCGCTCGCGGGTGGAGGTCGCGCGGCAGGCGCCGGAACGCAGCGCGCCGAGCCTGTCGTGGGAGGATATCCGCGACGTGGCGTTCGAGGCCACCAGCCTGGGTCCATCCTCGCCGGTCGGATATGTCTTTGCCAGTTCGCTGGTGCCGGTGCAGGCGCCGGTCACCAAATATGCCGCGGCAAGCTTCCCGCCAGGCCGCGGCATCGTCGCCGGTGCAGTCGACCTGATGCATCGGATTCGTACCGAGTTCAGGTACGACCCCAAGGCCACCGTGATCTCGACGCCGCTGGCCGAAGTGTTCGAGAAGCGCCACGGCGTCTGCCAGGACTTTGCCCATGTGATGATTGCGGGCCTGCGCGGGCTCGGCCTGCCGGCGGCCTATGTCAGCGGCTACCTGCGCACCATCCCGCCGCCGGGCCAGCC
>Ga0209023_10003293_pt1 | contig 19391 bp, 17 predicted proteins | sample LakOneMetagenome_FD_187468 | JGI IMG/M metagenome (GOLD analysis project Ga0209023, IMG submission 187468) | Freshwater and sediment microbial communities from Lake Erie, Canada (SPAdes) (version 2) | ecosystem: Environmental > Aquatic > Freshwater > Lentic | place: Lake Erie, Canada...
CGCCGCGACGTCGTACTTCACGCGCCCGAGCATTGCCGTGAACAGCTCGAGAGGGAAGCGCAGCCGGTTCGAGACCGTCCCGCCATAATCGTCGCTGCGCCGGTTGGTGAGCGGCGAAAGGAAGCTGGCCAGCAAATATCCGTGTGCGCAATGAAGTTCGAGCAGGTCGAAGCCGGCCCGGTCCGCGCGCCGGGTCGATGCGACAAAATCGGCGATGATCCCGTCCATGCCCGCACGATCGATCTCGTGGGGAATCTGGCTCTCGCCCGGCAGCCAGGGCACCGGCGATGCCGAAAGGATCGGCCAGTTCCGGTCCGGATCGGCAATCGGGTGATCGGCCTGTTCCCAGCCGAGCTGGGTCGATGCCTTGCGGCCGGCATGGCCAAGCTGAATGGCCATCTTTGCCGCGCTGTTGGCATGGGCAAAATCGACGATCCGCTTCCACGCGGCTTCCTGCCCGTCGTTCCATAGGCCGGGGCAACCCAGCGTAATTCGTGCCTCGGGGGAAGGGCAGGTCATCTCGACATAGACCAGGCCCGCGCCGCCAAGTGCCCGGCCGCTATAGTGCACCATATGCCAGTCCGTCGGAACACCGTCTTCGGCCTTGTATTGCGCCATTGGTGCCACCACCACCCGATTGGGGATCACCAGTTCGCGAAGCTTCAGCGGCGTGAACATCGGCGTCGGGCGCGATGCGGAAAGGTCGATCCCGGTCTCGGCCCGATAAGTGCGATAGAAATCATCCTCTACCGCTGCGAGAAAATCCGGGTCGCGAAGCTCGAGATTGTCCCAGGTTATGGATTTTGCGCGCGACATGACCATCATCGCGAACTGGACGGGCGGCATATCCCACGACCGCGAGACATGTTCGAACCAGGCGAGTGATACTGCAGCATTGTGCTGCGTGATCTCGATCGCTGTCTCGCGCTCCACCCGGTATTTTGCAAAAGCCGCCTCGATATCGGTTTCGCCGAATTCCAGAAGCGCGTCGGCTAGCGCGATTGCGCTTTCCATGGCCAGCTTGGTGCCCGATCCGATCGAATAATGCGCGGTGGCCATTGCATCGCCCAACAGCACGATCCGGCCATGCCACCACCGCGCGCAGGAGATTGTCGGAAAATTGCGCCACAAAGACCGGTTTATGAGAAGCGGGTGGCCTTCAAGCTCTTCGGCAAATATCTTCTCGAGCAGGCGCGCCGCTTCCGCTTCTTCCATCCTGTCGAACCCGTGGCCCGCCCAGCATTCGGGCGTGGTCTCGATCACCCAGGTCGAGTGCGCCGGTTCGTATTGATAGCAGTGCGCAACGATGATGCCGTGCTCGGTTTCGCGGAAAAAATAGGTGAAGTCGGAAAGCTGCCGCGTCGATCCCATCCAGGTGAACTTGTTCCGCATCGGGCGGATCGTCGGTTGGAAGACCTCGCTATGATAGCTGCGTATGGCGCTATTGACTCCATCTGCCGCGATTATGACGTCGGAATCGGCAAACCGGGTTTCGATCGTCGCCGGCTCGATCGTCTGCCCGTAATGGGCGATTACGCCGAGCGCCTCTGCACGCTGCTGGAGTATCTTGAGCAATGTCAGCCGGGCGCAGCCGGCAAAGCCATTGCCGCCGCAAGAAACTTCCTCGCCCTTGTAGCGAACCCTGATATCGTCCCAATAGGCGAATGCGCGCGTGATCTGTTCGTATGACTCGGGATCCCGGCTGAGAAACTCGCCGAGCGTTTCATCGGAAAAGACGACACCGAACCCGAACGTATCATCGGCGCGGTTCTGCTCGAACAGTTCAATGTCCCAATCCGGACGCATCTTTTTGACAAGAATGGCAAGGTAGAAGCCGCCCGGGCCACCGCCGACAATGGTAATCCGCAAAATCCGTTCCCAACCCTATTGCCTGTTTGCAACCTAGCCGATCCGATGTAATGCTTCAAACTTAAAATGGATTCAGATGTTCGTTGGAAGTGAACACCGGGAAGGAAGGGCAATGACCGGATCAGGCGAAGGAGTACTTGCCGGGCGCCATGCACTCATTACCGGGGGCGGGACTGGAATCGGTGCCGCCATTGCCAGACGGCTGTCGGCGGAAGGGGCTTCCGTCACGCTGGCCGGCCGCCGTGTGCAGCCGCTGGAGGTGCTCGCCGCAGAGCTTCCGCATGCATGTGCCGCGCCGGGGGATGTGACCGACGCTGCGGACGTCGCAGGCATTCTTGCTGCAGCTCATGAGTCATTTGGAGCTGTTGACATATTGGTCAACAATGCGGGCGCGGCAGAGAGCGCGCCATTTCACCTGATTGACGCCGAATCCTGGCGGCGGATGATGTCCGTCAATCTGGATGCGCTCTTTTCGGTGACACAGGCCGTGCTTCCCGACCTGCGCGCCGCGCCGAGCGGCCGGATCATAACCGTCGCCAGCACCGCAGGTGTGAAGGGCTATCCTTATACAGTCGCCTATTGTGCTGCGAAGCACGGCGCGATCGGCTTTACGCGGGCACTGGCGCTCGAGCTTGCCCGGACGGCGATTACCGTCAACGCCGTGTGTCCCGGTTTCACGGACACGGCAATCGTCGACGATGCGGTCACGCGGATTGTTGCAGCGACGGGGCGTGACCCGGCCCAGGCGCGAAGCGAGCTTGCCGCCTATAACCCGCAGGGGCGGCTGATCGAGCCGGAGGAAGTCGCCGATGCGATTCTGTGGTTGTGTTTGTCATCGAGCCGGTCGATCACCGGTCAGGCGATAATGGTCGCTGGCGGAGAGGTGTGTTGATGGGAACTGCGGCAATGCGTGAGAAACATGACGGTATGCTCGACCGCTCGGCAAGCGTGCGCCTTTGGCTGCGGCTGCTGAGCTGCACGATGGTCATTGAAAAGCAGATCCGTCGGGGTCTTTCGGATAATTTCGATACGACGCTCCCGCGCTTCGATGTGCTTGCCGCGCTCGACCGGCACCCGGAAGGCATGACGATGGGCGCGCTTTCAAGCTCGCTGCTGGTCTCGAACGGCAATGTGACGGCGCTTGTCCAGAAGCTGATCGGCGACGGGCATGTTGCGCTCGATCCATCCCCCGCCGATCGCCGGGCCAGCGTCGCCAGCCTCACGCCGTCTGGAAAGAGCTATTTCGCCTCGCTGGCCGGGTCTCATCACCGCTGGATCGAGGCCATGATGTCCGACCTGTCGGCCAATCAGAGGGAAATGCTTTACGATCTGCTGGGCGCGCTCAAGGTCTCGATTGCCCATGCCGATCTCAAGGAGATGCAATGAACGCTTTCGATCCGGACGGCTACAGGCCCGAGCATTTTCTCTGGAGCCATGACGGCGGTGTGGGGACGATCACTCTTGACCGTCCGGCGCTCAAGAATCCGCTGACATTCGAAAGCTATGCCGAGCTGCGCGATTTGTTCCGTGCGCTTGTCTATGCGCCCGACGTGAAGGCTGTGGTGTTGACGGGCGCCGGCGGGAATTTCAGCTCGGGCGGCGATGTGTTCGAGATTATCGGGCCGCTGACGAAGATGGCGATGCCGGAGCTTCTTGCCTTTACGCGGATGACCGGAGACCTGGTCAAGGCCATGCGCGGCTGTCCGCAGCCGGTTGTTGCCGCCTTGGACGGGATTTGCGTGGGGGCAGGTGCGATCATGGCAATGGCGTCCGACATCCGGCTCGCCACGCCTTCGACGAAGACGGCTTTCCTTTTTACGCGCGTCGGACTTGCAGGGTGCGACATGGGGGCGTGCGCAATTTTGCCCCGGATCATCGGCCAGGGCAGGGCGTCCGACTTGCTTTTCAGCGGCCGAATGATGAGTGCCGAAGAAGGGGAACGCTGGGGCTTCCACAACCGGATTGTCGAGGCCACCGCATTGCTTGGTGAAGCGCAGGCCTATGCCCGGATGCTGGCCGAAGGGCCGACCTTTGCGCACGGCATTACCAAGACCCAGCTCAACACCGAATGGGCAGTCGGGCTTGACGTCGCCATCGAAATGGAAGCGCAGGCCCAAGCCATCTGCATGCAGACCCAGGATTTCCGGCGCGCGTTCGAGGCCTTCGCCGACAAGCGCAGCCCGGCATTCAAGGGCAACTGAATTGGCTGACCGTTCCTTTCTCGATTGGCCCTTCTTCGATGACAGCCATCGCCGCCTGGCGGACGATCTGGAAAACTGGTGCAGGCGCGAGCTCGCAGGCCTGAAGCACGACGAATCCGATGTCGACGCCGAATGCCGTCATTTGCTTGGCCTTCTCGGGAAGGGCGGGTGGTTGCGATATGCGGTTCCAGCCGAACATGGCGGGGTCCATCAAAACCTTGACGTGCGCAGCCTTGCCCTGATCAGGGAAACGCTTGCCCGGCATTCGGGCCTCGCCGATTTCGTCTTTGCGATGCAGGGGTTGGGTTCTGGCACGATCAGCCTGTTCGGCACGGATGCGCAGAAATCGGCCTATCTCCCCGATGTTGCGGCAGGAAGGAAGATGGCGGCGTTTGCGCTGACCGAGCTTGAAAGCGGCTCAGACGTCGCGAATATGGCCACCAGCGCCGCCCGCACGACATCGGGCTGGCGGATCGACGGCGCCAAGACCTATATCTCCAACGGCGGCATTGCGGACTATTACGTGTTGTTCGCGCGGACTGGTGAGGCGCCCGGCGCGAAGGGCATTTCCGCCTTTCTCGTGCCGCACGATACGCCGGGACTGGCGATTGCAGAGCGCATCAGGGTAATTGCGCCGCACCCGCTCGCAACGCTGCGCTTCGACGCAATGGAGTTGCCAGGCGATGCCCTGCTTGGGGAAGCGGGGCGCGGGTTTGCGCAGGCGATGGCGACGCTCGACATTTTCCGGACGACGGTAGGCGCGGCGTCGCTCGGCTTTGCCCGTCGGGCGCTTGACGAGGCGCTGGCCCGGGTAACCAGCCGGTCGCTTCAAGGCAAGCCGATGGCCGAAAACCCGGTGATCCAGTCGCAGCTTGCCGAGATGGCGGTCGATATCGATGCGGCTGCGCTGCTGATCTACCGTGCCGGCTGGACGCGCGATGTGGCAGGCCGGCGCAACAGCCGGGAGGCTGCTATGGCAAAGCTCTACGCCACCGATCGCGCGCAGACTGTGATCGACAAGGCCGTCCAGATTCACGGCGGGCTTGGCGTTGTCCACGGCCATCCGGTCGAGACGCTTTATCGAGAGGTCCGCGCGCTGCGTATCTATGAAGGCGCAAGCGAGGTGCAGAAGATTGTCATCGCGCGGCAGCTGCTCTCTGCCTGATGGCATTCACGCTCGTCATTCCGGTCCGCTTCGGTGACTGCGACTTCGCCGGGATCGGCTATTATCCCCGTCTGCTGGCGCTGGTCGATGCGACCATAGAGGATTGGACGGAAGCGGCCATCGGCATCAGCCGCACCACATTGCATGGCACTTACCGCCGAGGGTTGCCGACGGCCGACCTCTCGGTCCGTTTCGTGTCTCCCTGCCGCCTGGGAGAGAGGCTTTCCTGCACCGTGCGCGTAACGAGGCTGGGCACAAGCTCGATTTCGCTGAACGTGGCAGCGGCCGTTGACGGCGCCCCGCGCTTCGAAGCGGATCTGGTGCAGGTTCTGATCGATCTTTCGAACGGCCGCCCGATCCCCTGGCCCGAGGAATGGCGAGCCCGGCTTCAAAGCGAGCTGGACTAGATAACGACGCGTTGCCCGATGCCCTGCTCCCTGGCGCGGGCAGTGGCGAAATGCGCGGCCGCAATATCCTGTGCCGCAATCCCCAGCGACTTGTAGGCCGTCACGTCTTCCGGCCCGCCCCGCCCGGCCACGCGATTGCCCGCGACCTCGCCGATTTCGCCAAGGATATGATCCGGCGTAATCGCGCCGTCGCGAACCGCGCGGAGATATTCGCCAGCTTCGTTGATCGTCGATGTCCGGTAGTCCACAAAATACCGCGCTCGGGCAACAAGCGCGGTATCGACTTCCGCATCGGTCGAAACGCTCGATCCGACAAGATTGAGATGTGCGCCATCCGCCACCCAGTCGCTGAATAGAACCGGCTCGCGCGCCCGGCTGGTCGTGCAGATCAGGTCGGCGCCGCTGACGGTGCTTTCCACATCGGTCATCGCCTCGATCTCGATCCCGAAGCGCGCGCCCTGTTCCTTCGCGTAACGTGCGGCGCTTTCGGGCCGGTGAGACCAGATCCGCACCCGGTGGATCGGGCGGACTGCCAGCATGGCTTCCAGATGGCTCTTGGCCTGGGTGCCGGCGCCAAGGATCGCAAGGTCGCCCGCGTCTTCGCGAGCCAGCAGGTCCGTCGCCAGCGCGCTTGCCGCTGCTGTTCGTATCGCCGTAATTTCAGCGGCATCGAGCAGCGCCACGGGCTGGCCATGCCCGGTCTCGAACAACAGCACGACTCCAAGGTGCGAGGGGTAAGACGTCCCGTGATTGCGCGGCGTCATGCTGACGAGCTTCACGCCAAAACATTCGGGTTCAGCCAGATAGCCGCTCATATTGCCCATCATGCCGATATCGCCCGGCATCCGGAGGAGCGATCGCAACGGGATTTCCGCACGCCCTTCGGAAACCGTAATCATCGTTGTGCGCATCAGCTCGATGCATTCGCTCATCGGCAGCAGTGCGCGGACATCTTCTCCGCGCAGGACGCAGATTTCCATTCTCGTTTCTCCCTAGCGCGCGGGCGCAAATTCGGATTTGAGCTCCGCCATCGCTGCAATGAACGAATCGATGTCGGCCTCGTTGTTGTAGAAGTGGAAAGCCGCACGCAAATTGGCATCGCGGTGCGAGGTCACAATTCCACGGGCGGAAAGCGCAGCGTCAAGGCCGGCGCTGTCGCGCGATGGAATGGCGATCATCGCCCCGCGCCGCGCATCGTCGCGCGGGGTCACGGCGGGCCAGCCGATTGCCTCAAGCCGGTCCATGCATTGCCCGGAAAGCGCGCGCACCCGTTCCTCGATCGCATCGGTTCCCACTTCACTGATGATCGCCAGCGCGGCCTCGGCGGCATAGCAGTTCACGACCGGCGGGGAGCCTGCCTCGAAACGGCGAGCGGTGGGTGAGGGGTGATTGCCCGAAATGTCCATTGCCCCGATATCGACCTGCGCGAACCAGCCGGAATGGGTCGGCAGCAGCGCCGGCACCAGCTCTGCGCGCACATAGAGGAATCCGATGCCAGCCGTCGCAAGCAGGTATTTGTACATGCCGCCGACCACGATGTCGGCGCCCAGCGCTCTTGGATCGATCGTCCGCGATCCCACCGACTGATAGCAATCGAGAAGGAGAAGGGCGCCCCGTTCGTGGGCGATGCGCGCAACCGCCTCCACGTCCAGTCTTGCGCCGTTGCGAAAACAGACATGCGTCATCGCAACGAGCTTCGTCCGCTCGTCGATCGCTTCGGCGAAGCGCTCGACCGGGATGTAGCCGTCGGCATCCGCATGAACATGGATGACGCGCGCGCCGCGTGGTTCCTGTGCGTGCCAGATCTGCGCGTTGGTCGGAAATTCGAAGTCCGTCGTAATCACTGTGTCGCGCGTGCCGGTGAAATCCAGCGCGCTTGCAATCGCATTGAGCCCCGCTGTCGTCGAGGTGGTAACGGCCACTTCATCGGGATCGACGCTAAGGATCGAGGCCATTGCCCGGCGCACGGCTTCATTCTTCGTTACCCAGACATCCCAGTTCGCGCCGACCGCAAGCCGATCGTCGAGATAGCGGGCAAAAGCGTCGCGCACGCCGTCCGCCAGTGCGGCGTAGGAGCCGCTGTTGAGATAGGTCTTTTCCTCCAGCAGCGGAAAACGCCGGCGCAGCGCTTCAAAGTCAGTCATCTTGCGCAAACTCCCTTGCGGTTGGCGGCTGGGCCCCTAAGCAGTGGCCATCGCAGCCGGAGACCACCCAATGTTCGCAGACGTCGCCCCCGTCACATTGGCCCAGATCGATGATGCCCGGCAGCGGCTGGAAGGGGTGGCACTCCGCACACCTGTGGTCGCTTGCGACGCTGCTCCAACTGGCCGGGAGGTTTGGCTGAAACTTGAAAATCTCCAGCCGATCGGATCGTTCAAGGTGCGTCCGATCGGAAGCGCCGTGCTCTCCCGCTCGCCTGCGGACCTTGCGGCGGGCATTTACACGTCCAGTTCCGGCAACAGCGCACTTGGCGTCGCCTGGATGGCGCGCCGCCTGTCGCTGAAGGCAACCGCAGTTGTCCCCGACAATGCGCCCGAGGCCAAGCTTGCCGGGCTGCGGCGTCTGGGCGCCGAAATCCTCGTTCTTCCCTATGCCGATTGGTGGCGCGTAATCGAAACGGGGCGGCACGAAGGATTGGATGGTTTCTATGTCGATGCCGTTCGCGATCCGGCCTCGCTTGCGGGCGATGGGACGATCGGAGCAGAGATTGCGGCGCAACTGCCCGAACTCGATGCCGTATTCGTTCCATTCGGCGGCGGTGGCCTGGCAAGCGGCATCGCGTGTGCGATCCGGGCTCTGAGTCCGACCACGCGGATAGTCGCCTGCGAGCTGGACACGGCGCAACCGATGCGCGCGGCCATGATGGCCGGTCATCCTGTCGATGTGCCTGCCGAGCCGGGCTTTGTCAGCGGGGTCGGCTATGGATCGGTCCTGCCGGAGATGTGGCCGCTGGTGTCCGCGATGATCGACGAAGTGGTGGCTGTCACGCTCGATCAGGTTCGCGAAGCGATCCGGGTCATGGCGGAGCGTAACCATGTTGTTGCCGAAGGGGCAGGGGCCGTGGCGGTCGCCGCCGCCCTGTTCGGAGATCATCGGCACGCGCGCGTCTGCTCCGTCGTTTCCGGCGGCAACATCGATGCGGCAACGCTTGGTCCCATTCTCATGTCAGGCCACGACGGCCAGGCGCGCTGAATTGTTGCGCTTCCAGAAGACGTAGGCGCCAGAGATCAGCAACAGCCAGGGAACGCCGACAATCCAGGAAATATTCCAGAATTCGGTGTCCAGCCCCATCGTGATCAATATTGCGGCAAGCAGCGCCAGCCCGGCGATCTGCATGTATGGAAACAGAGGCATCCGCACGGGCAAGTCCTCCGCCCGGTGGTGGCGACGAAAGCCGATATGGCTGGCAAGGATGATCATCCAGACAATGATCGCACCAAACAGAGCCACGCCGAACAGGTAGTTATAGGCAAGCGGCGTCACCATCGAAACGGCCGCTGCCACAAGAATGCTTCCCCCAGACAGAAGGATCGCCGCGACCGGTGTGCCATTGGCGCTCAGCCGCCCGAGAAAGGCTGGCGCGTATCGCCCGCGCGACAATGAAAAGAGCATCCTCGAACACAAATAGATGTTGGTGTTCATGCTCGAAAGCGCGGCGCTGATCACGACGAAATTCATAAGGCCAGCGGCGTTGCGAACGCCGCTATGCGCAAAGATCTTCACGAACGGGCTCTGGGTAATCACCTTCGCCCCGGTTTCGGTCCAAGGCACGAAGCTGACGACAATGGCCAGCGCGCAGATGTAGAAAAGGAAAAGCCGGAATGCCATCGTTCGCAGCGCAGCCGGAATGGCGCGCTGCGGATCGGCAGTCTCACCGGACGTCACGGCGATGACTTCAATACCGTTGAATGAAAATATGCCGATGATCACGCCCATCCAGACGCCGTGCCAGCCATTGGGCATGAAACCGCCGGGCAGGCCGGTCAGGTTGGCGGTCCCCGTCGCCGGCTGTCCGATCCCGAAGATAGTCGAGGTTCCAAGGATGATGAAGACGATGATCGCGGCAACCTTGATGAAGGCGAACCAATATTCGACCGTCCCGAAATTGCTGACCGAACGCGAGTTCAGGTAGAGCAGGATGAAGGCAAAGCCGAGCGACCACATCCATATGGGGACATCCGGATACCAGAAGCTCATATAGACGCCGGCTGCAACGGCCTCGCCTCCCACGGCAATCACCTGCGCCAGCCAATAGGTGTAGCGAACAACGAATCCGGCCCAGGGATTCAGGTAGGTTTCCGCATAAAGCCCGAACGATCCGGCGGTCGGATGTACCACCGCCATTTCGGAAAGGCTGAAGACCATCACGACCGCAGCAAAGCCCGCAATAATATAGCTGATCAGCACGGCAGGCCCTGCATAGCCGATGGCGATGCCGCTTCCGAGAAACAGGCCGGTGCCGATCGCTCCGCCCAACCCGATCATCGTGATCTGCGCCTTGCTCAGCGACTGGTGAAGACCGTGCTCCTGCGTGCCAATCCGATCGTCGTCCATCGTGCCAGTCCTCCCGCTTTGGTTTCATGCTATAGCGGAATTGGGCACGTGAATAGTTTAAACATGAAGCTTTTAAAAAATAGGTGCCGTTGCTCATGCGCTGCCGATTGTCTGTCCGGGTGGCAACCGCACGCATTGGGCCGAGCGGGTAAACTGAATGCGCAGGGATGGGGTTGCCTTGTGCGCAGAATCGAAAACATCCTGCGGATGGTGACCCCTACGGGAATCGAACCCGTGTTTCAGCCGTGAAAGGGCCGCGTCCTAACCGCTAGACGAAGGGGCCGTCAAAGCGAGCCGCGCGCTTACCAGAAAAGCCGCGCGGGTCAACCATGTTTGGAATGGCAAACCGCCTGCAGCTTGTTTCCGTCCGGGTCGCGGACATAGGCGCCGTAATAGTTGGGATGGTAGTGCGGTCTCAAACCCGGCGCGCCTTCGTCGGTTCCTCCATGTTCAAGGGCGGCGGCGTGAAATGCATCGACTGTCGCGCGATCCTTCGCAAGGAAGGCGACGTGCGTGCCGTTGCCATGGGTTGCAGGCTTTCCGTCAAATGTGGGCCCGACAAAGATCTTCGGGCCGGTTGGCTCGCCATAGGCAATGCCGCGATCGTGCTCGAAGAGTATCGGCTGGCCCAAAGCGCCCATCACCGCCTGCCAAAAGGGCTTGGCGCGTGCCCAATCGTTGGTCCCGAGCGTGACATGGCTGAACATGGCGGGGTCCTCCTTCAATCGGCAAAGGCAATATCGTCTATGTGCAGTTCTGCCGCGGCGCGCGCGCCCCAATCGTCGATCTTTGCCCGGCCAGCCACCCAGAGCCGCCGGTCGCGTCCCGCGCCGAGCAGCGCCTGGCCCAGCGTGGTTTCTGCCTGGCGGAACGCAACTGTCTTCAAAGACCGGCCATCGTCGCCGGCCATGACGGCGCGCACGTGGTTCGTGCCGACAATGTCGGCCTTGATCACGCGCATCGGCCCTGCGGCAATGCGCGGTGCGGGCCATCCCATGCCATAGGGACCACCCGCTTCGAGAGCTTCGACAAGCGTAGGGGTCACGCCCCCGGTTGCGACCACTGCATCGAGCAGAAGGTTCCGGTCTTCGCCCGAGCGCGCGATATCGGCTGCGAGCCGTTCCTCGAGGAAATCGGCCAGGGCGTCGATCCGGCTGGCCTCGACCGTCAAGCCTGCCGCCATGGCGTGGCCGCCGCCCGCAACGAGCAACCCTGCATCCTTGGCCGCAAGCACTGCGGCGCCAAGATCGACTCCTGAAATCGAGCGCCCCGATCCCTTGCCAACGCCTTCATCATCCAGGGCGATGACAATCGCGGGGCGATTGAACTTTTCCTTCAATCTCCCGGCCACAATCCCGATCACGCCGGGATGCCAGCCGCGCCCGCTGACCAGTGCAACCGCGCGATTGCCCTGGCCGACAGCCAGAGCTTCGGCTGCTTCCTGGACGCCAGCCTCGATTGTGCGGCGCTCATTGTTGAGCTGGTCGAGTTCCTCGGCGATGCAGCGGGCTTCGTCGGGATCGGTCGTGGTCAGCAGCCTGACTCCCAGGTCCGACTTGCCGACACGGCCGCCGGCGTTGATTCTCGGGCCGAGCGCGAAACCCAGATCCGAACAGATCGGCGCGCGTTTGAGGCGTGAGGCCGTGATCAGCGCGTCGAGCCCGAGATTGCGCCGCCCGGCCATGATCTTCAGCCCCTGCGCCACAAAGGCCCGGTTCAGCCCACGCAGCTGCGCGACATCCGCCACGGTTCCAAGCGCGACAATGTCGAGAAGATCGAGCAGTTTGGGCTCGGGCCGGTCAGCGAAATACCCGCCGTCGCGGAGCCTGCGGATCAGGGCCGCGCCAAGCAGCCACGCCACGCCGACCGCAGCCAGATGGCCAAAGGCAGCACCTTCGCCTTCATCGAGCCGGTTGGGGTTCACGAGCGCAAAGGCGGCAGGAAGTTCAGTCGCGCATTTGTGGTGATCGACCACGATAACGTCTACTCCGACGGCCTTGGCCATCGCCAGTGCTTCGAACGCCTGCGCTCCGCAATCGACGGTCACGATCAATGTGGAACCGTCCCGCGCAAGCTTCACAAGCGCTTCGCCGGAAGGGCCATAGCCTTCCATAAGCCGATCAGGGATATAGGCACCCGCTTCAAGCCCAAGATCGCGCAACAGCCGGATCAGCAGCGCGGCCGAGGTCGCGCCGTCAACGTCATAATCCCCGAAGATCGTAACCTTTTCGCCCAAACGGATGGCCTGTGCGAGCCGGTCCGCCGCCCGGTCCATGTCGCGAAAGATCGACGGATCGGGCATGAAATCGCGGATCGTCGGGTTGCGATGCGCGGCCAGCGCCTCGGGCGGGCAACCGCGTGCGAGCAGCAGTTGATCCACCAGGTCATCGCAATCGCCCGCCGCGCCGCGCCAGGCCCATAACTGGCCGGTCACGGAACGGGGAAAGGAAAGCGGAGAGGGCATGCAACTGGCTTAGGCGGAAGGCGGTCCGTGCCGCAATCATTTACTCGGCGGCTGCGGCTTTTCGGGCGGGGGCTTTGTGTCGACCGAAAGCCCGTCGCGATCGAGCTTCAGGTTGATGCCGACATCGCCGACATTGGTATCGAGCGAAATGCTGCTGTCGTTGCCGACACTGATCGTACTGTCATTGCCAAGCTCGATCGGCGGAAGGGCAGGGGTCTCGTCGGTTTCTTCATCCGCAGGCTTGGGCGCGGCAGGGGGCGCGGCACCGCTGATCGCCCGGATCATGAAGTCGCGCCAGATACGCGCCGGGACATTCCCGCCATTGATGCCGCGCAACGGCGTATTGTCGTCATTGCCGACCCAGACGCCGACAACCAGATCGCCCGCAAAGCCGATAAAGAGCGCATCGCGATTGTCCTGGCTGGTTCCGGTCTTGCCAAAGGCATTGACCCGCAACGCCGCGGCATGCCCTGTCCCCTCGTTGATCGGCGCGGCCAGAAGCTGGAGGAGCATATCCTCGGTTGCGGTTGCAAAGGAGCGTTCGGGCGAAAGTATCTTTCCGAGAAAACCAGGCTCCTTCGCGGGAATCGCGCGCGGCGTTACCGGATATTGCTTCGCCGCGACGGCGGCATAGGCCGACGTCAGCTCAAGCAAGGTCACGCCCGAAGTGCCGAGCGCAAGGCTGGGGTCGGCCGAAAGCGGGCTCTTGATTCCCAGATCGCGCGCGGCCTTGATGACGGCATCGCCACCCAGTTTCTCATAGAGCTTGACCGCGGCGACATTGCTCGACCGCGCAAAGGCCTGCTTGAGCGTAATCTCTCCGCGATAATGCTCTCCGCTGTTTTTTGGCCGATAGCCGCCAGTCGTGATCGGGCTGTCGTCGATCATGCTGTCGGGCGTCATGCCCGAACGGAGCGCCGCGAGGTAAACGAACAGCTTGAAGGTCGATCCCGGCTGGCGCCGCGCCTGGGTTGCGCGGTTGAAGGGAGACTTGTCATAGGATCGGCCGCCGATCATCGCGACGACTTCGCCATTGGGCCGCATCGCCACCAGTGCAACCTGAGCATTGCCGAGCGGCGCCCCGGCGATGGCTGAGCGCGCGACCTTCTGAAGCCGCGCATCGAGCGTGGTCCTGATTTTCTGGGCACCGTAGGATTCTTCCGCAATGGCGCGCGCCTGCGGCATCGCCCAATCCGCAAAATAGGTGCCGGTGGGCAGGCCCTGCACGATCCTGTGGTCAATCGCCGGAAACGCTGTGGCCTTCGCCTTCGCTTCTGAAATGAAGCCGGCGGCGGCCATCGCATCGAGAACCATTTGCGCGCGCTTCTGGGCGCCTTTGGGGTTCTTCGTCGGGGCAAGACGCGACGGCGCCTGGACCAGCCCGGCAAGCATCGCAGACTGCGACAGCGTCAGCCGCTCTGGCTGGCGGTAGAAATAGTGGAGCGATGCGGCCCTGAGGCCATAGACATTGTCGCCGAAATAGACGTTCGAAAGATAGCGTTCGAGGATTTCGTCCTTGGTAAGCCATGCCTCAAGCCAGAAAGCGATCAGCATTTCGCGGGCCTTGCGGGTCAGGCTGCGTTCTGGCGTCAGGAAGGTGAACTTGGCGAGCTGCTGGGTGATCGTGCTCCCTCCCTGGGTTCCGCCGCTTCCCATATTGTTGAGCGCAGCGCGCGCGAGCCCGCGCGGATCGATGCCCCAGTGCGAATAGAAGCGGCGATCCTCGATCGCGATAAAGGCCTGTGTCACGTGCTTTGGGAGTTTGGAGACCTTCACCGGTTCGCCAATGACCGCGCCGTTTCGTGCAAAAGCCTGGCCGTCCGCCGCCAACAGGGTCAGTTCGGGCGGGGCAATCGGCTGGAGCGATTTGGAAAGCGGCGCCGTTACGATGAGCCACAGGAAGAGCAACACGAAAACGATCGCCGAAGCGATCAGCCCGCGACGGATCCAAAGCCAGCGCACCGCCCATTTCGATGGGGGCGGGGGAGGGGAAAGGCCCGGTTCCTCCTCATAGGGCGCGATCCAGTCACGGCCATAGGCAGGATCGTCGGCGTTGAGCAGCGGACTGGACATTTCGGCTGTATTACAAACCTATGACAGCGCTGGCGAGTGGAAAATTATGCGCGCGCACCCTTGTGATGCTCGCCCTTGACCCAGCGCACCGTGCCCGAGCTTGCGCGCATGACGACGCTCTCGGTCGTCATCGTGCCATTTTTCAGGCGCTTCACCCCGTCGAGCAGCGAGCCATCCGTCACGCCAGTCGCGGCGAAGATGCAATCGCCCTTGGCCAGTTCCTTCAGGTCGTAGATATAGTCGAGATCCTTGATGCCCCATTTGCGCGCACGGCTCTTTTCGTCGTCGTTCCGGAACAGCAGGCGTCCCTTGAACTGGCCGCCCACGCAGCGCAGCGCGGCTGCCGCCAGCACGCCTTCGGGTGCGCCGCCCGAACCCATATAGATGTCGATCGTGGTATCCGGATCGGTGACGGCAATCACGCCGGCCACGTCTCCGTCGGGGATCAGCATGATCCCGCAGCCGATGCCGCGCAATTCGGCAATCAGTTTTTCGTGACGCGGGCGGTCAAGGACGCAGACGATGATCTCATGAGGCTCGACGCCCTTGGCCTTGGCGACAGCCGTGACGTTTTCGGTAGGGGTTTTCGCAAGGTCGATGATCCCGTCGGGATATCCAGGGCCCACGGCAAGCTTGTCCATATAGACGTCCGGCGCGTTGAGGAGGTTCCCTTCCTCGGCGACAGCCAGGACGGCCAGGGCATTGGGGCCGGCCTTGGCCGTGATTGTCGTTCCTTCGAGCGGATCGAGCGCAATATCGATCTTCGGACCCGTGCCGATCGCGCTCCCCACCTTTTCACCGATGAAAAGCATCGGCGCCTCATCGCGTTCGCCTTCGCCGATCACGACGGTGCCATCCATCGCCAGTTCGTTGAGAGCCGCTCGCATGGCCTCAACAGCAGCCGCATCCGCTGCCTTTTCGTCGCCGCGGCCAACCATTTTCGAGGCGGAAATCGCCGCCGCCTCGGTAACGCGCACCATTTCGAGGACAAGAACGCGATCGAGAACTTTGGATGGAGTAACCATTGGATTTTTTATCCTGTGCAGGTAGATATGCCCCGCCGATAGGCGAGGAGTATTGTAATGTCGAGAATGGCAATCATCCTGTTATTGCTGATTGCTGAAAGTTCCGCCGAGGCTGCTCAATCGCTGACAGCCGGCGACATGATGGCCCAATACGAGAAACTTACACGTGGCGATCCCGATTGCCGGCATAACCGGTCGGGAGACGAAATCGTCGTTTGCGGGCGGCGCGATGCCGATCGCTATCGTGTTCCGCTTGTGGAACCCGAAGCGGGGGACCGGCGTATCGAAAGCGTTACCGCCGAGCGGGAACGCTATCAGAACAAGACGACGCCGTGCCAGAATTACGAACTCTTTCTCGTCGGCTGCGGCATGGTCGGGGTAACGGTTGGCGTCACGGCCTCCGGCCATTTTCGATATCGCAAGCTTGCGGACTGACGCCGTCTCAGAAATCGAGAATCGGCATCATCATCGGCGTGCCGACAAGGCTGGGCGATCCCGACAAGGCGGAAAGCGCGGCTGACACGGCACTTTCGGGCCCTTCATGCGTGGTCATGACGACAAGAACGCCACCGCCCGGCGCTTCGCCGCGCTGGATCATGCTCTCAATCGAAACACCCGCGTCGCGCATCGCCGCGGTAAGTTCGGCAAGGACGCCCGTCCGGTCGGCAACCGTGAAGCGCAGATAGGCCCGCCCGATCCGCTTCCCCGGGTCGGCTGTGCCGGGGTGGGCAAGGCTGGCCACCGGCATGGCAAAGGCCGGTCCATATTCGCCGCGCGCGATATCGATAAGGTCAGCGACGACCGCAGAGGCCGTCGGCCCTTCGCCCGCACCGCGTCCTTCGAAAAATAGCCTGCCGACGAAATTGCCCTCGGCGACGACGGCATTCATCGATCCCGCGACATGGGCCAGTGGATGGCTGGCGGGAACAAGACAGGGATGGACGCGCTGGAATAGCCCTTCCGCCCCGGATGCCGCCAGCCCGACCAGCCGGACGCGAAAACCGAGCGCGCGGGCCTGTGCGATATCGCCGGCAAGGACATCGCGGATCCCGGTGATGTTGACAGCGTCGAAATCGAGCCGCGTGCCGAACGAAAGCGTCGCGAGGATCGACAGCTTGTGCGCGGCATCGATGCCGTCGATATCGAAACTCGGGTCGGATTCGGCATAGCCCAGCGCCTGGGCATCGGCGAGCACCTCCCCGAAATCGCGGCCTTCGCTTTCCATCGTCGTCAGGATGTAATTGCAGGTTCCGTTCAAAATCCCGTAGACGTGGGTGATCACATTCGCAGCGGCGCCTTCGCGGAGCCCCTTGATCACGGGAATTCCTCCGGCCACGGCGGCTTCGTATTTAAGGGCGACATTCGCCGCCTCCGCCGCCTGCGCCAGCTCGACCCCGTGATGCGCGATCATGGCCTTGTTCGCTGTGACAAAGGCCTTTCCAGCGGCAATGCTTGCCCGCGACAGCGCAAGCGCCGGGCCGTCGGACCCGCCAATCAGCTCAACCACCACATCGACGTCATCGCGTGAGGCGAGGGCAACCGGATCATCGCTCCAGGCAAGGCTCGATATGTCGACGCCCCGGTCGCGGTGCCGGTCGCGTGCCGAAACGGCAACGATTTCAATCGGGCGGCTTGCGCGGCGCGTGATGAGATCCCGATTGGCCTCGAGCAGCTTGATGACGCCGCCGCCCACTGTTCCCAACCCTGCCAATGCAACGCGAAGCGGCTCATTCATGCCTTGTTCCCTCAAATCTGGGGCTCTCTAGGCGGCGGGGGCGGCGATGAAAAGGGCCGGTTGCAAGAAATGAGCGGGGCCGGTGAACCAAAAAAGAGGGGCCGCGCCGGGAGCGCGGCCCCTGGTGCAGGGTACGAGGGCATTGGGCGTCAGTTGCGGGCCAAAGCGATGTCGCCGGAAAGCGAGGCAACCTCGTGCTGCGCTGCACTTACTGCGTCATGGTAGCATTTGTTGCCTTCGATCATTGCGGACAGATCGCGACTGCCCTCGACAATGCAAACTTGTTTCGCAGCGAGGGAGATGCGGCGCTCGAGCGTCGCACGACCGGCAGGACTGGCGAGATTGAGGTCGGCCGTGCGGACCGACGCTGACATTGGTGCTGCAAAGGCAGGGGCGCAAGCAGCGGCACTCGCCAGGGCGGCAAAAGCCATAATGGACTTGTTCATATGGAATCTCCTCGAAAAAATTGTTGTGCCGCAGCGGAGTAAGGGATGGGGGACGCTGCGGCACAAATCGACAAATAGGGATTGAGGCCCGTGCCTGCCCGCAGCATTCGACCAAGAGGCAAGTGTGTTAGACAAATAACACAGGGTGATGCCAAAGGGCTGGATTCCCGGGACGAGAGCGTGGCCCTCTTCGACAAGCGACATCAGCGGCTGGCGAGTTGCAACTCGATTCCGCGATTGGCGAGCTGCGCGCGCGCGCCGGAAATGGCCCGATCGTAACATTCCAGGTCTTCAGAATAGGTAGGGACATTCCGGATATCGACGCCGTTGCACACCACACGTGCGGCGTGCCTGACCCTGAATTCCATCTTCTTCCTGTCTGCCGGCTTCGACAGGTCAAGATCGCGATACCGCACGATCTTTTGCATTGCCGCCGGTTGAACGTCGGCCAGGGCAGGAATGGTGAGCCCCAGCGCGGTAACGAGTGCTGGCAGGGCAATAATGGTACGCATGACAATTCTCCTCAAATGAGACGCCTGGGGGGAGGGGGGTGGCGTCGCGAGAATGGGTTAGGGAGGAAGAATCGTCGTGTCGCTCGATATTCGACTACAGTTGTAATCGTTTCGACAAGCGACCGGTGTTGATCGACGGATGGCGGTGGGCCGTGCGCCCACTTGCGTCGGACGAACATATATGGAACAGAGTAACCCATGTTGACTCACATTTCGGTGCGCGGTGCGCGCGAGCACAATCTCAAGGGCGTGGATGTCGATATTCCGCGCGATACGCTGACGGTCATCACCGGGCTTTCGGGCTCGGGCAAATCGAGCCTGGCGTTCGACACCATCTATGCCGAAGGGCAGCGCCGCTATGTCGAGAGTCTGTCTGCCTATGCGCGGCAGTTCCTTGAGATGATGCAGAAGCCCGATGTCGATCATATCGAGGGGCTGAGCCCGGCGATCAGCATCGAGCAGAAGACGACCAGCCGGAACCCGCGCTCGACGGTCGCGACCGTTACCGAGATCTATGACTATATGCGGCTCTTGTGGGCGCGGGTCGGGATTCCCTATTCGCCCGCAACCGGGCTGCCGATCACCGCGCAGACCGTCAGCCAGATGGTCGATCGCGTCATGGCCCTGCCGGAAGGAACGCGTGCCTATCTGCTCGCGCCCGCCGTGCGTGGCCGCAAGGGCGAGTATCGCAAGGAACTGGCCGAATGGCAGAAGGCGGGCTTCACCCGCGTCCGCATCGACGGGCTGTTCTTCGACATCGAGGACGCCCCCGCGCTCGACAAGAAATACAAGCATGACATCGAGATCGTGGTCGACCGGATCGTGGTCCGCGAAGGGATAGAGACGCGGCTGGCGGATTCGTTCGAAACCGCGCTGAAACTGGCGGATGGGCTGGCCTATCTCGATTTGGCCGATGCGCCTGCCGAATCCCCCTCCCGCT
>Ga0209023_10003295_pt1 | contig 19382 bp, 16 predicted proteins | sample LakOneMetagenome_FD_187468 | JGI IMG/M metagenome (GOLD analysis project Ga0209023, IMG submission 187468) | Freshwater and sediment microbial communities from Lake Erie, Canada (SPAdes) (version 2) | ecosystem: Environmental > Aquatic > Freshwater > Lentic | place: Lake Erie, Canada...
GCCCCAGGGCGAGACCACGTACAGCCTGTACCGCGACCGCCAGCTGGCCGCCGAAGCCGACCGCGACGGCCGCATCACGGCCCACTACCTTTATTTGCATGGCAAGCCGGTGGCCAAGATCGAGATGGCTGCCAAAACCGGCGTGCTGCAGCGCCTGAAGACGGCGCTGGGCCTGGCGCCGGAAGGGGAAACGCTGGCGCAGGTGTACGCGATCCATACCGACCATCTGGGGACGCCGCAAGCGGTGAGCGACGCCGCTGGCCAGATCGTGTGGCAGGCGCGCGTGAGCGCCTTCGGCCAGGCGCGCATCGTCCACGCGGCGCTGTCGCCGGCGCGCGCGCGCCCGTTCGAGATGAACCTGCGCTTGCCAGGCCAGGTGTACGATGCCGAAACGGGTTTGTCGCAGAACTATTTCCGCGACTACGATCCAGCCCTGGGACGCTACACGACGCCCGATCCGATGGGTCTGGCCGGCGGCCTCAATCCCTACCTGTATGCCGATGCCAATCCGCTGACCAAGATCGACCCGCTGGGCTTGTACCAGAGCGATATTCACTACTACATGAACATGTTCCTGGCCATCGCGGCCGGCATGTCGCCGGAAGAAGCGCGCCTGCTGGCGCTGGCGGCCCAGTATGTCGACGACAACGATGACACGCGGCCGCTGAACGTGAGCTTCCCGTCGGGCCTGACGGATGCGCACCGCGCCCGCCTGCTCAGCTACCACTTCACCATGGTGCCGTCCAGCGTCGATCCCGCAACCGGGCTGGTCAAAGGCGGCGTCAACGACTACGGTACCCCGACCGACAGCACCGACTATGCTCACATCGCGGAAAACCCGCAGCTGGGGCGCCTGTACGCCGCGGTCGGCACGTCCCAGAACGAAGGCAACCTGCTGTGCAAGCGTTCGACCCAGCTGCAGTTCATGGGCGAATACCTGCATTCGTTCGAAGACACCTTCGCCCACCGCGACTCGAACAACCACCCGTTCCCGCTCGAGATCGGCCTCGGGCACGGTCTGTACGGCAGCAACCCGGACTACACCTACAACCACTGGTCGATGATTCCTTTCCCTAACGCTTTCCATTGGGATCACAACGAAGACCGGACCTTTGCGATGGAAAGCGAGGTCTATACCAAGCTGGCGGGCCTGGGCGGCACCGGGACGGTCCATAGCTTCGACTCGATCAAGACGGTGCTCCAGCAATTCAATGCGATCGACGAGCACGAGGGCCACGGTTACGAGCCAGGCGATGAACAGGACAGCGAGAAAATCAAGCTGCTGCAAGCGACGCTCAACAGCTGGGGCGTGACCGGGGTCAACTGGACCGACACGACGCAGCAGATCACGGGGCGCTACTCGAAATCCGATGGCGCGGCCAATCGCAACAAGTACCTGTGCGACAAGGACGGCAACCCGCTCAGCCAGATCTCGTATTCCGGCACGATCCTGCCGGCATGCAATTCGACGCCGGCGCCGCACTCGCCATGAACCTGGGACGGACGATGACAACGATGGTGGCGCTCCTGGGCCTGCATGTGGGCATGGCGTGCGCCGCGGCGCCGAACTGCGCACCGCTGCCCTTGACCGCACCGAATGCGGACGAGGTGAGCGGCCTGATCCGCGCGCCTGGCGCCTACTGCCTTGGCAGCGATATCCGGCGCCAGCCGAAGTTCGACGTGCACGCGGGCCGCACGCTCCAGTACGCCGGCGAGGGCTTGCTCAAGATCGAATGCGTGGGCCTGTGCGGACCGCTGCCCAAGCTGGCTTACCAGATCGATTTGCAAGGGCATGCCCTGATCTCCACCACCCAGAACATGCGCGGGATCGAGAACGATGGCGGCGGCCTGGGCGTGGCGGTGCGCAACGGGCGCATCGAGGTGCCCGGCACGCGCTCGCCCAACATAGGCATCGCCCTGCGCGGCGAGGCGGACGGCCCCGGCTTCCTGGTCGGCGGCGTGCGCTGCTGGCCGGCCCAGGCCGCTTGTGCCGATGTGCCGGCCGCCAAGACCGACGACGGGCGTGCACCGCAATACAAGGCCAGCAACTACCTGGTGGAACACCTGCAGATCCGCGCCGGCTGGCGCGGCGTGCAGCTCGGCGGCGGCGCCAACGTCTTGCGCGACAGTGTAATCGAGGTCGACAGCTACACGGCGGCCTTCCTGTTCGGACCGGGCGCGATCATCGAAAACAATACCTTCATCATTCATGGCGAGGGGGAGCGGGGCCCCTTCGATGCGGCGCTCAAGCTGCGCGATGCCCATGGGGCGGTGGTACGCAACAACAAGTTCATTTTCAAGGGGGGCTGGTTCGCCAAGGCGCCTGCGGCCATCAACCTGCTCGATTCGACCGATGTCGTGATCGAGAACAATACCTTCGATGGTTTCAACCAGCAGGTGCGGAGCAACGGCGCCAGTAAGTACATCGTTCAATAAGAGGCCCTCGCAATGCATACACTCCCGTGCCGGCGTTCCCGCCTGCTTTTGCTTGCCGTCAGCGGCGCGTATGTTGCCTTGCTGAGCTGGCTGCCTGCCGTCAGCGCGCAAATTCCCGGCTTTCCGCCGCCGGCCTGTCCGCCGAACACCAGTTGTGTGCCCGGCATTCCACCGATCACGCCGCCCACGCCCCCTGGCACTTGCGGGCCAGGCAATGGCGGCGATACCTGCGGCGGCACCGGTCCGGCCAGTGCGGCCAGTCCGCACGGCATCAACCTGGGCGCCGGCAATCCGATCAACATCATTACCGGCAACAAGTACCAGCGCGAAGTCGACATGGCGGCGCTGCCCGGCCAGCTGGGACTGGAAATCGTACGCCACTACAACAGCGCCTTCAGCGGCGCCGGCGGCTCGACCAACCTGATGGGGCGCGGCTGGAAGCTGTCCTACGAGACCGAACTGTACGTCAGGGGCGCCACGGTGCAGATCGTGCAGGCCGACGGCGCGCGCGTGATCTTCAACCGCGATCCTGCCAATCCCAGCCAGTGCTCCAGCGCCAATCCGGCCGATGGCACGCTGACCGTCAGCAAGGGCAAGGATGGCGAGCAATTCGTGTGGCGCTGGAATACGGGCCGCGAACTGAGTTTCGACAGCCGCGGCAAGTTGACCCAGATCCTGGCGCCCGGAGGCCAGTTCGTCAGCTTGCAGCACGATGCGCGCGGCTTGCTGGTGCGGGTCACCGATCCGCAGGGGCGCAGCCTGCACCTGTCGTATCCGGACCAGCGCGGCGCCGCTTACCGCGGCGTGCAGCGCATCGACAGCCCGGTCGGCACTTTCAGCTACAGCTACGGCAGCGCCTTGCCCAAGGGCGCGACAGAGCCGGCGTCCAGCGTGCGGGCCAATCTGGTCAAGGTCGCGTTCCCCAGCGGCGCGCGATACTACCATTATGAAAATCCGCAATTCCCGACCCTGCTGACCGGCATCAGCGAACTGGCGCTCGACAGCGCCGGCAAGGCTGCCTGGCAGCGCGTCTCGACCTATGGCTACGATAGCAACGGCAAGGGCAACCTGTCGGTCAAGGGCTATCCGGCACGCCTGGCGCGCGGCGCCGATGGCGCGCTGCTGGCGCCGCCCGTACTGGCCCCAGGCACCGGGCGCGAACAAGTCACGCTCGACACCAGCGTGGGCGGACAGACCACGGTGACCAACAGCGTCGGCCAGAAGACGGTCTACAAGCACGCCGTGGTGGGCGGCCAGTTCCGTTTCCTCGAGGTGCGCGGGGCCGGCTGTTCGAATTGCGGCGAAGTCAATGTGCGCTACGGCTACGACAAGCTGGGCCGGCTGACCGAGGTCACCACGCTGGACGCGGCCGGCGCGCCGCTGGCGACCAGCCAGACCGAACTGGATGCGCTGGGACGGACCCTGCTGGTGAGCAAAATCATCTACCAGAACGGCAAGCCGGGCCTGCGCCTGTGGCAAGCCCGTTACGCGTACGAGGCGAACGCCGTGCAGCCGGTGCTGGTGGCCCGCCCCAGCGTGGTGCCGGGCAAAGAGCTGGTTACCCGCATCAGCTACGACGATCGCGGCTTGCCCCTGACAGTGAGCGAGAGCGGGTTCGCGCCTGGCGTCGACGGCCAGGGCGCGCCGATGGCGATCGAGCGCACGGTGCGCTACCGCTACAACGTCTATGGCGAGCGGATCGAGACCGCCGGCGCGCTGCCCGAGGGCGCCAGTGGAGCCGGCCTGAGCCGGATCGAGGTCGACCCGCGCACCAAGCTGCCGCGCCGCACCGAAAGCCCGGGCAAGGTCGTCACCGAGGTCGTCGAACGCGACGCCGCGCTGCGTCCCCGCGTGCTGCAATCGAGCGACGGCGCCACCGTGCGCAATACCACCATCAGCTATAACTGGCGCGGCCAGCCTGAACAGATCCGCACCGACGCCGGTCCTGTGACCCGGATCGAACGCTGGCGCTACGACCTCAATGGGCGTTTGCTCGCGCATGTCCGGCCCGACGGCGGCGCTGCGCCGCTGGCGCCGGCCGCCCCCGATCCGGAGCAATTGGCCGGCCTGCCGGCGCAGCGCGACTGGGCCCAGCGCCCGGTCGCATGGCAGGACGAGCTCGGGGTCATCGCCTTGCAAGCCACCTGGGGCGCCCCTGGTACGGCGGCGCAGGGCAGCATCCTGGCGCTGGCCAGCGCTGGCGGCAAGGCCGAACGCCTGGTCGACGATTTCGGGCGCGTTTGCGCCATCCGCAATCCGGGTCAGGGCTGGCAACTGGCGCGCTACGACAGCGCCGGCCGCCTGCTTGAAATACGCGATGCGCGCGGCGCGCGCCAGCTTGCCCGGTACGACGCGGCCGGCCGCCTGCTGCAGCTGCAGCGCTTCGTCGCGGGCGCGTCTGCGCCGGAACAGACGGTCACTTACCGCTACGCGGGCATGCAGGTCGCCGAGCAGTCGCTGACCGACGCCGATGGCACGCGCCAGACCGTCAGCGAATATGATCAGGGTGGCCAGCTGGTGCGCGAAACGCTGCGCATCGCCCCGGCCGGCGCGCTGGCGGCGGCCATGCCGCGCGCCGTCACGCTGTCCCAGTCCTGGCGCTACGACGGCGCGGGCGCCGTCGTCGCCCATACGATCACCGACGCCGCCGGCACCACCACCGCGCTGACGCAGACCGTGGACGCGCGCGGGATGCCGGTGCGGCTGAGCACGGCCGGGGCCTTGCCCGCCTTTCTGGGAGGCGAGCGCGACATCGTGCGCGCCGTCGATTGGCGCGACCTGGGCGGGGCCCGGTTCGCCGCCGCGATCACTCACGGCGATGGCAGCACCGACACGTTCGCGCTGGCGCCGCCGCCGTCCTTGCGATCGTCCCAGCCCCCTGCGCAAGCGCGCACGGACGGCGCGCAGCTGCCCGGTTCGCCCGGCCGCGACAGCGACCAGGCCGGCTTGCCGGCGGCGATCGATACCGCGCTGCCGCAGCGCCTGCGCTGGAACGCGGCCGGACAGCTGGTGCAGACCGCGCGTGCCGGCGGTAGCAGCGACTATCTATACGACGCGCGCGGCCAGCGCGTCGTCAAGCTGGTCAGAGAAGCCGGCCAGGCGCCCCGGGTCACGCTGTCCTTGTACGATGGCACGCGCCTGATGGCCGAAGCCGACGCCGGCGGGGTGGCCGAGTACGCCTACGCGTATCTGGGATACCGTCCACTGGCGCAGCTCGACCTGCGCCGCCAGTCCTGGTGGGGCGCGCTGCGCCGTACGCTGTTCGGCGCGCCGCTGCGCGAACTGCATACCGACCGCGTCGGCAAGGTGCTCAGCATGACCGCCGGCGGCGTGACCGTCTGGCAGGAGAGCGGACCGCGCGCTGCCGGCATCCACCAACCGCTGCGCTACGTGGGTCAGTACCATGATGACGAGAGCGCGCTGGCCTATCACGGCGCGCGCTGGTTCGATCCGGCCAGCGGCCGCTTCCTCAGCCCGGACCCGGCCGGCGTGGCCGACGCCGTCAGCGAGGTGCCGGTCGCGCTCCTGCTCGATCTTTATGCCTACGCCGGCGGCCGTCCCGACGAATTCTTCGATCCCGACGGCGCCGCGCGCGTGCGCTATTTCCTGGTGACCGACACGGCCGGCAAGGCCCGCGGCGACGGCTTCGTCAACGCGCGCTGGGCCTTTATCGTCGACAATGTCAAGAGCGGCGGCGACGCCAGCGCAGCCGGTCAGAAGCGCAACGAGTACGCCGCCAACGGTACCGGCGCCCTGGTCGATGTGAAGGGCACTTTCCTGGGCGGCAAGGAATCGGCTAGCACCTGGCAGGGCGCCAGCGACGTCGCCGACAAGTTTGCCAAACACTATGGCGACAATCTGGTCAGCATGACGCAGTTCACGGTCGACATGGACGACGACGATGCCACCGCCCTGATCGCCAGTTATATACCGGCTGACAAGCAAGCCCTGTTCGGCAAGACCTGCCCCGCGCGTGCCTTGCTGATGCCCGATATCCGCTTCGCTGCCGAGGAAGTGCCGATCAAGGTCACGGCCGCCAGTTACAAGGACGGGGACGGCAAGGTGCTGGCGCAATCGCAGCGGATCGTCGCCTGCGGCAAGGATGCCGAGAACGACCAGGTGGCGCGGCGTCTGAACAAATACAATTACGCGGCCATGTTGCTCGAGAGCGCCCCTTCGCAGATCTACAAGGACTGCAGCAGCAACGGTTGCCCGGGGTTGTCGCTCAAGAACACGGTCCTGTCGGCCCACGTGGCCTCGTACGGGCAGACCCAGTTCATTGGCACGACCATGGTCTCGACCCTGCTTTCCCTCAAGAGCGGCAAGTCGCTCGACGCGGCCGGGCGTACTGCGCTTGCCCTCGATGACGCAGCATTGTGGACCAAGGTCAACCTGCAGCAAAAGCGGGCAACCTATATGAGCGCGCACTGGAAAGACTTCAAGCCGAAGACGCCGGCCTGGGACGCGGCCACCGCCAAGGAACAGGCCAGCTTCAAGGCTGGTACGGGGCTCGACGACGCGGCCGCGAAGGCGCTTTGGAATGATATCGTGGCTTGGGCCAAGAAACCCGATGCAAGTTTTAATGGCGAGGCGCGCGCGGCGGTGTCGACCACCGTCCTGATGTCCGATCCCGCCGTCAAGAAGTACCTAATGGATATTTTCAAGGACTCGGCGGCGGGCGGCAAATTCAGTGTCGTTTCGCTGGCCTTGATGCGTATCAGCTATGATGATGTGAAAGGCAAAGTCGATCAGACCAACAGCTTCCCGCCCACGGTCGACGGCAAGCCCAATCCGGCCTGGGTCAAGCGGCAGCGCCAGATCGAAATCGAACTCGGTGTGCGTACCGGCCGCGCCCATAATGGCGACTGGGATCAGAGCGCCAAGACGGGGACCTTTGTCGAAGTGGTGGCGGCCGATGCGAACGAGAAGAAGGGGCGCCAATATGGCCACCGGCTGATGAACGCCTACGAGTATCCCGTCATTCAGCCGAAAGACGACAAAAAGCGGCAGCCGACAGGCGACTATTTCTCCTTCCGCTGCACGGCGGAATTGCCGGGAAATATACCGCGCGGCGGTCTGCAGATCACGCCCCTTAATTTGCAATGACAGGAACAGGAGACAGGATGCAATTGATATCTATCCGCAGGGCGCTGCTGGCTTGCGCCGTGACGTTCGGTGTTGTCGCCTGCGGGCATGCCGCTCCTGCGGCGTCTGTCGCCCCCGCGGCGCCGTCCGCGCCATCGGCTTACACGCTGCTCGATGCGAAGGGATGCACCATGCCAAAGGCGCGCCCGCCCAAGGCGGTCGATGAAACCTACGAGCAATACCGCTTCCAGCGGCGTTTCCTCGACATCGACGGCAGCGGCCAGTGTGTGATGATGGATTTCTGGATCGCCCGCTTGGGCGGCAGCGCCTCGCCAGGCATGCGCACGCTCGATCATCGTTTTCTGCGTGTGGTGAACGGCAAGTGGCAGGCATTCGAAACCGAACTGGCCTATTTCCCGCATGTGCTCAAGGCCGCCGACGGCAAAGTGTATCTGGTCGAGGCCCCCGTCAAGGAAGACACGGACGATGCGATGGTGCTGGCGTTCCAGGTGCCGCGCGTGTTCAGTCCTGCAGGCTGGACGGAAGAGTCGGCGCGCATGGGCGGAACGCTGGCCCTGGACTCGGCCGAGGACAAGCGTGCGCAAGTGTTGCCGGCGCTGGCCGCGTTGCTCGAGCAGCACTACAACCCCGCAGCCGATCCGCACGGTGCCGTTCGGGCCCGTATCTTACTGCTGCGGCGCGAAGCGAACCAAGCTCCGCCTTGAATCGGCCGCCTCGCGTCCATCGCAGCGCCATCCACCTCCACCGCGCAAGCGTCCATTGAGCGCGGCGCTCTTGTGGCGGCGAGCGGCAGGCGTGGGCGGCATGCCCGCGACCAGCCCCAAGTCATCCCCCTCGCAAGCCCTCGTGCTAACGGTCAGATTCCGTCATTTGGGACGGGATTGGCCGAAGTTGGGGAATCTCGGCGTGAGAATCCTAAAGCGCAGACAAAAGAGCAGGATATCTATTGTCCAAAAAACCTCGGTAAAATGGATGTTTTTCTAACGTTGTATTATTTATACGACGCGAGGAATAATCACGGTTCAGGTGAGACATGCGCAAGCCGACCGAATCGCCGGCCTGCGCATCTTGACAGCCGTTTATCACGCCCGCCACGGGATTCTCATGCATAGCTGTTCCACGATGTCAACGTTCATGCGTGGCGCCGCGTTCGCGCTCGCACTGGCCGCCGCCGGCGCTGCGACCGCCGATGCGCAGCCGGCCTTCGCCCTGACCACGGCCAGCCATCCGGCAACGCTGGCGGACTATGGCAAACGTGCGCGCTGGGCGCACCTGCTGTGCGTCGCGCTTCAGCGCGCCCAGGGCCTGCCGACAGTGCCGTTCGTCTGCGCGGGCTGACCGGGGAAACCATGCACATCGACGAGGAGGGCAAGCGCGGTCCGCTGCTAACGGTACAGGTCAATCCACCCTGGCACCGGCCGCATGATGCGGATCGGTTGACGGCAAAGCGCACCGTGCATGGCATCGCGCTCAACTGTTTGCCTGCCGATTCGCCCGCTTCGTCGCCCGCTTTGTCGCCCGGTGTGGTGGCCGATTTGTGTGTCGTCGATGCCGGTCAGGCCAAGCACTTGCGCTCGATGTCGGGCCGCTTGCTGAGCGCCTGCCTGGTCGACGAACTGATGACCGAAGAAAACGGAGTCAGGATCCTCAAGCCGATCAGCCTGACATTCGACAACACGCACAGCGCCGTATTGAGCGGGCCGTTGCGCTGATTACAAGGAGAACGACATGCACCATCCCCGCTTTGCCCTGCCGCGCCACCTGTTAGCGCTGGTCCTGGCCGCCGCCTGCCTGCCCGCCGCCGCCGAAAAGCCGGTTGAATTGCCGCCGCTCGGTCTGTACCGCATCGATATGGATAGCACCATGCGTCCGGCCGGCCAGCCGCTCACGATGCAGCAGACGACCGACGGCGCCAGCGGCGACACCACCGCACGCTGGAAGGCGGGCGACCGCAGCGTCATGCGCCAGTTCAAGGGCGACGGCCCGGTCACCCATTGTGTCAAGGCCGTCACGGGCGGTATCGCGCCGCCGCCGTCGCAAGTGGGCGTCTGCAGCACCAACGCCTTTACCAGGATCGCCAATGGCTTCGTGCAAACCGCGCACTGCGAGTTCGGAACGATGACCGTCACCGTGCACCAGCTGGACAAGTCGCACTGGGAATTTCTCCACGATATAACCTTGACCACCACCGGCGCCGCCCCGAATGTGGGCGTGCTGGCGCCCTTGCTCAAACAGCAGGCGGCGCAAGGGGCCACGGCCGAGGAGCGCGAGCGCGCCAGGCAGCAGCTGGCGGCGCTGCCGCGGATGCAGCAGCAAGGCGATGCCACCTATGCCGCCATGGTCGCCAAAATGAATGAAGAGCTGCGCCGCACGTCCAACCCGCAGGAAAGAGCGGCGATCCAGGCGGCGCTCGAGCGGATGCGTCCGGGCACGCCCACCATGGTGAGCCACGCGCGCGCCGTCTGGACCCGGATCAGCGATACCTGCGCCGGCGCCGAATAGCCCATGAATCCGGGTACGTCATGCGGAAACTGATTGGTCACTTGTTGTTGCTATCGTGCCTGGCGGGCGCAGGCGCCGCCATCTTCACACTGGAAAGCGTCCATTGAGCGCGGCACGTGCATGCTGGTGCTTGCCGCTGCTTGCGGCGGCGATGAGCGCCCGGGCCGAACGCGCAGGGCTGACCATCGGCGGGCGCAGCCTGAGCGTGCAGGCCGCGCCGGCCTGCGCGCAAACGCCGCGCCCGGCCGCGCAACTGGCACGTTACCTGCGTCAGTACGATCCTTCCGGCGATCCCCGGCTGGACATCCGCGACGAGCGGCCATTCACCAGAACGGAAATCCAGGCGATCAAGAACGGACTTGTCGAACAGGGACTGCATTACCCTGACGGCCAGGACAGCGTGCTGACCTGGCTCGACTTCGATGGCGACGGCATCTGCGATTTCACGGCCTCGGCCGGCGTGGGCGGGATGCACGCGACCGACCGCATGTTCATGCTGTGTCAATCGTGGTGGGATCAAGGACGACGCCGTGCTGTTGGCGTGGGATGTACAGGCGTCCATTCCCAACGGTCAAGGCTGGAACGATTCCATGCACGGCGGCGATTTCCTCGATCCCAAACTCTACAATGGCCAAGTCATCGACCCGGGCTGGGAACGACTGCAGCGCTCGCAATGACAAAGGGGAGTGCTGCCGATTGCGCAGCGCCACCTCCTCTGTCGGCCGCGGCCGGCAATGATGGGCAGGCAGGCATTCTGCTGGAGGTGGACTATCCCGGCAAGCAAAAGTCGCAGGCGGTCCAAGCGCAGCTCGACGCTGACGTCAGCGCCGCCATCTTCAACCCGGAAAGCGTGCATTGAGCGCGCCGCGCCTTCCTGGAAAATCCCCGCTGCGCTGGGTGCTTGTCCTCTTCGCCGCGCTGGTCGCCTGCGCGGACAGCGCATCCTTGCTGCCCGGCCCTGGCGGCATTCGTTCGCAGGCAATTCCCGTGGCAACGTTGCGGGTTGATGCGCGTGGCGACAAGCGCGGAGTGACAATCTACGACGACCATGGTTTCTCGATCGAGCGCAGCGCGCTGTTGAATTTGAAAAATGTGTCAAATGCCGGCTTTCCCGGCGGCGAGCGCGGCTTGCCCGCGTCGCTGCGCGTGACCTGGTATCCGGGGCCGCTGTCGCGCGATGTCAATCCCTGGACCGGTGCGGCATTCGCGGGCGACTACACGGTGCCGGTCGCCGCGCGCATTCCAGAGACGGTTCGCGAATTCATCCGCACCAATGGCGGCAGCTTGCGTCTGAAGATCAGGCTGGTCGACGACGGCGTGCTGGTTGGCTGGGATGTTGAACAGCGTGTCGGTCCGGGTGAAGTCAAGACCCTCGTCTACCGGATGGCCGGTGGCGACTTCCGCGAAGACAGGATCGTCAACGGCATTGTGGTCGAAGCGGGCTGGCAGAACGCGCCGTCCGCAAGCCTGCGCGCTGTCCCGGCGCCACACTGAGCGATGTCAATGAACAAATCGATGAACCCATCCATTTCCCCACTGCGCCGTCGCCTGTGCGCGCTGCCGTGGGCCGCTTCGCCGGCGTGCCGATCGCTACCTTGTATATGGATGCAAATCCTGAAAAGCACTCGCTGACCGTGTACGGCGACACCGGCTTGTCGATGGGTGCCGGTTCCCTGCTGAACTTGAAGGTCACGAAGTTCTACTCCTTCCCCGGTGGCGAGCGCGGCATGCGCACGGTAGTAGTATCCTCAGCGCGGACCGGATCGGGATCCTGATCGCCGCCAGCGACGTCGTGCTCGACCTGCAGCAGAACGCAAGCCAGGCGCCCCCTTGAAGCGCGTGCGACCAAAATCAGCGCACCATTTGGCAAACTATTACAATTGCCTTTTATTTACTTTTCACGGATTTTTTTGCATATGAACAAGCTCTTGCCCTCGCTCCTGGTCCTCGCCCTGCTGGGCGCCTGCAGCCACAAGAACGACGCCGACGATGGCGCCGGCGGCGCTGCGGCCGCTGCACCCGCCAACGAGGCGGTCCAGCGCGCCGACGACGAGCGCAGCATGGCCGAAGCCAGCGCGGCCGAGCAGAAAGCGGCGGCGCGCTATGCCAAAGCCTTGCTGCCGCTGCTCGCGGGCAGTTTTGGCGGCGCCTGCCAGGTGACGCAGGGCGCCGACAAGGATTCCCTGCAAATGGTCGCCAGCAGCGGCAAGGACAAGATCGACGTCAGCACCGACGGCATCGCCAGCGCGCCCGGCTACCAGCATGATCTGAGCACATCGTCCGACGGGCTCTCGTTTACCCGCCTGTTCGATGGTGGCAAGCCATCGACCGCCATGGCCATGGCCGGCGGTTCCGAGCCGGACTGGTCGTTCGTACGCAATTCGGCGGAGCAGGAAAATGTCCGTCTGACCGGTACCGGCATGGCCATCGGCTGCGCTGGCAGCGGCGTTCCCTCCCTGCGCGACAAGCCGCTCTGGCCGCTCGTGACCGGCTTCTTCCGCGAAGGCGTCAGCACGGGTTCCTGCAGCACTGGCGCGCTGGCCCGCAGCGAGCAGCGCATCGAGATCGGTGCAGCCGGCGTGACCGTGGGCGATCATGCCTACACCTTCGCCAGCGGCTTGCAGATGGAAATGGTCGGCACCGGTGGCGGCAAGGGCTTGCGCTACAGCGTCGCTTACGCCGACGGCAAGAAATTCAACATCATGCTCGACGGCATAGGAAAGTTTGTCGCGCTGATGGCGGCCGGCCAGAACGGCGTGGAATTGGAGTGCGCCCGCCTGCCGGGATAAGTGCCCGCGGGGCTGGCGGCGCGGGCCACGGTTTTCTTGCAGGCGGTACAATAACCGCTTCCATTTACCTTGCGAGAGAAAACACCATGGCCGTCAATTCCCCCCTGCCAGTCGCCGCCGATCTGAAACCGGTGGGCGGACTGGACATCGGTTACGCCGAAGCCGGCATCAAGAAGCCGGGCCGCAAGGACGTGCTGGTCATGAAGCTGGCCGACACGGCCACCGTGGCCGGTGTGTTCACCAAAAACCGCTTCTGCGCCGCGCCTGTTCAGCTGAGCAAAGCCAACCTGGCGGCCGTGGCCAGCGGCGGCAAGCCGATCCGCGCACTGGTGGTCAATACCGGCAATGCCAACGCCGGCACCGGCGAGGCGGGCCTGGCCAATGCCCACGCCACCTGCGCCGCGCTGGCCCAGCTGCTTGGCTGCGACGCCCAGCAGATCCTGCCGTTTTCCACGGGCGTGATTCTCGAGCCGCTGCCCGTGCAGAAAATCATTGCCGGTCTGCCTGCCGCGATTGCCAACCTCAAGCAGGACAACTGGTACAACGCGGCCGAAGCCATCATGACCACCGACACCCAGCCCAAGGCGGCCTCGCGCACGGTCGACATTTGCGGCCACAGCGTGACCATGACGGGCATTAGCAAGGGCGCCGGCATGATCAAGCCGAACATGGCCACCATGCTCGGCTACCTGGCCATCGACGCCAAGGTGTCGCAGGACGTGCTCGACGAGCTGGTCAAGCATGCGGCCGACCATTCCTTCAACTGCATCACCATCGATGGCGACACCTCGACCAACGATTCGTTCATGCTCATTGCCACCGGCACCGGCAGCCTGGCCATTGCCAACGCGGCCGGCACCGAATACGAAGCGCTCAAGGCGGCCGTCACCGACATCGCGCGCAATCTGGCGCAGCAGATCATCCGCGACGGCGAAGGCGCGACCAAGTTCATCACCATCACGGTGGAAGAGGGCGACACGGTCGAAGAGTGCCGCAAGATCGCCTATGCGATCGCGCACTCGCCGCTGGTCAAGACCGCCTTCTTCGCCTCCGACCCGAACCTGGGCCGCATCCTGGCTGCCATCGGTTACGCCGGCGTGGACGACCTCGACGTCACCAAGCTCGACCTGTACCTCGACGACGTGCTGGTGGCCAAGCACGGCGGGCGCAATCCCGCCTACCAGGAAGCGGACGGCCAGCGCGTCATGCGCCAGAGCGAGATCACGGTGCGCGTCAAGCTGGGCCGCGGCGCCAATGTGGCCACGGTCTGGACCTGCGACCTGTCGCACGACTACGTGACCATCAACGCCGACTACCGTTCGTAAGCGATGACGCCGCTCGACCAGTTCCTGCAGCGGGCCGACGCCTTGCTGGCGCGCGTGGAAGCGCTACTGCCGCCCAGCCATGCGCGCGAGCCCGACTGGAAGCGCAGCAGCGCCTTCCGCTGGCGCAAGCGCGCCGCCGGCGGCGCCAGCTATCTGCAACCGGTCATGCACGCGTCCACCATCGCCCTGTCGGACCTGCACCACGTGGCCGCGCAAAAGCTGCAGATCGAACAGAACACGCGCCAGTTCGTGCAGGGCCGCCCGGCCAACAATGTCTTGCTGACGGGCGCGCGCGGCACCGGCAAGTCGTCCCTCATCAAGGCCTGCCTGAACCAGTTTGCCGCCGACGGCCTGCGCCTGATCGAAGTCGACAAGGACGACCTGGCCGAGTTGCCCGACATTGTCGACCTGGTGGCGGGCCGCCCCGAGCGCTTCGTCATCTTTTGCGACGACCTGTCGTTCGAGGAAGGCGAGCGTGGCTATAAGGCCCTCAAGGTGGCGCTGGACGGCAGCATCGCTGCCCAGTCCGACAACGTGATCATCTACGCCACCTCCAACCGGCGCCACCTGCTGCCGGAAAAGATGAGCGACAACGCCAGCTACACCCACGCCGCCGACGGTGACCTGCATCCTGGCGAGACGGTGGAAGAAAAGATTTCCCTGTCCGAGCGCTTCGGGCTGTGGCTCTCGTTCTATCCGTTCCGCCAGGACGATTACCTGGGCATTGTCGCGCACTGGCTGGCCAGTTTCGGCTGCGACGCCGCCCAGATCGACGCGGCGCGCGCCGATGCGCTGCGCTGGGCGCTGGCGCGCGGTTCGCGCTCGGGGCGCGTGGCCTGGCAATTCGCCAAGGATTACGCGGGAAAGCAGGCGCCATGAGCGAGAAGCCGGCACCGATCGATGTGGCCGTCGGCATCTTGATGCGGCCGAACGGCGATGTGCTGCTCGGACAGCGCCCGCCCGGCAAGCCGTATGCAGGCTACTGGGAATTCCCGGGCGGCAAAGTCGAGCCGGGCGAAGCCATTCTCGACGCGCTCAAGCGCGAATTTGTCGAAGAGCTTGGCGTCCATATCCTGGACGCGCACCCGTGGTGCGGCGTCGAGCATGTCTACGAACATGCCCACGTACGCCTGCATTTTTTCATCAGCCGCGCCTGGCAGGGCGAGCCCCAGAGCCTGGAAGGGCAAGCGTTCGCCTGGCAGGGCGCGGTGGGCGTGAGCCCGCTGCTGCCGGCCACCATCCCGCTGCTGACGTGGCTGGACCAGCTGCGCTACTGAGCACGCGCGGTGCCCAGCGTCGCCCGCGCAGGTAGCGTCACTCACGAAAGACACCCTTGAACATCCTCATTCTCGGCAGCGGCGTCATCGGCACCACCAGCGCCTACTTCCTGGCCAGCGCCGGCCACCAGGTCACCGTCATCGAACGCCAGGACGGCGCCGGACTGGAAACCAGTTTTGCCAACGCGGGCGAAATTTCGCCCGGCATGGCCGCGCCCTGGGCCGCGCCGGGCGTGCCGGCCAAGGCCCTGGGCTGGATGCTGGCGCGCCACAGCCCGCTGGTGGTGCAGCCCCGCCTCGACCCCGCCATGTGGCGCTGGCTGTGGCAGATGCTGTCGAACTGCACGCCCGAGCGCTACGAGCGCAACAAGTCGCGCATGGTGCGCCTGGCCGAATACAGCCGCGATTGCCTGGTGGCCTTGCGCGCTGCCACCGGCATCGCCTACGACCACCGCAGCCAGGGCACCTTGCAAGTGTTCCGCGACCAGCGCCAGGTCGACGAAGCGGCCCACGATATCGCCGTGCTCGAGCGCTACGGCGTGCCCTATCAGCTGCTTGACGTGGCCGGCTGCGAAGGTGCCGAGCCGGCCCTGGCGCGGGTGCGCGGCCAGGTGCTGGGCGGACTGCGCCTGCCCAATGACGAGACGGGCGACTGTTTCAAGTTCACCCAGGCCTTGGCCGCCATGGCGGCCAGGCTCGGCGTGACCTTCATGAACGGGGTGACGATCACGGGCTTGCACGCCGAGGGCGGACGGATCGGCGGCGTGGCCACCTCGGCCGGCATGCTGCGCGCCGATGCCTATGTCATGGCCATGGGCAGTTTTTCACCGCTGTTGCTGGCGCCGCTGGGTATCCGCATTCCCGTGTATCCCGTCAAGGGGTATTCGATCACGATGCCGGTCACCGATGCGGCCGGCGCGCCCGAGTCGACCGTCATGGATGAGACCTTCAAGGTGGGCATCACGCGTCTGGGCGAACGCATCCGCGTGGGCGGCACCGCCGAACTGACCGGCTACGACAAGCGCCTGCCGGAAAAACGCCGCGCCACGCTGGTGCGCGCCGTCAGCGATCTGTTTCCCGATGGGGGCGACCTGGGCCAGACCCGCTTCTGGTGCGGCCTGCGTCCCATGACGCCCGATGGCACGCCCGTGCTCGGCGCCACCGCGTATCCGAACCTGTTCCTCAATACGGGGCATGGCACGCTGGGCTGGACCATGGCGTGCGGTTCGGCGCGGGTACTGGCCGACCTGATGTCAGGGCGTGCGCCCGAGATCAGTCTGGATGGCTTGCAAATGGCGCGTTACGCGTCCTGACTGGCCGCCACGCGCGGCAGCGCCACGGTAAACGAGGTGCCTGACTGCGCATCCGACGCGGCGCTGATGCCGCCGCCGTGCGCGAGCGCGATCTCGCGCGCCACGAACAGCCCCAGGCCCAGGCTGGTGCGCGGCCGTGCATCGTCATCGATGCCGGGCAGCTGGACCAGCGGGCTGAAAATCGCTTCCAGCGCCTCGGGCGGAATCACCGGCCCGTCATTGCAGACCTCGACCGTGATGCGCTCGCCATCGCCGCGCGCCGTCAGCAGGACGGGGCGTTCGCCGCTGCCGTACTGGGCGGCGTTGATCAGCAGGTTGGTCAGCAGCTGCTGCATGCGCACGCTGTCGAACTGGCCATCGAGCGGCCCCTCGGTATGCAGTTCGAAGGCGGTCGTGGCGTGGGCGGCGCCGGCATCGTCGATGGCGGCGCGGGCGATCTCGGCCAGGTCGGCGTGGGCCAGCACGGTCGGCATGCCGGCGCCCAGTTGGCTGCGCGTATAGCCGATCAAGTCTTCCACCATGCTGCCCATCTGGCGCACCCCGCGCTTGACGCGCTGCCCGATGTCGGCCACCTTGCCGGCATCGGGGCGCCCATGCACCAGCAAGTCGCCCGCCATGCTCATGCTCGACAGCGGGGCGCGCAAGTCGTGGCCCAGGATGGCCAGGAACAGTTCGCGCGTGTGGTCGGCGCGCGCCGAGTACGTCACCACCGATTCGGCCAGGGCCTGATCGATTGCTTCGTTAAACCGTATCATGTTTTGCACCGCGCCCGCGTCCATCTGCGCCACCTTGGGCAGCCACAGGCGCAGTACGGTGGCGCGCAGCGCGCGGAATTCGGCCGACAGCTGCAGCAGCGAAAAGTCGCTGGCCTGGCGCAGCGCACCGTGAATCGAGGCGGCGCTCTGGCCGGCCGCGCTGTCCGGTGCCAAGCCCTGCGATTTGGCTTCCTGCTGGGCGGCGTTCTGGCTGGTGCCGATGTCGGCGGCGATGGCGGTGAGAATCTGGCGCGCATGGTCGCGCAGCGCCAGTTTGCTCATCTGGCCGGCCGCTGGCGTGAGCGTTTGCGCGAAGTCTTCCCACTCGGCCAGGATGTCGTCCATGCAGTCATGGATGAAATGGTCGAGCCGCATGGCGTTCCTAGGTGGGAGGGAGGTGGTGCATTGTATGCCAATGCGCCGGCGCGCGTCTGTTTCCGTGCGCTTACAGATTATCCTGGTCGGGAATCAGGTCTTCGTCGGCCGGTGCGCCGGGGATCGTGTATTTTTCTTCGGCCCAGGCACCCAGGTCGATTTGCTTGCAGCGTTCCGAGCAGAAGGGGCGGAAGGCATTCGCCTCGGTCCATTCGACTTTCTTTTGGCAGGTAGGGCAATTAACAACAGGCATGGCTACATCGACTTAAAAATTGCACAGCGTGAGTTCGAACGGCACATCGTCTTCCAGCGGCTTGGGCTTCAGGTCGCCGCCCTGGCTGGTGAAGCGCACCCACAGCATGTACTTGTTGGCGGAAATTTCCGGAATGGCGCCCAGGTTTTCATCGAGCGTCAGGCGCAGCATCTGGTACACCTTACCCTGCAGCATTTGCTGATAACTGCCGGCGATGGCGATCATCTTGACCGGACCGCCGGAATCGCGCAGCAGGCGCAGCACCAGGCCGAGCGCGTCGAACAGGGGCGCCAGCGGGGCGAACCAGGTGATGATGTCGTTGAAGCGCTGTTCGGCCGGGCGGCGCTGCCAGGCGTAGTAGGAGGGCAGATCGAATTCGCAGGCGCCGCCGGGAATGATGGTGCGCCCGCGGATGCTCATGAGCCATTCGTTGTCGCGCACGTTCTGGCCCGTCTTGCCTTGCGCGGCCACCAGGGCGGCACTGACAGTTTCCAGTTCGGCCAGCACGGCGTTGAGCATGTCGGCAGCCACGTTGGGATTGGAGCGATAGCTCAGCAGCGATTGCTTTTGCCGCTCGAGTTCCTGCAGCAGGTCGGATTTGAGATCGGCACGCCCCGCTACCTCGAGCATGTCGAAGATGGTGGCCAGGGCGACGTGATGTTGCATTGCATGTTCTTGATGGACAAAGAACTTGAATTTGTCGTACAGGTCTTCCAGCCGCAACAACGTGCGTATGCGCTCGTTGAAAGGGTATTCGTAGACGATCAAAATGACATCCCTTTATTGTTGGCAGGAGGAGAATCACGTGATTCTGAACCAAGAGAAGCAAAATTACAAACGCTGGCTGGGCAATCGTGACAATCTCTCGGAAAAAGCCAGGTAATTGGCATGCAAACGGGCGATTTGGGGCCGTAAATCCTCACGCCCGCCCACATTGCTGATCACATCGTCGGCGGCGGCCAGGCGTTCGGCGCGCGTGACCTGGGTTGCCATGATGGCGCGAACTTGTTCTTCTGTCATGTTGTTGCGGGCCATGACGCGCGCCACCTGGACCTCTTCCGGGCAATCGATGGCCAGTACGCGCGCCACCCGGGCGCGCCAGGTGCCCGATTCGATCAGCAGCGGCACCACATAGATGACATACGGACCGGTCGCGGCGGCGGCCGCGGCCAGGGCGGCGTCTCGGATGCGCGGGTGCAAAATCGCTTCCAGGCGGGCGCGCGCTGCGGGATCGGCAAATACCAGCGCGCG
>Ga0209023_10003296_pt1 | contig 19381 bp, 20 predicted proteins | sample LakOneMetagenome_FD_187468 | JGI IMG/M metagenome (GOLD analysis project Ga0209023, IMG submission 187468) | Freshwater and sediment microbial communities from Lake Erie, Canada (SPAdes) (version 2) | ecosystem: Environmental > Aquatic > Freshwater > Lentic | place: Lake Erie, Canada...
CCTGCCCCGCCGAACTTCAGGGTCGGCAGGAAACTCGTATCGTCGCCGGCTAGGACGTCCAGCCCTTCGATCGGGCCGAGGTCATCCGGGTTGGCCTGCTTGACAGCTTTGACCTCGTCGATCTGCGCCAGCTCGGCGAGAAAATCGGGAGGCATGTTGATCCCGGTGCGACCGGGAATGTTGTAGGCGACCAGCGGGAATCCGGGGTTTCCCTCGGCGACTGCCTCGAAGTGCCGGCGGATTCCTTCCTGATTGGGACGCACGTAGTACGGCGTGACGATGAGGGCGGCATCGGCTCCTGCTTCAGCCGCCATCGCAGTCAGTTTGACCGAATGACGGGTGTCGTTGGAACCACTTCCGACGATCACGGTCACATCCGGACCCACCTCGTCGATCACCGCCCGGGTGAGGTCGATCTTCTCGTCGTCTTCAAGGGTCGAAGACTCACCGGTTGAACCGGCGACCACCAGTCCGTGGGAGCCATTTTCGACCAGGTACGCCGCGAGCTTTCGCGTCGACTCGATGTCTAGCTCTCCGTCAGGCCGGAAAGCGGTAGCCAAAGCCGTTATTACACCGCGAATCTCACTCACGCAAGGCAGCCTAGCCGAGAACTCCCGGCGCCCGCCGGTCGATCCACGGGTGAGCACGCTCGAGTTCACCCGACAGCTGGATCAGCAGATCCTCGCGCCACATCGGGGCGACGAACTGAATGCCGATCGGCAGTCCTTCTTCGCTCATCTCGAGCGGCAGGGAGATTGCCGGCTGACCGGTCGCGTTGAAGATGCCGGTGAAAGTCGCGATTTCGCGGGCTTTCAGCATCGCGTCCATCGGGTCAGGACCGTTCTGGTCGAAATGGCCGAGCTTCGGCGGCAGGGTTCCCAGGGTCGGCGTCATCAACATGTCGAACTGTCCGTCGATCTGGATCCCGGCGATGAAACGGGCGATCAGCTGATGCTGGGCGACCGCCGACAGATAGGCGGCTCCGCCTTCGGTCCGGCCCTTCTCGATCAGCGCCCAGGTCAGCGGTTCGACGTCCTCGGCGGTCAGGGGCCTCCCGATGATCAGGCTCACCGTGTCCGCGGTCTGGCTCATTCCGGCCGCCCAACGGGTGATGAACGTGTGGTAGAGATCCTCCGGTTCGCCCGCGTTTGGAAGTTCGAATTCGGTCACTTCATGACCGAGATCCTCGAGCTTCTTCGCCGTCTCCCGCGCCGCATTGACCACCGCCGGCTGCAGGGAATCACCGGTCAGCGATTCGGTCAGCAGGGCGATCTTCAGCGGTTGGGTTCCGGCTTCGACCTCGTCCGAATAGGGACGCCCGGGTGCCGGGCATCCATAGGGATCTCCGGGGGTCGGTCCGTGAACCCAGTCCAGCATCGTGGCAACGTCCCGAACCGAGTGGGCAACCACGAGTTCGGTTGTCAGTCCGGACATCGAATCGCCCATCACCGGACCGGATGAGATCCGGGCACGACTGGCCTTGAGTCCGACCAGCCCGCATTCGCTGGCCGGGATCCGGATTGATCCGCCGCCGTCCGAGGCGTGGGCAATCGGAACGATGCCGGCCGCGACTGCCGCGGCAGAACCACCCGAAGATCCACCGCTTGAGCGGGTCTTGTCCCAGGGGTTCCTGGTCGGACCATCGTTCAGGACCGGTTCCGTGGTCGGCAGGATGCCGAACTCCGGAGTGGACGCACGGCCGAGGGTGACCAGGCCGGCGTCCCGGAAACGAGATCCGAGATGGGTGTCATACGGCATCTTCATGCCGATTTCCTTCAGCGCCCGGTTGCCCATGTGCATTGGCTGGCCAGCCAGTCCGGCACCGAGATCCTTGAAGAGGAAAGGCACTCCCCTGAACGGCCCGTCCGGCAAGTCGCCGGCCGCGGCTGCCGTCGCTTCCTCGTACATCGGGGAGCAGATCGCGTTCAGTTCGGGATTCGCCTTCTCTGCCCGTTCAATCGCGCCGGCGACGAGTTCCGCGGGTGAGACTTCACCCTTGGCGACCAGTTCGGCCTGGGCAGTTGCGTCGAGACCTACGACATCAGTCATCCAGAATCTTCTCCAGTCCGACCGTGAACCGGTCATCCAGTTGAGGGACCTTGCGTACCGCCAGAACCACCCCGGGCATGAACGAGGAGCGGTCGATGCTGTCATGACGGATCGAGAGCGTCTGCCCCGTCCCGCCGAAAAGAACTTCCTGGTGGGCGACGAGGCCCGGCAGCCGGATCGAATGAATCGGCTGGTGAACATTGCCACCGGCTGCGGTGATCAGTTCCTCGGTCCGCTTTGCGGTGCCCGAGGGCGCGTCCAGCTTCCGGTCGTGATGGAGCTCGATGATCTCGCATTCGGGCATGTGCTTGGCCGCCTTCTGCGAAAGCTCCATCAGGAGCACTGCGCCGATTGCGAAATTCGGGGCGACGAAGCAGTTGGCGCCGGTACCTGAATTCTCGGCAGCGTCTTTCAGCTTGTCGAGATCGAATCCGGTGGCCCCGACAACTACGTGAACGCCGGCTTCGAGGCAGGCGATCGAGTTCTGGAGCGAGGTGTCCGGTGTGGTGAATTCGACCACCACGTCGACGTCACCCAGGATGTCCCCAAGCCCGGTGCCGAGGGCCGGGTCGGCCCGGCCGGTCAGCTCCATCCCGTCAGCTTGCTCGACTGCTCCGCAGACCGTTGCCCCCATTCGGCCGGCGGCGCCGGCGACCCCGACCCTGATCATGCCGCGAGGGCCCCACTGACCGGTGCGACTGCGGACCGGAACCGGTCCTCGTTGCGACCGACACCGGCCACTGAAAGCCGCTCTTCGGCATAAAGCTCGCTTGCCAGCTCGGACACGTCCTCCACGCTCACAGCATCAACCCTGGCCAGCATCTCGTCAAGGTTGAGCAGCGGAATGTCGTGGAGTGTCGCCCGCGCGATCCTGGACATCCGTGCCGCGGTTGATTCGCCGGAAAGAACGAGTCGTCCCTTGACGTGCTCCTTGGCCCGGGCGAGTTCATCCGCGGTGACCGGTTCGCACTGGATCTTCTTCAGTTCGGTGCCGATGACCTCGCAGGCCTGCTCGACGTTGTCTTCACGGGTTCCGACATAGGTCGCGACGACCCCGGTGTCGGTGAACTGCTCCGAATAGGTGCCGACCGAGTAGGCCAGCCCCCGCTTTTCACGGACCTCGATGAAGAGCCTCGAAGAACTCGAGCCGCCGAGGATCGAATCGAGAACGGCCAGGGTGAAGCGCCGCTCATCGGCCCGGTTGATGCCGGGAGCGCCGATACAGACGTGGTACTGCTCGGTGTCCTTGACCGCGAATTCGAGCCGGCCGGTCGATGAGGGATCCTGTGGAACGAGGGTCTCCTCTCCGCTTCCGGAACCGGGCTTCAGTGACTCGGCCAGGGCGAGGATCTGATCATGATCGACGTTGCCGGCCGCCGCGACGACGATGTTGTTGGCCGAGTAGCGGGCCCGGTGGTAGGCGGCGATGTCCGGCACCGGGATGTCTGAAATGACCTCCGAGCGACCAAGAATCCGACGACCCAGCGGGGTGTCGCCGAATATCGCGTCAGCCAGGTAGTCGTGCACCCGGTCCGAAGGTTCGTCCTCGTACATCGCGATCTCCTCGAGTACGACGTCCCGTTCGGAATCGATGTCCGGGAAAGTCGATTCGAGCAGCATCTCCCCCAGCAGGGAAAAGACATCGTCCGTGTGCTCGTCGAGGAAACGGGCGTGGAGGTGGGTCGTCTCCTTGCCGGTTGCCGCGTTGAACGAAGCACCGAGCCCGTCGAAGCGCTCGGATATCTCGATCGCCGAGTAGTTCGGCGTTCCCTTGAAGAGCAGATGCTCCAGAAAGTGAGAGACCCCCGCCTGAGCGAGGGTCTCATCACGTGAACCTGTTCTTACCCAGAGGCCGAGGGCGACCGAGCGCACCGAGGGAACTTCCTCGGTGATCACCCGGACGCCAGCGGCGGTCTCTGAGAGGCGCGGTTCTTCAGTGCTCATTGAGCGTGGCTCGTCTCGAAGACGGCCTAGCGACTGTCCCGATCGCCACGGTCGCGACGACGGCGTCCGCCGTCACGGTCTCCGCCACGACCTCCACGGTCTCCGCCGCGTCCGCCGCGGTCACCGCCGCGGCCTCCACCGCCGCCACCGCTGGATGCGAGGGCTGCGATTTCTTCCGGGCTCTTGCCTTCAATGGCGGGGTCGTCGGTCATGCGCAGTCCGATCCGGCCGCGCTCGCGGTCGACTTCGGCCACGGTGACGTCGATCTCCTGGCCCTGCTCGAGGACCTCTTCGACCGTCTCGACCCGGCCACCGGGCTTGACGTTCGAGATGTGGAGCAGACCGTCGGTGCCCTTGGTCAGTTCGACGAAGGCGCCGAAGGTGGTCGTCTTCACGACCTTGGCCGCGGTGTAGCGGTCTCCGACTTCAGCTTCCTTGGTCATCGACTGGATGCGGGCGACCGCTTCCTCGACCTGGGTTCCGGTCGGAGCGTAGATCCGGATCGTGCCGTCGTCTTCGACGTCGATCTCGGCTTCGAACTCTTCACAGAGACCGCGGATGGTTTCGCCACCCTTGCCGATGACGGCACCGATCTTCTCCTGGTCGATCTTGATCGACTCGATGCGCGGGGCATGCGGTGAAAGCTGCTCGCGCGGACCGTCGATCGCTTCAGCCATCTTGTCGAGGATGAACAGGCGACCCTTGCGGGCCTGCTCGAGAGCGTCGGTCAGGATGTCGAAGGTGACTCCGGTGATCTTGATGTCCATCTGGAGGGCGTTGATGCCTTCCGCGGTACCGGCGACCTTGAAGTCCATGTCACCGAGGTGATCTTCCACACCGGCGATGTCGGTCAGGACGATGTAATCGTCACCTTCCTTGATCAGACCCATGGCAACGCCGGCGACCGGTGCGCTGACCGGGATGCCGGCAGCCTGCATGGCCATCGAGGAGGCGCAGATCGAACCCATCGAGGAAGAACCGTTCGATTCGAGCGTCTCGGAGACCGCGCGGACCACGTACGGGAATGACTCCTGGTCCGGAACCGAAGGCTCGAGGGCGCGCTCGGCGAGGGCGCCGTGACCGATGTCGCGACGCTTCGGGCCACGCATGAAGCCGGCCTCGCCCACCGAGAACGGCGGGAAGTTGTAGTGATGCCAGAAGGTCTTGGTCGTTTCGAGACCGAGACCGTCGACGCGCATGTCCATCCGGGTGGTTCCGAGGGTCACGTTGCCGAGGACCTGGGTCTCACCACGGGTGAACAGGGCTGAACCGTGGACGCGGGGCGAAATGTCGACTTCGCACTCGATCGGACGGATCTCGTCCTGGGCGCGACCGTCGGGGCGCTTCTTGTCGACGGCGATGGCCTTGCGGATCGTGTCCTTCTCGATCGCGTCGAAGGCGGTCTTGACTTCGGACTTGCGGGCCGAATCGACGTCGTCGTCACCGGTCGGGACGGCGTACTGCTCGACAACCGCGTCCTTGACCTTGTCGATCGCTTCGTAGCGCTCGAGCTTGCCTTCGGTGGCGATCGCGTCAACCAGGGCCTGGCTGTGCGAGCTGCGGATGTCGGAGAGCAGGCCCTCGTCGATGCTCGGAGCTTCGATGACCAGCTTCTCCTTGCCGACCTTCTGGCGGAGTTCTTCGATCGCGGCGACGAGCTTCTTGATCTCGCCGTGGGCGATGTCGAGGGCGTCGAGGATGTCGGCTTCGGAGACGCCGTTGGCGCCGGCTTCGACCATCAGGATGGCTTCGTCGGTGCCGGCGACGATCAGGTCGAGATCGAGCTCGGCGTGATCGGCTTCATCCGGATTGACGACGAAGTCGCCACCGAGCTTGCCGATGCGGACGGCACCGACGTGCTTGGCAACGGGAATCTCGGAAATCGCCAGGGCGGCGGAAGCACCGTTCATGGCGAGGATGTCGTAGGGGTGTTCGTGGTCGACCGACATCGGGATGGTCACGAGCTGAGTCTCGTAGTGCCAGCCCTTGGGGAAGAGCGGACGGATCGGACGGTCGATCATGCGGGCGGTCAGGGTTGCCTTCTCGCCGGCGCGGGCCTCACGACGGAAGAACGAGCCCGGGATCTTGCCCGCGGCGTACATGCGCTCTTCGATGTCAACGGTCAGGGGCAGGAAGTCGACGTCGCGCAGACCACCCATGGTGGCTGTCGAGAGGACCATGGTGTCGCCACTTCGAACGATGACGGCGCCACTGGCCTGCTTGGCGATCTTGCCGGTCTCAAAGGAGATATCGGCATCGCCGACCCGCGTTTCGACGCGAGTCGTCTCAAAAATACTCATTGGAATATGTGTTTTCCTCCGGCCGCCCGGTTGGCGGCCATCTGTTTAGAACTGTCGTTCCTTATCCCCACAAGGGTACAGGGCCACAACGGAAGCCGGGTTTCACCTGCAAATTCCGGGAAAATCCGGTTAGACGGATCGAGGTGAACCTTCCGGGCTTCCCGACGTATCCCCTCACATGAACATTTCCCCGGTTATTGATCGCAGGGGCCTTGCGACTTTGGTGGTCGTACTGGCCGGAACCCTGATCCTGGCTGGCTGCGGAAGCAGTGACTCGGGATCGAACTATTCGTCTTCCTCCAGCAGTGACAGTGGCTCGAGTGCCGGCAAGACGTCATATGGCTATGGGTCACAGGCCAATACGACTTCGAACGGCTCCAGTACTGCGTCGTCGGGCGCGGCGACGGTTTCAGCCGCCGATGCCGGAAAGCTGGGCAAGGTGCTCGTCGACGGCAACGGCATGACCCTCTACTACTTCGAGAAGGACTCGAATGGCAAATCGACCTGTGACGGAGCCTGCGCCCAGGCATGGCCGCCTCTGACCACGGATGCCGCACCAGTAGCTGAAAACGGGGCGATGGCAGGCAAGCTGGGCACGACGGCCCGTTCCGATGGTTCCACGCAGGTCACCTACGCCGGGTGGCCCCTGTACCTGTATGCCGGTGACACGGCGCCGGGCCAGGCAAACGGCAACAACATTGACCAGTTCGGCGCCGAGTGGTACGCCTTGAACACCAATGGCGAGAAGCCCTAGAACCACGAGAGACCTGGTGACCGACCAGTGACCATGCCCGGCGAACAGGTGCGCGAGGCCTACCGGGCTCATTCCGGTGAGCTCTACAGCTTCGCTTGCCGTTCGCTGGGCGGTGATCGGCCCCGGGCCGAGGAAGCAGTCCAGGAATGCTTTCTGAAGGCGTGGAAGAGCCGGGACAGCTTCGATCCAGGTCTCGGATCGGAGCGGACCTGGTTGTTCGCGATCCTCCGCAATGTGATCAGGGACATGGGCCGGGCGGAGCAGCGCCGGCCGTTGAGCCGCTCATTGGACGAGGACTACGACGAGTTTGCTTCTAAGTACGAACCCTTCGAACAGGCGCTGCTCTCGTGGCAGGTCGAGGAAGCTCTGCGCCGGATCGGCGAGAGGCATCGCCAGATCGTGGTCGAGGCCTGCATCAGGGGCCGTCCCTACGGCGAGATCGCCGCCGCCCTGGGGGTTCCGGTCGGAACGATCAAGAGCCGGGTCTACTACGGGATACGGGCGATGCGTGACGCGATGGAAGAACTTGGTTATGAGTCCTGAACACCGCGACATTCGCGAGAGCCTTGGTTCCTGGGCGATGGGTCACCTCGACCCGGATGAACGGGATGCGATCGACTTCCACCTCGAAGGCTGCGCCGAATGCCGGGCCGAAGCTGAATCGCTGAGGAAATCCGGGGCCATGCTGAAACTGGTCGATCCGGCGATCATCGACACCCTCTCGGAGCCGCTCCCGCAACCACCGGACGGCCTGGAAGAGCGGGTCATGGCCGACCTGAAGGATCCCGGGCAACCGAAGCGACGCTGGAGAGTGCTGGTTCCGCTTGCCGGAGCCCTGGCAGCGGCGGTGATCGCCCTGGTTCTGGTTCTCGGTGGCGGCGGCGACCAGGGTGGCGGCGGCGCGAGCCGTTCCTTCTCCTTCTCCTCCCTGCCCCCCGGTGTCAGCATCGCCGGGACCATGGAACCGAAAGCGACAGGTACGGGGATCGTGGTCAACGTCGACGGAATGAAGCCGGGCACCCTTTGCCGGGTGTTCGTGAAGACAAGCGACGGGAAGCTGGAACCGGCCGGAACCTTCCGCTACCGGTATGACGCAAACGAAGCCGAGTCCTACCCGGCAACCCTCTCAACCGCCTGGGACCTGAGCGAAATAGAGAACCTGGTCATCAAAGCCGGCCCAAAGACCTTCCGAACCAGAATCTGACAGAGCCCCTCCCGAAATCGGCGGACCCCCTGCCAACACCAAACAGAGCCCCTCCCAACCATTCTTTAACGAGAATGGGAGGGGCGGGTTTCAATTGGAGCGCCGGCGAAGACCGGCGCGACTGCAGTTAAGCCTGTATGGCTTCTGTGATCAGGTCGGGCCCCGGGATGTCGAGCGGGGTTGCCGTCTCGTGGACCCATTCGACCGTTCCGTCGCCGTCGATCAGGACCAGCGAGCGGTTGGAGTGGCCGGCACCGTCGAGATAGGCGCCATAGGCCCGGGCGACTTCACCCTTCGGCTCGAAGTCGGCCAGAAGCGAAGTGTCGATGCCGAGCTGGTCGCGAAAAGCCTTATGGGCGAAGGCCGAGTCAACGCTGATCCCGATCAGGGTCACGTCGGCATCATCCAGGTCGGACTGGATGTCCTTGTAAAGGGCAAGCTGATCCGAGCAGACCGGGCTGAAATCGAGCGGGTAGAAAGCGAGCAGCACCCGACGGCCGGAGAAGTCCGACAGTGAGACTTCCTGTCCGGCGTGGTCAGGAAGCGTGAATTCCGGGGCCTTGGCCCCAACTTCGATCAATGCCGGAGGCCGAGATCGGCGACGAGGGCGCGGTAACGCTCCACGTCGTTCTTCTCGAGGTAGCGCAGCAGGCGGCGACGCTTGCCGACCATCATCAGCAGGCCGCGACGGGAGTGGTGATCCTTGCTGTGCTCACGCAGGTGACCGGTGAGGTCGTTGATGCGCTCGGTCAGCAGGGCAACCTGGACCTCGGTCGATCCGGTGTCACCGTCGGACTTGCCGTACTTGGTGATCAGTTCGGCCTTGTTTTCTTTGGTCAGTGTCATTTCTTCAAAAAATCCTTGGTTTCGGGTCACGGGCGGACCCGTTCACGGCCGATGGAAGCTACCACAGACGGCCTTCGTCTTCTCTACGTCCCGTTTCATCGCTTCGATCAGCTCGTCCACGGAATCAAACCTTTTCTCGCCACGAAGCCGCTCGACGAAGGCGACCCGGAGGATCTTTCCATACAGATCGATGTTCTCATCGATGATGTAGGTCTCGATCAGGACGCCCCGGCCGGTGTCGAAAGTGGGCCTGACACCGATGTTGACAGCGGCCGGCAGGCCGTTGGCAAACGCCGCGTACACCCCGTGCCCGGGATGGACGAAACGGTCATCCGGCACGATGTTCGCGGTCGGGAAACCGAGTTCCCGCCCTCTCTGGTCTCCGGTCACGACTTCACCCTCGACCATGAAGGGGACACCCAGGCAACGTCTCGCCGATTCAAGTTCACCGGCCGCGACCAGGGCCCGGATCCGGGTCGAGGAAACAGCCTCGCCGTCGACTTCGACCAGCGGTTCGACCCGGGTCGAGAATTCGGCCCTTTCGCTCAGCATCTCGGGCGTGCCCTTTGCCTTCTGACCGAAACGGAAGTTGTCGCCAACCGAGACTTCCTGCGCACCAAGCCGGGCGATCAGGATCTCTTCGATGAACTGTTCAGCGGTGATCTTGGTGAAGGATTCATCGAAGGGGATGACGATCATCTCTTCGATTCCCAGTCCGTCGAGCACGTCACGTTTGACGTCGAAGGGCATGAGCAGCTTGGGGGCCGCGGCAGGATGAAGGATCTCGAGAGGATGCGGCTCGAAGGTGAGCACCGTGTCGGCGCCCTTGATCACTGCCCGGTGACCGACATGAACCCCGTCAAAGGTTCCGATCGCGATCTTCCTCGGCCGGAATTCCGCTTCTTGAAGCGGAGTCACCTTGATCATGAGGCAGGCTCCAGTACGACTTCGGGCCGGAGCATTTCTTCTTCGAGACGGGCCACGGCAATCAGGTTATCCGCGTGGACCAGCCTGAAACTTGCCGAGGGGTCTTTCTGAACGGCCTCTGGCAGGCTGACAGCCTCCGCAGCGACCTTCTGACCGTAGGAGATCGCCCTCGCCTGCGACTCGTCCAGTTCGACCTCCGGGAGGAACGAAAGAGCCTCCTGGGGGCCGAGGACGCGACCCTGGAGCGAGATGTCGAGAGGGCCGACCGCGGTTCGGCGAAGATCCGAGCAATACGAATCCTCGAGGGTTTCGATCAGGGTCCGGACATATGTTCCGGAGCTGACTTCGACCTCGAACCTGACTTCCTGGCCGGTCGACAGCGGACCCTGCGGCGGATCGAGCAGATCGGCCCGGTAGATCTCCACCTCCCGGACCGGCCTCTCATCGCTCTCTTCCCCGCGATGGGCGCGCTTGTAAAGCCGTTCGCCGTCCACCTTCACCGCCGAGGTCAGCGGAACCATCTGCCGGATGCGTCCGGTAGGCAGTTCCAGGGATCCGGGCAGAACCCCGGTCTCCGTCAGTTCCCCGTCGGAGTCTCCGGTGGTCGATTTCCAGCCGAGCCTGGCGGTCGCTACATAGGTCTTCGGCAGCTCGAGCAGATATCGCTGAAGCCTCGTGGCCCGGCCGAGCAGGATGGTCAGGACCCCTGTTGCGAAAGGATCGAGGGTGCCGGCATGACCGACCTTGACCCTGCGCTCCCGCTTGATCCGGGCGACCACGTCATGCGAGGTCACCCCGGCCGGCTTGTCGACCACCAGCACACCGGATTCCGGCTCAGCCGTCATTGCGTCCGCGTCCCGGCTTATTCGGGGAGCGGCTGCTCGCCCAGACCGGCACAGAGTTCGGAAACGATCTCCGGATACTCGATCTCGGTGGAACAGCCGGCGGCGCGAACGTGACCGCCCCCACCGAACTTGCGGGCCAGAACAGAAACGTCGGTGTGATCGTCACCGGCCCGGAGGCTGATCTTGCGGGCCGAATGACCGCGGCTGACCTGATCTCGAATGACCGCGGCGACGCGGATTCCGTCGACCGCACGCAGGTTGTCGATGATCCCTTCGGTCATCTCCTCCCCGGCCCCGGTCTCCCGGTAGTCGTCGTCGGTGATGTAGCTGACGATCAGCTGTCCGTCACAGTGAAGTTCGAGGTTGTCGAGGGCCCGGCTGAGCAGCCGCAGCTTCTCGATCGGCATGCTCTCGTAGAGACGGCGGTTGACGTCGTCCACGTCCACCCCGGCTTCGATCAGATCGGCGGCAACCCGGTGCGTGCGGGCGTCGGTGGCGTCATACATGAATTTGCCGGTATCGGTGACGATCCCGATGTAGAGCGCCCTGGCCATCGCCGGGCTCACCTTGACATCCAGCAGGACCGCCAGTTCGTAGACGATCTCGGCGGTGCAGGAAGCACCTGCATCGACGAAATCCAGATCACCGAATTCAGTGTTGTCGTGATGATGGTCGATGTTGACGACCAGCTTGCCGCCGTCACGGAGGAAGTCGACCGGCATGCGGTCGATGTTGCCGCAGTCGAGGAAGACCACGATGCGGTCCCGGATGTCGGCCGGGGATTCGTGGAAGACGCCCTCGAGCGGCAGGTGCCGGTACTCGATCGGCAGCGGGAACTCCTTGGCGGCCAGGAACATGACCGAGTCCTTGCCCAGACTTTCGAGCAGGTGATGCATTCCCAGCAGCGAGCCGAGCGCATCGCCGTCGGGACCTTCGTGGGTGGTGAGCAGGAATTTCTGCTCGTCCCTGACCAGGTTCGCGATCGCTTCGAGGTCGCCCTTGACCACTAGCTGACTGGCGGCCGCCGCGTTCACTCTTCGTCTCCTTCGACTGCCCCGGTCACTGCCGGACCCTCGTCCCCGGAAAGCAGCGCGTCGATCCGCATTCCGGTTTCGATCGATTTGTCGTATTCGAAGGCGAGCATCGGGGTGTGTTTCATCCGGGTCTCGGCGCCGACCTTGCCCTGGAGCAGGTTCTGGGCCCGCTTCAGACCCTTGAGGGCATCCTCTTTGGCCTGTTCATCACCGAGCACGGTGAAGTAAACCTTGGCGTGGCGCAGGTCCGGGGTCGTATCAACCGATGTCACTGTGGCCATTTCCAGACGCGGATCGCCCAGATCATTGGTGATCGCATCGGAGATCACCTGTCTGAGCACTTCATTGACCCTGCGCATCCGCGCCTTGGACACCGTTTGCCGCCTAGTTCAGGGTCTGTTCGACCTGACGGGTCGAGAAGAACTCGAGTACGTCGCCAACCTTCACGTCGGCGTACCCGTCCAGGACGATTCCGCAGTCCTGTCCTTCTTCGACGCTCTGAACCGAATCCTTGAACCGGCGCAGCGAATCGAGCTGCCCCGTCCAGATGACGGTCCCCTCCCTGATGAGTCGCACCGAAGCGTCCCTCTGGACCCTCCCGTCGGTGACGACACAACCGGCAATGCGGCCAACCTTCGATGCCTTGAAGACTTCCTTGACTTCGGCTTCGCCGACTGAATCCTCGACCTCGACCGTGTCGAGCATGCCTTCCATGGCGTTGCGCAGGTCCTCGGTGATCTTGTAGATGACCGAGTAGGTCCGGACGTCGACGCCTTCGGCCTGTGCGGCCTTCCGGGCGTCGGCCAGCGGCCTCACGTTGAAGCCGATGATGATCGCGTTCGAAGCCGAGGCGAGCATTACGTCGGACTCACTGATGCCGCCTGTCTGGGCACGAATTATGTTGATCGCGACCTGCTGCTGGGGCACCTTGGCGATTTCGTCCTGCAGCGCTTCCAGGGAACCCGCGACGTCGCTCTTGAGCACGATGTTGAGCTCTTTGAGGTCGCCTTCCTGGGCCCGGGCGAAGATCTCCTCGAGGGTGACCTTGCGGGCGGAACGGCGGGCGATCGTCTCGGCCTTGAGCCGGTTGAGTCGCTCCTGCGCCATCTGCCGGGCACGGCGGTCGTTCTCGACCACCTGGACGAATTCACCGGCTTCACAGACGCCGTCGAATCCGAGCACTTCCACCGGCATTCCGGGGGTGGCCTCATCGACCTTGGCTCCGAGGTAGTCGTGCATCGCACGGACCTTGCCCCAGACCGCTCCCGCCACGACCGAGTCTCCGACCCGGAGGGTGCCGCGATTCACCAGGACGCTGACCACGGGTCCGCGACCCGGATCAAGCTTGGATTCGATCACCGATCCGGAAGCGGGCGCATCCGGGTTTGCCGCGAGTTCCTCGAGTTCGGTGACCAGGATGATCATGTCGAGCAGGTTGTCGAGACCTTCTCCGGTCTTCGCGGAAACGTTGCAGTAGATCGTGTCCCCGCCCCAGTCTTCCGGGCTCAGGCCGTCGGCAGCGAGGTCGGTGCGGATCCGGTCCGGATTTGCACCTTCCTTGTCGATCTTGTTGACCGCGATCAGGATCGGCACGTCCGCAGCGCGGGCGTGATCGATCGCTTCCCTGGTCTGCGGCATGACGCCATCGTCAGCGGCGACGACGATCACCGCGACATCGGTGACCTGGGCGCCACGGGCACGCATGGCCGTAAAGGCTTCGTGACCCGGGGTGTCGAGGAAGGTGATCGTGTGATCTTCGTGATGGACCTGGTAGGCGCCGATGTGCTGGGTGATGCCTCCGGCCTCGCCGGCTGCCACTTCGGTTTCACGAATCGCGTCAAGCAGCGAGGTCTTGCCGTGATCGACGTGACCCATGATGGTGACCACCGGTGGGCGATCCATGAGTTCGTCGTCGGAATCCTCGAATTCCGGGGCCGGCGCCTCTTCCTGTGCGGCCGAGACGATTTCGATCTTGCGGTCGTATTCGTCGGCGATCGCCTTGACCGACTCGTCGGTGAGGGTCTGGGTGAGAGTTGCCATCTCGCCCATGGTCATCAGCTTCTTGATCAGGTCGGCTGAGCTCAGGTCCAGCAGCTCGGCCAGATCCCTGACCGTGACTCCGCTGGCAATCTTGGTTGCCTGCGGCTCGTCCGGATCGGTCTGGACCGGTGAAGGTTCTTCCAGCAGTGGTCGACGTCGGCGGCCACCGCGGCGACGCGGCGGGCGCTGCGGAGGCGGTCCGCCTCCCTGCTCGCGGCGTGATGCCTGGGAGTCGATCACGACCCGGCGACGCTTCTTTCCGGCGGCTCCACCAGCTCCGGCCGGCGCAGCGGCACCGGATGCGGCGGGCTTGCTGTCGGTGCGAACCGGCTTGTTCGATGCCGGTGCGGACTTGGCGGCTGCCGGCTTCGCCTTGGCGGCGGGCTTTGCCTCGGACTTGGCGGCAGGCTTCGCTTCAGCCTTGGGAGCGGCCTTGGCCTCGGCTGCCGGAGCGGACGGCTGCTTGGCGGCAGCCTTCGGCTTCGCGGCCGGCTTGGCCGGCGCGGCCTTCTTCGGTTCGGCTTTGCCACCGAGCCCGGCGAGTACCTTCTTCGCCTCGGCTTCGTCGACGTTTGACGCCGCGGCCTTGGCTTCGATACCGGCAGACTTCAGCGCAGCGAGCAGCTCCTTGCTGGTGACGCCGGCTTCCTTGGCGATTTCGTGAACGCGCTTCTTGCTCACTCGGCCTCGCCTTCTGCCGCTTCAGCCACCTCTTCGGCCTCTTCGGCCTCATCGATCGACTCGGGAGCAGCTTCGGTTTCTTCCTCGGCTTCGGCTTCGGCTTCTTCGAGCTCGGCTTCGGCTTCTACCTCTTCGGCAGCGGCGATTTCTTCACCGGCTTCTTCCTCGGCGGCTTCCTCAACTGCCTCTTCGACCGTTTCCTCGGCAGCTTCTTCGCCTTCGACCGGCTCGACGAAGTCAGCCTCGGCGGCGCTCACGAGCGCCCCGACTGCAGCCTCGTCGGCGTCGGGGTCGGCCAGAACTGCGATGTCCTCGTCGGAAAGGCTTCCGAGAACACCGACGTGACTGGTCGAGAAGCGTGAAAGGGCCTGATGCTGAGGCAGCTGGCAGTAGGTGGATCCGCCAACGGCAGCGTTCGGGCAGCGGCGGCCGCTCGAGAGCACGGCCATGCAGCGGCCGTCGAATTCTTCTTCGCCCTCGTAGTCGTGTTCGCTCTCTTCCCGGGCGAACTCGCTCTCGGACTTGATGTCGACGCGCCAACCGGTCAGGCGGGCAGCGAGACGGGCGTTCTGGCCGTCGCGGCCGATCGCCAGGGAAAGCTGGTCGTCAGGCACCACGACGGTTGCCTGCATGTCCTCGTCGTCGACCAGAACCTCGCGGACACGGGCCGGCGAAAGAGCCTTGGCGACGAACCGGGCGGGTTCCTCGTTGTAAGGAATGATGTCGATCTTCTCGCCACGCAGCTCCGAAACGACCATGCGGACCCGCGAACCACGCGGGCCGACGCAGGCACCGACCGGGTCGACTCCGTCGGCGTGGGAAACCACGGCGATCTTCGACCGGTAGCCGGGCTCGCGGGCGACACCCACGATCTCGACCAGCTTGTCGGCGATCTCGGGAACTTCCAGTTCGAAAAGACCCTTGATCAGTTCAGGACTGCGACGCGATACCACGATACTCGGACCCTTCGTTGATTCGGAGACGTCGGTGATCACGGCCTTGACGCGCATGCCGTGGTCGTAACGCTCGCTGTAAACCTGTTCGGACTTCGGCAGAAGGGCCTCGACCCTTTCGCGAAGCTGGACCAGCGTGTAGCGCTTGTCCGACTGCTGGATGAGTCCGGTGATCAGCTCGCCGACCCGGTCACGGTACTCCTCGTACATCATCTGACGCTCGGCCTCGCGGATCCGCTGGTAGATGACCTGCTTGGCGGTCTGGGCGGCAATCCGTCCGAAGTCTTCCGGGGTCACGTCGCGACGTTCGATCTGGTCGCGGTAGGGAGCCAGCATCTCGGGATCGAGTTCAGGATCTTCGGGCTCGATGTATTCGCCGGTCTCGGGGTTGATCACCCGCTCCTGCTCGGCGGCCGCTTCTTCCAGCAGCTTCTCTTCCAGCTCGGCCGGAAGGATCAGTTCGAACACCCGGAAGTCTCCGGTTTCATGGTCAAGGTCCACCTCGGCGTACTTGGCCGAACCCGGGCTCTTCCGGTAAGCGGAGAGCAGAGCATCGGCAAGTGCGTCCATCAGTGTGTCAGCGGCGATGCCCTTCTCCTGCTCGAGGGCCCTGACTGCGTCGACGATCTCTTGGGTCACTTGGTTGCTCCTTGTGGGATTTCTGGCACGAGGTGCGAGCGTTCGATGCCCGCGTAAGGGATTTCGAAATTCTGGCCGTCCGATTCGAGGACGACGGCAGCTTCCCCTGCCTCGACAATGGTTCCTGTGAAGTTCTTCCGGCCGTCGAGCGGCTCGGACATGCTGATCTTGGCCCGGCGACCGGCAAACCGCTCGAAATGAGCCGGAGTGGTCAACGGGCGTTCGGGACCGGGCGAGGACACTTCGAGCGAGTGTTCGAGAAGCACATCCTGAAGTCCCGAAGTCACCTGCTGACAAAGGTCCAGGGTGACCCCGCCGGGATGGTCGATGAACAGGCGCAGGCCGTCGCCTCCAGCGCTTTCCAGCGCCAGAAACTCGATCGTCGGATCGATCTCGGCAAGGCGTTTCTCGATGTCCTGGGAGGTGGGATTCATGGGGTGTAATTCCGGCTTGAGGGCCAAAAAAAAGCGGGCAAGGCCCACTTTTCGACACAGCTGAAGGGGAAAAGCAACTACAAGTATAGCGCGGGTGCAGCTCTCTTCAGACCTCGACCGACAGTGTGACCGGACCGTCGTTGACCAGGCCCACCATCATGTCGGCACCGAAGATTCCCTTGCTCGCTTCCAGCTTTTCGCAGACCAGATCGTAGAGTGGCTCGGCTTCCTCTCCACCGGCTGCTTCTATCCAGCTCGGACGGTTGCCCTTCCTCGTGTCGCCATAGAGGGTGAACTGGCTGATGCAGAGGATTTCGCGGTCACCGACCGGGTCGTTCATCCGGCCGTCCTCGTCTTCGAAGATCCTCAACTTGAGCAGCTTGGCGGCCATTTTCTCCGCCTCCCGCTCTCCGTCTCCCTTCCTGACTCCCAGCAGGACCAGCATTCCGGCGCCGATCTCCGAGACGGTCTCGCCATCGACCAAAACCGATGCCTGCGAGACCCGCTGAACCAGCGCCCGCATCAGCCGGCGCGAAGTTCCATGGCCCGATCGATGATCCGGTCGGCGATTTCCGTCTTCGGTGCCTTGGGAATTTCCCGTTCCCCGGTGGCCGTGACCAGGGTCACCGCGTTCTCGGTCGAATCGAAGCCGATCGTCTTGTCGGAGACGTCATTGAGCACGATCATGTCGGCGCCCTTGCGTTCCAGCTTCTGGCGGGCCCGGCCGATCGCGTCACCACCATGCTGGGCGGCGAAGCCGACCACGGTCTGGCCTTCGATGCGGTTGGCGGAGAGTCCGGCCAGAATGTCTTCGGTCGGAACGAGGGTCAGGGTGAAATCACCGCCGGTCCGGGAAAGCTTCTCGTTCGAGGTGTCCGAAACGGTGAAGTCCGCGGGCGCCGCGGCCATCAGCAGTAGGTCATGCGCCGGGAACTGTTCCCGGCAGGCACGGGCAAGGTCGACGGTGGATTCCACGTCCACCCGCCTGGCTCCCGCCGGGGCAGGAAGATTCACGTTGGCGCAGATCACCGTGACTTCGGCGCCCCGCCTGCGGGCCCGCTCGGCCAATGCCAGGCCCATGCGACCCGAGGAGCGGTTGCCGATGTACCTGACCGGATCGATTCCCTCCCGGGTTCCGCCGGCCGTGACCAGGACCCTCAAACCCTCGAGATCCTTCGCCTTCTCCTGGTCGAGCGCGGCTTCCACCCTTTCGAGCAGCTCGGCCGGTTCGGGCAGGCGCCCGACTCCCGCTTCGCCCTTCGAGGCAAGCCTGCCTTCGCCGGGATCGACCACTTCAACCCCCATCTCCCTGAGCCGGGCGAGGTTGGCCTGAGTGGCATCCGCGAGGTACATGCGCTCGTTCATCGCCGGGGCGAGGAGGCGCGGGCCTTCGAAAGCGAGAAAGGCAGTGGTGAGGATCGAGTCGGCCTGACCGGTTGCCAGCTTGGCGATCGTGTTGGCTGAAGCCGGCGCGACCAGGTAGACGTCGGCCGACTCGGCCACGGCCAGGTGACCGATCGGATCATGTTCCGGCATTTCTTCGCCGGGGAAGGTGCCCCGCATCGGATCGCGCTCGAACTCGGAAGTGAGCACGGGGGCACCGAGGATGCCTTCGAAAGTGTCAGGCCCGACGAACTTGCGGGCCGATGCGGTCATCAGGACACGGACCGAATGCCCGGCCCCGGTCGCGAGGCGGACGAATTCGACTGCTTTGTAGGCCGCGATCCCCCCGCTGACGCCGAGCAGGATCTTTGCCATGGCTGGCTACTCCGAAGTGGGCGCTTGGCCCGGGACGGAACCTAGGAGCGGTACTCGTACTTGAGCTTGCCGGTGGCGACTTCTTCAAGCGCCAGGGTCAAAGCACCCTTGCCGGGCTCGGCCGGAACCATCGGCGGAGCGTAGTCGCCGTAGCCACCTTCGCTGAGGCTCTGGTAGTAGCTGTTGATCTGACGCGCCCGACGGGCAGCCAGAACCACCGCCGCATAATGCGAGTCGGAATGCTGAAGAAGATGGTCGACGCGAGGCTTGATCATTGACTTCATTCTGACAGCTTGGCGCGAACTATGGTTTCGAGCTTGCCAAGCGCACGTTCGAGTTCGTCGTTCACGACCTGAAAGTCGAATTCATCCCGGGCTGCCAGTTCCTCTTCGGCCACCTCCAGTCGGCGGGCGATTGCATCAGGTGAATCGGTGCCTCTCCCCTCCAGCCGCTCCTTGAGGGTCGCCAGCTCCGGCGGGGCGATGAAAATCTGGATCGCTTCCGGCATCGACTCGGCCACCTGGCGTGCTCCCTGGACTTCGATTTCCAGAACCACCGGGTGCCCGGCCTTGATCCGTCCCTCGACTTCGGAACGCAGGGTTCCGTAGTGATTGCCGCTGTAGGCGGCATGTTCAAGGAAGTCACCTTCCGCGACCCGCCGTTCGAACTCCGCCGGTTCGAGGAAGTGGTAGTCGACCCCGTCCTTCTCTCCCACCCGCGGCGATCGAGTGGTCGCCGAGGTCGAAAGTTCAAGCTCCGGAATCCGGTGCCGAAGAAGCGAAATCAGACTCCCCTTGCCAACCCCCGAAGGACCGGTAATCACAAAAACTTCGGAACGAGAAACCCCAGACATAAGGCCAACCAGCCTACCCACCACATCAGACGCAGCGGTAGCCGTCACGTTCGTGTTGCCGAGGGGTCGGGTGGGACTCACCGGGACGCGGGATGCGCTCCGCCTTCGGCTTCGCTACTC
>Ga0209023_10003297_pt1 | contig 19379 bp, 18 predicted proteins | sample LakOneMetagenome_FD_187468 | JGI IMG/M metagenome (GOLD analysis project Ga0209023, IMG submission 187468) | Freshwater and sediment microbial communities from Lake Erie, Canada (SPAdes) (version 2) | ecosystem: Environmental > Aquatic > Freshwater > Lentic | place: Lake Erie, Canada...
AGGTCGATCCCGAGCATCTCGGCCGTCGGGAACATCAGCCCCGTGTCGACGATCACGATCCGGCCGCCGTACTCGATGACGGTCATGTTCTTGCCGATCTCACCGAGTCCGCCGAGCGGTAGGATGCGCAGCTTGCCGCGGCTCACGCGACCACCTCGAGGCCGAGCTGGTCGAGGGCGTCGCGGACGACGGCGCGCTGAGCGTCGTCGAGCGGCACCATCGGCAGCCGCATTCGTTCTGAACAGATACCAAGCATTTGAAGTGCTCCCTTGATTGGAATGGGGTTGGTGGTGACCGTGAGGGCTTCGAACAGCGGCTCCAGGGAAGCATTCAGCTCCCTGGCCGCGTCGGTCTCACCGGCCTTGAAAAGGGTCATGATCCGAGCCATCTGCGGCCCGACGATGTGCGAGGCGACGCAGATGCCGCCGGTTCCGCCGATCTCGAGACAGCGGAGGAAGATGTCGTCGTTGCCGGCGAGGAGCTCGAGACCCTCGATCAGCCGGAGATCGTCGTTGTTCGCCTGCTTGACCGCGCGAACGTTGTCGATCGTCGCCAGGTCTGCGAGCTGCTCCGGCGGCACGTTGATGACCGTCCGGCCGGGGATGTTGTAGAGGATGATCGGCTTCTCGGTGCACGCGGCGATCGCCTCGACATGGGCGCGCATGCCGGCCGGGTTGGGCTTGTTGTAGTACGGCGTGACGACGAGCATCGCGTCGGCCCCCGCCTCGTCGGCGGCCCTCGTCAGGTTCACGGAGTGGCGGGTGTCGTTCGTCCCCGAGCCGCAGACGAGCAGGACCCCCTCCCCCACCTCGGCGCGGATGGCCCTGAGCAGGTCGATCTGCTCGGTGTCGTCGAGCGTCGCCGCCTCGCCGGTGCTGCCGGCGACCACGAGGCCGTCGGAGCCGTTCTCGAGCAGGTGGGTGGCCAGCTTCGCCGCGGCGGCGAAGTCGACTTCGCCCTCGCCGTCGAACGGCGTCGCCATCGCGGTCAGTACGCCGCCTAACTCACTCATCTGACGCCCAAAGGTACCTGTTGATCAGCCAGCGAAGACGGGCGGGGTGCGATCCGCCCAGGGCGCTGCCTTCTCGATCTGCGCGGCGATCCTGATCAGCAGGTCCTCGCGGCCGAACGGTGCGACGAACTGAGCCCCGACCGGTAGCCCTCCCTCGGTCCAGTGGACCGGCACGCTGATGCCGGGCTGACCGGTGAGGTTGAACAGGGCCGTGAAGGCCCCCGAGGGCAGGCAGCGGCGGTAGGCCGCGAGGTCGGGAAGCGAGGTGTCGATCTCGCCGAGCGCCGGCGGGACCTCCGCCATCGTGGGCGTCAGGAGCAGGTCGTAGCCGGTCTCGAACCAGCCCGCGACCATCCGCGACAGCATCTGGTGGAGCCCGACGTCGAGCAGGTAGCGCGAACCATCTCGCTCGTGCCCGATCTGGGCCATGTCCCAGGTCAGCTTCTCGACGTCGTCCTCGGTGACGGGGCGGCCGATCAGCATGCCGAGCTGCGTCAGGGTCGCCGCCTGTCCGGCCGCCCAGCGGGTCAGGAAGCTCTCCTCCAGGTCCGGTCCGCCCTCGCCCGTCGGCAGGACGTCCGCGATCGAGCCGTCGTCGACCGAGTGGCCGAGCGCCTCGGCGAGCTTGGCTGCCTTGTGGACGGCTTCGACGCAGGGAGCCTCGACGTCGACGCCCTCGATCAGCGAACGGTCGAGGACGCCGATCCGGAGACCGCCGCTCTCGTCCTCGAGCTCGTCGGTGAATGCGCGCAGGGGCGCCGGGGCGACGTAGGGGTCGCCGGGAGCGGCGCCGTGGACGGCTTCGAGAAGCCGGGCGGTGTCGCGGACTGACCGCGAGACGCACAGCTCGACGGTGACCCCCGACATGACGTCGCCGATCAGCGGCCCCTCGCTGATCCGCTGGCGGGTCGGCTTGAGGCCGACGAGGCCGTTGTTGGAGGCTGGGATCCGAATCGAGCCACCGCCGTCGTTGGCATGGGCCATTGGGACGATGCCCGCGGCGACGGCCGCACCAGAGCCGCCGCTGGAGCCGCCGGTCGACCGGCTCGTGTCCCAGGGGTTCTTCGAGGCGCCGTAGGCCTTGGGCTCGGTCGTCGCGACGATCCCGAGCTCGGGGGTGTTCGTCTTGCCGATCGTGACGAGTCCCGCCTGCTTGAAGCGCTGCGCGAGGGTCGTGTCCACCGGCGAGCGGAAGTCCGCCTCCTTGAGCAGTTTCATCCCCAGGTGCAGCGGCTCGCCCGCGTTGGCGGCACCGAGATCCTTGAGCAGGAAGGGAACGCCCTTGAACGGCCCGTCGGGAAGATCGCCGGCGGCCTGCTCGCGGGCCGACTCGGAGAGGTCGTGGATGATCGCGTTGATCTCCGGGTTGACCTTCTCCGCGCGCTCGATCGCAGCGTCGATCAGCTCCGCCGGGCTCGCCTGTCCGGAGCTGACCAGCTCAGCCTGCGCGGTTGCGTCCATACGTCCGAGATCGTCGCTCAAGGTCCTCTTCCTTCCGGGTGGGTGCGGGAAGCCAGCCTAGTTGACGAGCAGCGCTTCCAGACCGATCGTCAACGGATCCGGAAGGGATCCGACGCGGCGGCAGGCGAGCACGACGCCGGGCATGAACGAGCGGCGGTCGATCGAGTCGTGACGGATCGAGAGCGTTTGGCCCTCGCCGCCGAAGATGATCTCCTGGTGCGCGACCAGGCCCGGGAGCCGAATCGAGTGGATCGGCTCGTGGACGTTGGCACCGGCCGCGCTCAACAGCTCGGCGGTGCGCGCCGCGGTGCCGGAGGGCTTGTCGATCTTGCGGTCGTGATGCAGCTCGACGATCTCGACCTCGGGCATGAACTCGGCGATCCGCTGCCCGGCCTCCATCATCAGGACCGCGCCGATCGCGAAGTTCGGCGCGACGAACGCCCGGCCCCCCTCGCCGTCGTTCCAGTGATCGGAGGCGCACTTGCGCAGCTTCTCGATGTCGAACCCGGTCGTGCCGATCACGACGCTGACGCCGGCGTGGAGGCACTTGTGAGCGTTCGGCAGCGCCTGGTCGGGGACGGTGAAGTCGACGACGACGTCGGCGGCGTCGAGGACCTCGCCGAGTTCGACCCCCAGCGAAGGGTCCGCCCGGCCGCTCAGCTCGAGCCCGTCGGCGGCCTCGATCGCGTCGCAGACCGTCGCCCCCATCCGGCCCGCGGCACCGGCTACTGCAACTAGGATCGGCTCCGACATGCGGCGTCAGCATACGAGGAACCTCCTGGGCGTCTGCCTGTGCCTCTGCCTCGGCGGCGCGGGGGTCGCGACGGCCGCGCCGCCACCGTCGGCACTCGACCCGGGCTTCGGCGGCGGCGGGGTCGTCACCACTGACTTCACGGGAGGCGAGGACGGCGCAACGGCGGTCGCAGCGACCCCGGGCGGCGATGTGGTCGCGACCGGCTTCGGCGACCTCGGCGACCCGGGGCGCCCCCACGTCGCCGGGTTCGCCGTCGCCGAGTATCTGCCCGACGGTACGCCGGACTCCAGCTTCTCCGGCGACGGCGAGGCGCTCGTCGACTTCGGCTTTGTCAACCAGGCCGCCTCCTCGATCGCGATCGACTCGGAGGGCCGCATCGTCCTCACCGGGACGATCACGACCTTCGACGGATCGACGTCCAGCATCGGCGTCGCCCGCCTGCTGCCCGACGGCACTCCGGACCCGGACTTCGGCGTGGACGGCGAGGTCGTCGTCCACCCCGGCATCCTCAGCAGCGCCTACGACGTCGCGGTCGACGGCTCTGATCGGGTCGTGGTGGTTGGCGCAGCCACCGGCTCGAAGGGATTCCGCCCGATGGTTCTGCGGTTCACCTCCCAGGGCGAGCCCGACGGGTCATTCGGCGCCGATGGGATCTCCGCCTTCGGCAGGGTCGCGAAGGACCTTTACACCTCGATTGCGGTCGACGGGCACGGACGCCTGCTGCTCGCCGGCTCCTCGCGCCCGAGCGGGGCGGCCCGCGGGGCACCCGCGGTTCGCCGGATGTCGGCGACCGGCTCGCTGGACGACCGCTTCGGCAAGGACGGCGTCGCGTACCCGCTCGGCAGGAAAGACGGCGAGGCCGCAGATTTGACCCTCGACCCGTCCGGTCGCCCCGCGATCGCCGCAACCTGTGCGTGCGGGCCCGAGGGCGACGACGACTTCGCGATCGGCCGCCTCACCGCTCGCGGGAAGCCGGATGCGTCGTTCGGTCGCAGGGGCCGGGCATACGTCTCATTCGGCCGCCGGGACGCGCGGCCCACCTCCATCGCAGTCGACCCCGCCGGCCGGATGATCGCCGCGGGCTCGGTCCGGGTGGCATCCCGAACCGACTGGGCCGTGGCACGCCTGAAGGCGAACGGCAGGCCCGACCCGGGGTTCGGCAATGGTGGGACCGTCGCGGCACCTCTCGGCGCCGGTGTCGAGGGCGTTCAGGGGATCGCGGCCGATGCGGAGTCGCGGATCCTCGCGGTCGGCCTCGGGACCGGCGCCCTCGGTTCCGACTTCGCCGTCGCGCGCTTCCGCTAGGCGACGAGCGCGGCGCTGACCGGAGCGACTGCCTTGCGGAAGCAATCCCCGTCGGCGCCGATGCATGCGGCCGAGATGTTCTCGGGTGCGTAGAGCTCCTCGGCGAGCGCCGCGACGTCGTCGATCGTGACGGCGTCGATCTTGGCGATGATGTCGTCGATGCCCAGCAGCGGCAGGTCGAACAGGGTCGCGCTGCCGTTGCGGCTCATCCGCGACGAGGTCGACTCCATGACGAGGACGCTGCGGCCCTTGACGTGCTCCTTGGCCCGCTCGAGCTCGTCGGCGCTGACGCCGTCGGCGCGGAGCGACTCGAGCTCGCGGCCGATGATCTCGCAGGCCTCGGCGACGTTGTCCTCGCGGGTGCCGACGTACATCGCCACCGTTCCCTGGTCGGCGAACTGCGACGAGTATGACCCCACCGAGTAGGCGAGGCCGCGCTTCTCGCGCACCTCGCGGAAGAGCCGCGATGAGCTGGATCCGCCGAAGATGGTGTCCATGACGTTGAGCGCGTAGCGCCGCTCGTCGCTGCGGCTGATCCCCGGGGCGCCGAAACAGATGTGGTACTGCTCGGTCTCCTTCGGGTAGAAGCGGAGGCGCCCGCCCGGCTCCGGAGGACCGCCGTTCGACGGCTCGACCGAGCCGTGTTCGGGTCGCAGATACTTCTCGACGAGCTCGACGATGGCGGCGTGATCGAGGCTGCCGGCCGCCGAGACGACGATGTTCGAGCTCACGTAGCGGGCCTGGTGGTAGGCCGAGATGTCGGGGATCGGCACCGAGCCGATGACGTCAGCCGTGCCGAGGATCCGGCGACCGAGCGGCGTGTCGCCGTAGATCGCATCCGAGAGCACATCGTGGACGCGGTCGGACGGTTCGTCCTCGTACATCGCGATCTCCTCGATCACGACCTGACGCTCGGAGTCGATGTCGGGGAATGTAGGCTTCAGGAACATCTCGGCGAGCAGGTCGAGTGCCTTCTCGGTGTGTTCGTCCAGGAAGCGCGAGTAGAGCTGGGTCGTCTCCTTGCTCGTCGCCGCATTCGTGGCCGCACCGAGGGCGTCGAAGTACTCGGAGATCTCGATCGCCGAGTAGCGCTCGGTCCCCTTGAAGAGGAGATGCTCCAGGAAATGCGAGACGCCGGCCTGAGCCGGCGTCTCGTCACGTGATCCAGTCTTGACCCAGAGTCCGAGGGCGACGGAGCGGACCGAGGGGACGACCTCGGTGACGACCTTGAGGCCGCCGTCCAGCTCGGTCAGCTCGACGCCTTCGGGAAGGGTCATCGGAGCGTGGTCCTAGTCGCGCCGACGGCGCTCGCCGCCCCGGCCGCCGCGATCTCCACCACGGCCGCCACGGTCACGACCGCGACCTCCGCGGTCTCCGCCGCCGCCGCCGCGAGGGCCACGGTCGCCGCTGCCGACTGCCGCGAGCTCTTCCTTGGTCTTGCCGACGACCTGCGGGTCGTCGGAGCGACGCAGGCCGATCCGGCCGCGCTCGCGGTCGACCTCGACCACGGTCACGTCCAGCTCGTCGCCCTGGCTGAGGACGTCCTCGACGGTCTCGACCCGCTCACCCGGCTTGACCGCCGAGATGTGCAGGAGGCCGTCGGTGCCCTTGACCAGCTCGACGAACGCGCCGAAGGTCGTGGTCTTGACGACCTTGCCCTTGAACGTGTCGCCGACCTCGGCCTCGCGGGTCATGGCGCTGATCTGCGCGATGCATGCCTCGACCAGCTCGCCGTTGGCCGCGTAGACGCGGATGGTGCCGTCGTCCTCGACGTCGATCTGAGCCTCGAACTCCTCGGACAGGCCGCGGATGGTCTCGCCGCCCTTGCCGATGACGGCACCGATCTTCTCCGGGTCGATCTTGATCGACTCGATCCGCGGTGCGGTCGGGCTGAGTTGATCGCGCGGGCCGTCGATCGCCTCGGCCATCTTGCCGAGGATGAAGAGACGACCCTGACGGGCCTGCTCCAGCGCCTCGCGCAGGATGTCGAAGGTCACTCCGGTGATCTTGATGTCCATCTGGAGGGCGTTGATGCCCTCCTCGGTGCCGGCGACCTTGAAGTCCATGTCGCCGAGGTGATCCTCGACGCCCGCGATGTCGGTCAGGACGATGACGTGCTCGTCCTCCTTGATCAGGCCCATGGCGACGCCGGCGACCGGTGAGGACACCGGAACACCCGCGGCCTGGAGCGCCATCGAGGAGGCGCAGACCGAACCCATCGACGAGGAGCCGTTCGACTCCAGCGTCTCCGAGACCACGCGGGTCACGTACGGGAAGTCCTCGACGCTCGGGATCGTCGGCGCCAGAGCGCGCTCGGCGAGCGCACCGTGGCCGATGTCCCGGCGCTTCGGACCGCGCATGAACCCAGCTTCACCGACCGAGTAGGGCGGGAAGTTGTAGTGGTGGAAGAACGTCTTCGTCTCCTGCAGCCCGAGGTTGTCGAGGCGCATGTCCATCCGCGTGGTGCCGAGCGCCACGTTGGAGAGGATCTGCGTCTCACCGCGGGTGAACAGGGCGGAGCCGTGAACGCGCGGGGAGATGTCGACCTCGGTCTCGATCGGACGGATCTCGTCCTGAGCACGACCGTCGGGACGCTTCTTGTCGACGGCGATCCGCTTACGGATGGTCGTCTTCTCGATCGAGCCGAACGCTGCCGATACCTCGGAGCGACGAGCCGAGTCGGCGTCATCGTCTCCGGTGTCGGGTGCGTACTGCGCGAGGACGGCGTCCTTGATCGCCTCGATCGCCTCCTGGCGAGCGAGCTTCTCCGGGACGCTGGTCGCCTCGTCGATCGCGGTCTGATGCGTGTCGCGGATCTGCGAGAGCAGGCCCTCGTCGATCGAGGGAGCCTCGATGACGAGCTTCTCCTTGCCGGCGATCTGCTGGAGCTCCTCCATCGCGCCGACGAGCTTCTTGATCTCGGCGTGAGCGATGTCGAGGGCGTCCAGGACCTCCGCCTCGGTGACGTTGTCGGCACCGCACTCGACCATCAGGATCGCGTCCTTCGAGCCGGACACGATGAGGTCCATCTCGAGGTTCTCGTGCTCCTCCTCGGGGGGGTTGACGACGAAGTCGCCCTCGAGCTTGCCGACGCGGACGGCGCCGACGTGCTCCTGGACCGGAACCGGCGAGATCGCCAGTGCGGCGGAGGCGCCGTTCATGGCGAGGATGTCGTAGGGATGGACGTGGTCGACCGAGAGCGGCGTCGAGACCAGCTGGGTCTCGTAGTGCCAGCCCTTCGGGAAGAGCGGCCGCAGCGGGCGGTCGATCATCCGGGCGGTCAGCGTCGCCTTCTCACCGGCGCGGGCCTCGCGGCGGAAGTAGGAGCCGGGGATCCGGCCGACTGCGTAGTGCCGTTCCTCGACATCCACGGTAAGGGGGAGGAAGTCAACATCGCGGAGGTTGCCCATCGTCGCGGTGCAGAGAACCATCGATTCGCCGCTGCGGACGACGACTGCGCCGCTCGCCTGGCGAGCGAGCTTGCCGGTCTCGAAGGAGATTTCTTCCCCGCCGATCTCCACGGAGACGCTCTTGACGTCAAACATAGTCATGTATTCGTTTTTCCTTCCGGGGCCGTCGCTTCCGTTGATGGCGCGGGAAAGTGGGACCCGCGAGGTGACGACCCGAATGATTCGGATTGATTTATCCGGCGGGAGGTTACAGATGCCGCATTCCGGTGTGTTCCGCCGGAGCGGCCCCTCAGGAGAGCGCCCGCAGGCCGGCGACGAGATCGCCGTCGACCGCCCGGCCGGCGGCGAATGCGGAGGGCGTCGCCGTCACGCCGGCCCTGATCCCGCTGCGGAAATCGCGGCGGACCCGCTCCTCGACCCGGTCGGAGCGCCGATCAGCCTCGAACCGCTCCACGTCGAGACCGAGCTCCTCGACCCGCCGCCAGAGATGGGGATCGTCGGTGTGGGCGCGGTCGCTGAGCAGCGAGCCCCAGAACTCCCAGAAGCGCTCGGCGGACTGGCTCGCAACCGCCTCGCTCGCGGCATGCAGGGCGGGAGAACGCGGCCGCTTGCTCGCCACCGGGAAGTGGCGGACGCAGAGGCTCAGCGGCAGCGCCTCGATCTCGGCCCACAGGCCGGCGCAGCGCGGACAGGCCAGGTCGAAGTAGAGGATCGCGCTGGGTCCCTCGCCGCGGATGTGGTCGGTCTCGCCGGGTTCGGGGACCGGGGCACTCCCGAGCGTGGGAGACGCCGTCACGGGTCGGCTCAGTTCGCGTCGAGGGCGTCGAAGATCAGGTTGGCGCCGGGAATCTCGAGCGGCGTGTCGGTCGCGTACGACCAGGCCACGACGCCGTCGCCGTCGATCAGGACGAGCGAGCGGTTCGAGTGCCCCCAGTCCGGCAGGTAGGCGCCGTAGGCGGATGCGACCGCGCCCTTCGGCTCGAAGTCGGCGAGCAGCGGGATCGTCAGCGAGAGTCGCTCCCGGAAGGCGGCGTGGCAGAACTGCGAATCGACGCTGATCCCGACCAGGGAAGCGTTCCGCTCCTCGATCTCGGTCAGGACCTCCTGGTAGATGGAGAGCTGATCCGTGCAGACGGGGCTGAAATCGAGCGGATAGAACGCGATGACGAGCCGGCGGCCGGCGAAGTCGGCGAGCGCGACGTCGTTGCCGTCCTGGTCGGCGAGCGTGAAGTCTGGAGCGGCGGTGCCGGGCTCAATCATGTTCGCACCGGCCGCCGGGCCCGGCTTCGGGCTAGCGGCGCAGCCCGAGGTCGCCGACGAGTGCGCGGTAGCGCTCCAGGTCGGTGCGCTCGAGGTAGCGCAGCAGGCGACGGCGGCGACCGACCAGCATCAGCAGGCCGCGCCGCGAGTGATGGTCCTTGCTGTGCGTGCGAAGGTGCTCGGTGAGCTCGTTGATCCGCTCGGTGAGCAGCGCGACCTGGACCTCGGTGGATCCGGTGTCGGCACCGTCACGGCCGTACTTGTCGACCAGCTCGGCCTTCTTGTCTTTGGTCAGCGACATAAGTCTCTTTCAAGCTCTATTCAAGCGTAATCGGCGCGTAAGCCCTCGCGGGGGCGCCTCAGGGACGCGAGAAGGTAGCACAGACCTCCCGCGCTTCCTCGACATCGAGGTGCATCTGCTCGACCAGCTCCTCCACCCCGTTGAAGCGCTTCTCGCCGCGCAGGCGCTTCACGAAGGCGACCCGGAGGGGCTTCCCGTACAGGTCTTCGTCGTGGTCGATGATGTGCGTCTCGATCAGGACCCCGCGCCCACTCTCGAAAGTCGGCCGCACGCCTACGTTGACGGCGGCGGGGAGCCCGTTCGCGAAGGCGGCGTAGACCCCGTAGCCCGGCGAGACGTAGTGCTCGTCGGGGACGATGTTCGCCGTCGGGAAGCCGATCGTCCGTCCCCGCTTGTCCCCGGAGACCACCTCGCCTTCGTACATGAACGGAGAGCCGAGGCAGCGCTGTGCGGTGACGACGTCGCCGGCGGCCACGAGCGCCCTGATCCGGGTCGAGGACACGGTCTCGCTGCCGACCTCGACCAGAGGCACGATCGTCGTGTCGAACTCCTCGCGGGAAGCGAGCAGCTCGGGGGTCCCCTTGGCCTTGGCCCCGAAGCGGAAGTTCTCGCCGACCCGCACCTGCTCGGCGCCCAGGGTCTCGACCAGGATGCGACTGCAGAAGTCCTCGGGGGCGATGGACGAGAACTCGCGGTCGAAGGGGATGACGACCAGCTCGTCGACGCCGAGTCCCTCGATCACGTCGCGCTTGACCGGGAAGGGCATGATCAGCTTCGGCGCCGCCTCCGGGTGGATGACCGAGAGCGGATGCGGCTCGAAGGTCAGGACGGTGTCGGCGCCCTCGATCACCTTGCGATGACCGACGTGCACGCCGTCGAAGCTGCCGATGGCGATCCTGCGCGGGCGCAGCTCGGCGTCGTTGAGATCTGTGACTTTGACGTTCATGGTTCGGTGGCCTGCCGCTCCCTACTCAATCAGGTCGCGACGCTTGCGTCGTCCCCGTCGCTCTCTCTCGGTAGGACCACCTCAGTGACCACCGATCCGCCTGCGATCCGGGCGATCCCGACCAGACCGTCGGGGCCGAGCAGCCGGAAGCGCCCCTCCCCCGCTCCGTCGGGCGGTCCGGAGACGTCGGGTGCATCGATTCTGATCCCGTTCCGCACGAGGCGCTCGGCGTCGGCGTCGAGCTCGATCGCAGGCAGGTACTCCACGAGCTCACCCGAGGGCCGGATCCGATCGGGTTCCTCGCCCTCGCCGGGGAGCGTCAGCTCGCCGACCCTGATTCGGCGCAGCGACTCGCAGTAGGCATCGCCGAGCTCCTCGATCAGGGTGCGCACGTAGGTCCCGGCCGAGCACTCGATCTCGAACGTGGCGGTGCCCTCGCCGACCTCGACCAGATCGGCGCGGTGGACCTCCACCTCCCGCTCGGGACGGTCGACCTCCTCCCCGCGACGCGCCTTCTTGTAAAGGCGCTCGCCGTCGATGCGGACGGCCGAGGTCATCGGCGGTCGCTGCATGATCCGGCCGGTGGGCAGCTTCAGGTCCTCGGGAGCCGGCACCTTGCCGGTCTGCGAGAGCTCACCGTCGGGGTCGCCGGTGGTCGACGTCCAGCCCAGCCGTGCGGTCGCCACGTAGGTCTTCGGCAGGCCGAGCACATAGCGCTGCAGGCGGGTGGCTGAGCCGAGCAGGACGATCAGCAGGCCGGTCGCGAACGGGTCGAGCGTGCCGGCATGCCCGGTTTTCAGACCGAGTTCGCGCCGGATCCGGGCGACGACGTCGTGAGAGGTGACTCCCGCCGGCTTGTCGCAGCAGATGAACCCCGGCCGCGCCTGCAACGACGGTTGGGGGACGTCAGGCAAGCCCGGCGCGCGTCTCGTCGCTGAGGAACTCGACGAGCTCGTCGTAGCTCTGGTCGGTCGAGAACCCGGCGGCGCGACGGTGCCCGCCCCCGCCCATCTTGCGGGCGATGACGGAGACGTCGACGGAGCCATCGGTGGAGCGGAGGCTGACCTTGCGGGCCTCGCGCTGGCTGTCGGGCTTGTCGCGGACGACGGCGGCCACGGAGGTTCCCTCGATGCCGCGGACGAAGTCGATGATCCCCTCGGTGAGGGTCTCGTCGGCGCCGGTCGCGGCGTAGTCGTCGGCCGAGAGGTACGTCGTGGAGAGCGCGCCGTCGAGGCGTCTGTCGATCCGGCCGAGCGCCCGGGCGATCAGCTTCAGCTTCGCCTCGGGGACGCGCTCGTAGAGCCGCCTGAAGATGCCGTTGACGTCGACCCCGGACTCGATCAGCTCGGCGGCGACCCGGTGCGTCCGGGCGTCCGTGTTCTCGTACATGAACATCCCGGTGTCGGTGATCAACCCGACGTAGAGGGCCTGTGCGATCGACTCGGTGACCTCGACGCCCAACCGTTTGACGATCTCGAAGACGATCTCGGCCGTCGAGGAGGCCTCGACGTCCACGAGGTTGATGTCGGCGAACCTCGTGTTGTCGTGGTGGTGGTCGATGTTGAGCATTTGGCTGCCGTCGCGCAGCCAGTCGATCGGCATGCGGTCGATGTTGCCGCAGTCGAGGAAGATCACCGTCCGGTCGGAGAGGTCCGCGGGAGGCTCGTGGAAGACCTCCTGGAGCGGCAAGAACCGGTACTCGACGGGGAGCGGGAACTCCTTCTCGGCTAGGAACATGACCGAGTCGCGGCCGAGCTGGGTCAACGCCTGGTGGAGGGCGAGCGTGGAGCCGAGCGCGTCCCCGTCGGGGCCCTCGTGGGTGGTGATCAGGAAGCGCTCGCCGGTCGAGAGAGCTTCGATCACCTGCTCGAGGGCGATCTCCAGATCGGAACCCGATCCGTTGGCCGGAGCGCTCAAGAGTCCATCATCCTCGTCAGCCTGTCGGCGCGCTCGACGGAGTCGTCGTAGACGAACTTCAGGCTCGGCGTCCGCTTCATCCGCAGCTGGCTGGAGATCGCCTTCTGGATGACGCTGTGAGCGGCCTGGAGCGCCTTCATGGTCTCGTCCTTCTCGTCGTCGGTGCCGAGCACGCTGACGTGGACCTGCGCGGTCCTGAGGTCGGGGCTGGTGTCTACTGCTGTAACGGTCACGAATCCAATCCGGGGGTCCTGGAGCTCTGCCCCGATCGTCGCTCCGATCACCTCACGCATGACCCCGTTGACGCGTCGCATTCGCGATACGGCCATCAGGGCCGACTATAGCCGGGAGGGATTACGGCCGAAGGGGCCGTCGGACGGGCGCTGAGACGATCCTTGCTATTCGAGCGTCTTCTCCACTTGCGTGGTCTCGAAGACCTCGAGCACGTCCCCGACCTTGGTGTCCTGGAAGCCGTCGAGGGTGATGCCGCATTCCTGGCCCTCGTCGACCTCCTTGACGTCGTCCTTGAAGCGTCGCAGGGAGGCGATCCGGCCGGTCCAGACGACCGTGCCGTCCCGGACGAGACGGGCCTCCGCGCCCTGGGTGATCTTGCCCTCGGTGACGCGCGAGCCGGCGATCGTGCCGATCTTCGAGGCCTTGAAGAGCTCGAGGATCTCGGCCTCGCCGAGGGAGCGTTCGACCTCGTCCGGGTCGAGCATGCCCTCCATCGCCGCGCGGAGCTCCTCGGTGATCTTGTAGATGACCGAGTAGGTCCTGATCTCGACGCCCTCGCTGGCGGCGGCGCGCTTGGCGTCGGCGAGCGGGCGGACGTTGAAGCCGATGACGATCGCATCGGAGGCGGCGGCGAGCATCACGTCGGACTCGTTGATCCCGCCCGCGGCGGCGTGGACGACGTCGACGGCGACCTCGTCCTGGGGGAGCTTGGCGATCTCGTCCTGGAGCGCCTCCAGCGAGCCGGAGACGTCCGCCTTGACGAGCAGGTTGATCTGCTTGATCTCCCCCTGCTTGGCCTTCGAGAAGACATCCTCGAGGGTGATGCGACGGGCGTTCCGGCGTGCCTGGGCCTCGGTCTTGAGGCGGATGGCGCGCTCGCCCGCGAGCTGGCGGGCGCGACGGTCGTTCTCGACGACCTGGGCACGCTCTCCCGCCTCGCCGACGCCGTCGAAACCGAGGACCTCGACCGGCTCGCCGGGACCGGCGGACTTGATGCGCTTGCCGGTGAAGTCGTGCATGGCCCGGACCCGGCCCCACTGGGAACCGGCGACGATCGAGTCGCCCACGTTCAGGGTTCCGCGCTGGACGAGGATCGTTACGACCGATCCGCGGCCCGGGTCGAGATGGGACTCGATGACGGTGCCGGAGGCCTCCGTGTCGGGATTGGCCTTGAGGTCCTCGAGCTCGGTGACCAGCAGGATCATGTGGAGGAGGTTGTCGAGGCCCTCGTGGGTCTTGGCGGAGACGTCGCAGTAGACGGTCTCCCCACCCCAGTCCTCGGGCTGCAGGCCGAGGTTGGCGAGCTCGCCGCGGACCTTGTCCGGCGTCGCGCCCTCCTTGTCGATCTTGTTGACGGCGATCATCACGGGCACGTCGGCGGCCTTCGCGTGGTCGATCGCCTCGACCGTCTGCGGCATGACGCCGTCGTCGGCCGCGACGACGACGATCGCGACGTCGGTGACCTTGGCGCCGCGGGCGCGCATCGCGGTGAACGCCTGGTGGCCGGGGGTGTCGAGGAAGGTGATCGTCCGGCCTTCCTGATGGACCTGGTAGGCGCCGATGTGCTGGGTGATTCCGCCGGCTTCACCCGCCGCGACCTCGGTGGTCCGGATCGCGTCGAGGAGCGAAGTCTTTCCGTGGTCGACGTGACCCATGACCGTCACGACCGGGGGACGGAGCACCAGATCGGCCTCGTCGTCGGTGTAGACGGGCTCGTCGTCGACCTCCTCGCCCGCGTGGACGATCTCGACCTCCTGCTCGAACTCGGAGGCGAGCATCTCGACGGTCTCGTCGGTGAGCGTCTGGGTCAGCGTCGCCATCTCGCCGAGCTGCATCAGCTTCTTGATGATCTCCGCGCTGCTCACTCCGAAGGTCTCGGAAACTTCGCGGACGGTGGCGCCGGAATTGACGCTCAGCGCCTCCGGCTCGTCGCTGCTCAGCGTCTTCAGCTCGGGCGATTCGTCGAAAGCGGGACGGCGACGGCGGCCACGGCGGCGCGGCGGGCGCTGGGGCGGACCCTGAGACATGTGGTCGCGGCGAGCGGCCTGCGAATCGATGACGACGCGACGGCGCTTCTTGCCGGTGTCGTTGGCCTGGGCGGCGGGAGCCGGGCGCTTGGCCGGGGCGGCGGGCTTGCGAGGTGCCGCAGCGGGTGCGCCCTTGCCGCCGGAGGCAGGCGCCTTGGCGGCGACGGGCTTCTTCTTCGGCAGCGCGCCGGCGGCGGCCAGCGCCTTCAGCGCCGTCGCCTGGTCGACGCTCGAGGAGGCCGTCTTGACCTCGACGTTCGATGCCTTCAGGGCGTCGATGACCTTGGAGCTCTCGAGCCCCAGTGCCTTCGCGATCTCATGAACACGCTGCTTCGCCATCTCTACCTCTTCGCTATGCCTCCGAGCCCTCGACGGGCTCCTCGTCGGCGGCGATCTCGGTCAGCGCTTCGGCCTCCTCGACCACCTCTTCTTCAGCTTCCTCCTCGGCCTCGGCCTCGGCGACGACCTCGACGAGCTCCTCCTCGGCGTTGTCCTCGGCGACGGCCTCCTCCACGGCGAGCTCCTCGATGCGCTGCTCGTCCTCGGCGGCCTCCTCCTCTTCCTCGATCGCCTCCTCGGCGGCGGCCTCGACGATCGCCTCGGCGGCGGCCTCGTCCTCCTCGGCCTCGATCTCGGCTTCGACCTCCGCCTCGGCGGAGTCCGCCGACGCCTCGTCCTCGGCGGACTTCTCGACCTCGGCCTCGGTGGGCTCGTGCTCGGCCTCCTCGGCGGCGGCCTCGGACTCGGCGAACGCCTCCTCGGCTCGGGCCACGATCGGGGCGACATCGCCCTCCGGCGCATCGGCCTTGGCGAGCACGGCGATCTCGTCCTCGCTCAGCGGCGCCAGCACGGTGACCTGGTGGGTCCCGAACCTGGCGAGCGCCTGGTGGGTGGGCAGGCCGCAGTAACGGGAGCTCGGAAGCGCGGCATTCGGGCAGCGACGGCCGGCCGACAGGACCGCTGCGCAGCGGCCGTCGAAGACCTCTTCCTCGTTCTCGAAGCCCTCGTCGTCGTCCGCCTGCTCGGCGAACTCGCTCTCGCCCACGATGTCGACGCGCCAGCCGGTCAGCTTGGCGGCGAGCCGGGCGTTCTGGCCCTCGCGGCCGATCGCCAGCGAGAGCTGGTCGTCGGGCACGATCACGGTCGCCTGGCGAGCCTCGTCGTCGACGAGCACCTCGCGCACCCGTGCCGGCGACAGGGCCTTGGCGACGAAGCGGGCGGGCTCCTCGTTGTAGGGAATGATGTCGATCTTCTCGCCGCGGAGCTCGGAGACGACCATGCGGACGCGCGATCCGCGCGGACCGACGCAGGCGCCGACCGGATCGACGCCGTCGGCGTGCGAGACGACCGCGATCTTCGAGCGGAAGCCGGGCTCGCGGGCGACGCCCACGACCTCGACGAGGTCGTCGGCGATCTCCGGGACCTCGAGCGCGAACAGCTTCTTGATCAGCTCCGGGTCCTTGCGGGAGACGACGACGCTCGGGCCCTTGCCGTCCGCCGAGACCTCGGTGATGACGGCCTTGATCCGCATCCCGTGGTCGTAGCGCTCGCTGTAGATCTGCTCCGAGCGGGGCAGCAGGGCCTCGACCCGGTCGCGGAGCTGGACGAGCGTGTATCGGTTGTCGGACTGCTGGATGATCCCGGTGATCAGCTCACCGACGCGGTCCTGGAACTCCTCGAACATCATCATCCGCTCGGCTTCGCGGATCCGCTGCAGAACGACCTGCTTGGCGGTCTGTGCGGCGATCCGTCCGAAGTTCTCGGGGGTGACGTCGATCGACTCGATCTGGTCCTCGTAGGGTGCGAGGATCTCGGGGTCCAGCTCGGGGTCCTCCGGCTCCTTCAGGGCGCCGGTGGCGGGATCGATCTCGGGCTCCTGGCTCTCGACGACCTCCGCCAGCAGCTTCTCCTCCAGCTCGGCCGGCAGGATCAGCTCGAAGACGCGGAAGTCCGCGGTCTCGCGATCGAGATCGACGCGTGCGTACTTGGCGGCGCCTGGCTGCTTCTTGTATGCGGAGAGCAACGCGTCCTCGAGCGCGGCCATCAGGGTCTCTGAGTCGAGGCCCTTCTCCTGTTCCAACACCTTGATGGCATCGACGATCTCGCGGCTCACGACTGCACCTCCGACAGCTCTGGGACAAGGTTCGAGCGGTTGACGAGATCGAACGGGATCTCGGCGTTCACCCCTTCGGACTCGATGCTGATCGCTTCCGCATCCGCGGCGATCAAGCGTCCGGTGAAGTTCTTGCGGCCCTCGATCGGCTCGCTCGTGCGGATCTGCGCCTTGTGCCCGACGAACTTCCGGAAATGCTCCGGCTTCGTCAGGGGGCGATCCAGGCCGGGCGAGGACACCTCGAGGGCGTAGTCGGCGAGCAGATCGCGGACCTGATGGGTGACCTTCTCGCACAGCTCGAGCCCGACGCCGTCTGGATGGTCGATGAAGAGGCGCAGGGTCTCACGGGCGGGAACCTCGACAGCGATCAGCTCGATCTGCGGATCCAACTCCGCGATCTCGGCAGCGATCTCTTGTTCCGTCGGTGTGGTCTCGGTCATCTCGTTCCGTGGTCCTTCGCATGTCGTCGTCTTCAGTCGTCCCGGCGTCCGGGGCTCACCGATTCCCGGTTCGAGGCCGAAAAAAAGGCGGGCCGCTGGCCCACCTCTCGCAACAGATTCGAATGCGGATAAAGGTGAACGGCGAGTATAGCCGCCGCCAAATCCCGATCAAGTGGACGGATCGGGCGGCGGGTCGATCTCGACCAGGAGGGTCACCGGGCCGTCGTTGACCAGCTCGACCTCCATTCGGGCGCCGAAGCGGCCGCGTTCGGCGCCCAGCAGGTCGCAGACCATCTCGTAGAGCGGTTCGGCCCGTTCGGGAGGCGCCGCCCCGGTGAAGCTCGGCCGCGTGCCCTTCCGAACGTCGCCGTAGAGCGTGAACTGACTGACGCAGAGGATCCGGCGCTCGCCGAGGGGCTCCGACATCCGCCCCTCGGCGTCGTCGAAGATGCGCAGGGAGGCGACCTTCGCGGCGATCCTGCGGGCCTCCTCCTCCCCGTCGTCGGGCGCGATGCCGAGCAGGACGAGCATGCCGGGGCCGATCGAGGCGACGATCTCGCCGTCCACCCCCACCGACGCCCGGCCGACCCGCTGTACGAGCGCCCGCACGAACCGCGCCTAGGAGGCGCGCAGGCGGCTTCGGTAGGTGCGGTAGTCCTCGCGGTCGGGGCGCAGGTTGGCCGCGATCGCGAGGTGCCGCCGGGCCGCCTCGGGCTCCCCGCTCAGGTCGAGCGAGCGGCCGAGGCAGAAGTGCGCGAAATCGTTGGTCGGGTAACGCTCGACGACCGCCTCGAACTCGGCCGCGGCCTCGCCGAACCGGCGCGAGCGGAACAGCGCGCGCCCGAGCGCCTCACGGACCGAGGACTTCTCTGGCTCCCGCGTCGCAACCTTGCGCAGCGGCACCGCGGCCGCCGCGAAGTCGCCGCTTTCGAGCAGCTCGACGCCCCGCGTGTAGAGCTCGTAAGTCGACTCCTGCTCCGGGTTCTGTGGGGTGAGATCAGTCATGCCGAGAATGTTAGGGAGGGTGTAAAGAGGTTTCGGGGGACTCGCCCACCGTTCACCCGCCTGCCGAGGACGTTATCGGGGACGGTGGCACGGATTTTGTAGCTATGGGCTACGGAATCCGTGCCAGTGGATCGAAACTGCTCTTGCGGCGGCATAGGCGCCGCAATTGCTGTCTCGGCTGCCTAGAAGACGATCAGCAGCGAGAGGTAGTAACCGGCCACGATCGTGAAGAGGACTGCGTCCAGGCGATCGAGGAGGCCGCCGTGGGGGCCGAGCATGCGGCCGGTGTCCTTGACGTCGAGGTCGCGCTTGATGGCCGATTCGAAGAGGTCGCCGAGGGGAGCGAGGAGGGCTATGCAGAGGCCGAAGATGAGTGCCTGCGGGCCGGAGAGCCAGTCCTGGTAGAGGCCGGCGATCCAGAAGCCGAGGACGCCGCCGAGGATGCCGATCGCGAGGCCCTCGATCGTCTTGTTGGGTGAGACGAGCGGGGCGAGCGGTCGCTGGCCGAACATGCGGCCGCCGAGGTAGGCGAAGGTGTCGGTGAAGAAGGTCGCGACGAGGACGTCGACGAGGAGTGCGCCGCCGTGGAGCGGGAGCTCGCGGAGCAGAACGGCGTGGGCGAAGGGCAGCCCGATCCACACGACCGCCAGGACGGTGATGGCCATCGACCAGGTGACGTTGGTGAGGGTCGGGCGCAGGAGCGCGAAGATCAGCATCACCGGGAAGAGGGCGACGAGGGCCAGGAGGATCTGGAGCGTGCCGCCGAAGAAGGCGCCGGCGATCATGCCGAGGGTGGCGATGAAGGCCGCGGCTTCGAAGGGACGCGAGCGGGCGGTCATCCGGAACAGCTCGATCTGGGCCGCCCAGGCGAGGCCCACCATCGCCGCGGCGAAGACACCCCCGCCGGCGACGACGATGACTACGGCGAAGAGGATCCAGGGGATCGCCCAGAGAATCCGCGCGAGCGTCTCCGAGCGCCTGCGGCGCGGTCGACCAGGCTCCTTCGATCGCTTGGCCCTGCCCGTGCGGCGGCCCCTCCCCCTCGCCGTCGGCGGGCTCTGCGGTTCGGCGACGGGGTGGCCGGCGCCGGATCCGTCGGCATCGGAACCGTCGGGCGACAGGGCCGCGTCCCAGCGGTGCTCACCGGTTTCGGAATCCTCACCGGGGAGCGGCGCCGCCGGCTCGGTGGGGCCT
>Ga0209023_10003298_pt1 | contig 19379 bp, 12 predicted proteins | sample LakOneMetagenome_FD_187468 | JGI IMG/M metagenome (GOLD analysis project Ga0209023, IMG submission 187468) | Freshwater and sediment microbial communities from Lake Erie, Canada (SPAdes) (version 2) | ecosystem: Environmental > Aquatic > Freshwater > Lentic | place: Lake Erie, Canada...
AGCGCCGTGTTGTAGTCTTTCCAGTTGGTCGTTCGGTACTTTGGTTTTGCTGGGGCAGTCATGCCGTCAGTTTACCCCGCACCCACGCTAGACCGCTGAACGGGGCCTATTTGTGCAACAAAGCCTGTTACAAGTGGTTTAATCAATTTCCTGCCATCGGAACGCAATTCTCCCTTCGGAGAAACATGTCGATATAGAGTCTGCCTCGTAATTCCAAGCTCAGTACATAACACCGAAACGTTAGTTTCGGGTTTACCCATAGATGCCATTGCCAGTCGAAGCTTCGCCGGTGTCATCTTGAAGGGACGGCCTCCATTTCGTCCTCTCGCTCGGGCTGAGGTTAGCCCTGCAATTGTACGTTCCGAAATCAGCTCACGTTCAAATTCTGCTAACGCCGCGAATATACCAAAAACTAACTTTCCAGCTGCACTCGTAGTATCAACCGCAGCGCCATGTCCGGTTAGCACTTTCAGGCCCACGCCGCGTGCAGTGAGATCATGCACAGTGTTTATCAAATGACGCAAATCCCGGCCTAGCCTATCGAGTTTCCAAACCACTAAGGTGTCGCCTTCACGCAGTGCTTTGAGACAGGCGGCCAAGCCTGGGCGGTCCTCTCGTTTCCCCGACGCCTGATCTTCATAGATATGCTTGCGATCAACGCCCGCCAACTCCAACGCGTCTCGTTGCAAGTTCGTTGTTTGTGTTCCATCGGCCTTTGAGACCCGCACGTATGCAATTAGCATGTTTTGATTGTCACTTATACGGTCGATTGTGTGACAGTCCATCCTGTCACTTGCTAATCGTCAAAAACTGTCACTTAACCCGTTACTTAATGTATGACATGTAAAGGGCTCTTTTGGCTCATAATGTAACAGAAATTCCACTGGAATTTGCTCTTTGGCAAATATCCCTCTAAGTTTCTCCAAAGAAGCAGGGTCGTTCCGCCCGTATGATGCCAACCGGAATAGCGAACGTGCTGTCTCGGGATTGTGTCGGGCATCGAGAACGGCCTCTTCAATTGCTTTGGCCGCCTTTCGCCAATAATTGACGGGTTCTTCAGGCCCTACGTGTACCGGTAGACCGTTTGTGAATTCCCTCTGCGGTTCTTGCACGAACAAGCCAGCGAACTCTCCGGCTGCATTCAAAATCTGCGATTCGATCAGCTCGATGGCTGTAGCCGCCGCCTCCAGCATTTGCAACTGCACCGAGTCCGCTAAAATTTCAAAGACCTGCCATTGGCTCTGTCCGGCGCGGAGCGGGTGGCCGCATCGCTTCCATACGTAACGGATAGCTTCACCGTATGATCCGCACAGCGAGATCGGCGTGTTTAACTCGTCTAACAAAGTGCGCAGCAGCCGAAACCAAAGTCCGGCATGAACCCGGCGGCGCGGTAGCTCGACGTATCCTGTCGTGAGTGCTTGCCAGGTGCGCCGGTCCATCGCCGAAATCGGCGCACTGGCCTGCCGCTGCTCACATGAAGAATCATCCCAGCCTGCGAATGTCCCAGTACCTCCCCGATAGGGCTCGAGCCAGCAACCATGCGTCGGGCAGCTCAATAGCAACGGCAATTGCCATACGAGTGGCAGTGCATGTTCCGTCGAGTCGAGAATGCAGCGCGGGCACGCCCGGCGCAGCGGCTGCATCGGCAGCCAGGCACGCCAGCTCATGATCGACCGCGCTTTTCGACGCCCCTTCGGCAGTAGAACTGATAGCTGGAAAACATAGGTCTCCAGGGCGGACGGAATCGAGTTGTCAAGACTGTCGAGCAGCCACGGCGTCCAGCCGGAGAAATTCATGCAGCGCAGATGGTCCAGCTCGATGCCGCTGCGCTGCGCCAGGGCTACCAATAACAGTTGCGGCGGCGCAGTGTCAAGGTGGTCGATCTGTCCGTGGCCAAGATCGTGCTGCAGCAGTTCGCACGCGTCCATCTGGTAGCAGTCGGCGACACGATGAAGCCAGGACGACAATGCCTCGCCTTCCTTGGGGGCCGGATGTAGCGGCCAGCGTTGCGCCTGGCTCACATCAACTCTCGCTCGAACTGCCGGCGCCGCTCGCTGGGGCCAGCGTAGTCGGTCATGCTAAGTGTTCGGTGATTGATCGCTTCCTCCCCGCTCTCCGCAGCGGCGACGGCCGCCGCTATCAGCAGGTGCGCCAGTTCGCCGATGGTGCCCTCGCTACGGGTCAGCAGATAGCGGGCCATGTCTGGCGTGGTGATGGGCGAGCTTCTTCGCAGCGGGAGCGACGCGGCGAAGCTCGCTAGCAACGAATAGCAGTCGTCGTTGGCCTCCCACAATGGAAGCATGACCGGCTCGAAACGGTTTTCCAGCTGATCATCCGACCGGATGGCAAGGTACGCCTCGCGCGTGCCAACCCCGACCAGCGGGATACGCAACTCGTTGCCAAGAAAGCGCAGCAAATTGAGGAATTCTCGCCGGCTCACGCTGTTACCGGCAAGGACGTTGTGCAGCTCGTCGATCACCAGCATGCGCACATCGACGCGGCGCAGCAACGACAACGCCAATTGCTCCATCTCAGGCAGCCGCTGGCGCGGGCGCAGCGGTGCGCCCATGGCGGCGAGCAAGGCCACATAGAAGCGTGTGACCGATGGCTCCGATGGCATCTGCACGCACAGAACCGGGATGTGTTCCTGATCGTCGCTGGATGTGGCGGGGTGGGTACGGCGGAATTTCTCGATGATCATCGACTTGCCATTGTTGGTCGGGCCGACCAGCAAGAGGTTGGGCATGCGCTGTTTGCTCGGCCACGCAAACAGGGTTTCCAGTCGATTCAGCGCATCGACCGCGCGCGGATAGCCAATCCAGCGGTCGGCACGGATGCGCTGAATACGCTCGGCCGCCGGCAGACGGGCCAGGCCCCGTGCTCCCGGCAGCAGGTGGGATAGGTCGATGGCAGGAAATTCGTCCATGGCTACCATTCCTCGATCTGGCCGAATGGCATAGCCGCCGGTTGGCCTTCGGTGTGGGCATCAGGTATGTCAGTCACCGGCTGCGCAAGCTTGCCCGATGGCGATTGCGTTTTGAGATGCTGCCGCCGTTCCCGATCGCGCCGCGCCTTGCGCGTAGTGTGCTGGGCAGCATCCACAATGTCGCGCATTTGCCGGATCATGCGGAACAGCGCGGCCTCATCCACCTGTTCACGCCCGAGCTGCCGCAAGCTGGCCAGCGCCTGGCGTTGCTCCCACAACGTGATGGCGGGATGGGACAAGGTACGGTAGGGAATTTCCAGATAATGCTGCTCTTCCGGCTCCAGAACCCATATCCGGCTGATATCACGCGGGTCGCGCCGGATCAGGAATGCCGGCAAGCTTCCGCGCCGGGCGATCCATGGTTTGAGCGCGTTGGCATAGTAGTGAATGTGGTCGATGACAAAGCCCGTCCGGGTCAATGTGCGTCGGATCACCGGCAGGAAATCGACAAGGAAAGCGGTTGCGTGCGTGACGATGGCCGGCGTGCCGGAACGGGCCACGGCATCGGCCCATAGCGCCGCCGGCGGCTGGAGCAGCGTTCCGTGCACAGAGGCGTGATAGGCACCGATTGCCAGGGTGAGCCAGCGTTCCAATTCGCGCAGCGTCAACGCGGCCATGCCGTCCGAATCGTACTTGCCGCGTTGGTTCGGGTTGGAAAACGTCGTGCCCGGCAATTCGTGGATCATCTGCATTGCGGTGCCGATGATTCGCTCCACGATGCCCCCAAAGTGCGGCAGGCCCGGCGGTCGATAACTCAACTGAATGCCGTGCTGTTCGCAGCCACGGCGCAGCGCCTCGCTCTTGAACTCGGCAGCATTATCCAGATAGAGCAGCTTGGGCTTGCCGCTCATCGGCCAATTCATTTCCACATCCAGACGTTCTAAGCTCGGGCGTTTGTCGCAGGCAGCGTGGGCCAAGCAAAGGCCGGCCGAGACGGCGGACGGGGCTTCCAGCGTGACCACCATGCCGGGCACGCAGCGCGTGAATACGTCGATGGCGATCGTTAAATAAGGGCGTCCAATGGGCTGCCGGTCGCGCTCGTCCACGATAATCAGATCGATGACCGTATGGTCGATTTGCACTTTTTCAAGTGGCGCAGTGACTTCTGGAGGCAGGCCGCCGACGCCTTGCAAATCACGGGCATCATCCTTGCCACCCCGGCTGCGCGCCACTTTTCGCGGGTCCAGGCTGGCGACGCGCAAAGCTACAGTGTTTCGTGCCGGCACCCGCAGCTTCTGCGCCTTGCACGTCTGTGTTATTTCACGATACAGCGCCGCCAGGCTGCGCTTCTGCCGGCTCAGAAACCGCTTTTGCAACAGGTCGCGGATGATGAACTCGACCGGCTCCGATAAGCGCCCCTTGCCTTTACCGCCGCTGGACTGACCTCGTGCGAGGTCAGTGACCAAGCCAGAGCCCTGGCGTGCGCGCCGGATCAAGACGTATACCTGCCGCCGGGACAAGCCCAACGAGTGCGCGGCGTCATCGGCGGCCTGATGTCCGATGAGATCAAGTGCCGCGAGCGGCCCTACGACATCCATTCGTTGTCGCGCCTGCTCCCAGGCAGCATCCGGCAGTGTCAAGACCCCTTGCTCGTCTATGCGCTGTATTTCTGTTGCCACGCCCGCACCTCACTTCTGTGCATAGGAGTATTCAGCATAGTCGATGATGGTGAAGGCCGCTAGTGACAAAAGTAAATCAGGATCCCTGTGCACAGTCGCCGTCTGGGCCAGCAAAATCGTGCAGTCGCCTTCTGAAAATGACAAGGTCTTCTGACATCAGGTTAGGGTATAGCCTATTCTTACATCGCGCAGTTACAAGACTTATTAAGAATCCTGCCCAAGGGCTCACTTTGTGCACAAAGATGTACGCGGTGCCCACTGCGGGTCGATGTCGATGACGTCGGCACCGCGCACGAAGCGTAGTTGCAGTTTTGTTGCGATGTTGCAGGAAAACTTGACATTCAAGTGGCTTCAAGGTGTCCAATGCCTATTCAATAGCAAATGCGCGACACGACAATGAAACAGCTTACCTGGCAATGCTTTTTTTACCTTTCAATCCTGCTAGGCTGCTTTCCGGGCTATGCCAGCGCCGTTGATCCAGCAACCGAATCGAAATCCCGGCAGCTGTGGCAGCTGCTCGACTATGTTGCCGTAGATTATCCGGGGGCCGTTGAAAATGGGAAGATTGTCAGCGAACTCGAATACAAGGAGATGCAGGAGTTTTCCGCTCGCGCCTCCAGCGAGGTGGGCGCGCTTACTCCGCATCCGAAACGGGATGAACTCGCCCGGACAACCGCGCAGCTGAAAGACGCGGTCGAGCGGCGCGAGAGCGCCCAAGTCGTCGCTGACCTAGCCAGACAAGCCAACCAGATGCTGCTCGCGGCTTACCCTTTTCCAGTGTCGCCGCGCGCGTTACCGGACTTGACGCGCGGCGCCGCACTCTACCAGATGCAATGCGCATCCTGCCATGGTGCCAGGGGCGCTGGCGACGGCCCTCTTGCTGCGAAGCTTGAACCTGCGCCGATCGCTTTCACCAACCACGAACGTGCGCGTTCACGTTCGCTCATGGCGCTATACCAGGTGATTAGCCAGGGCGTTGCCGATACGTCTATGCCGGCCTTTACCAGTCTTTCCGAGGCCGATCGGTGGTCGCTGGCGTTCTTCGTAGGGACCATGGGCTACCGGCAGGATGACGTCGCGACTGGAGAAAAGTCGTTTTCGCATGACGCAGCCTTGCAGCGCTCAATAGCTGATCTGACAGCCCTAGTTACTGTGACTGAAGAGGAGCTGGCGAAATCGTTACCAGGTGCCACCGCGCGGACCGGGTTGGCGTATGCGCGCAGTAATCCGGAAGTGATCCGCCGTCAGCAGGAACGCAGCGGCATCGCGCTCGCACGCGAGCTTCTGCAGCAGAGTTTGGCGGCGTTGCGGGATGACCGGCGCGCCGTGGCGACTCAGCTTGCACTGTCTGCCTACCTGGATGGTTTTGAACCGTTGGAAGCATCGCTCGACGCCATCGACCGGCAGCTGCTTGTGAACGTAGAGCGCACAATGCAGTTGTACCGAGTTGCGGTCACTGCCGGCGACCTGGCGCAGGCTACAACCCATGCTGCCGAACTCGACAGCTACTTTGTGCGGGTGGAGTCTGTCACCGATCAGCACCGCACTAACGCTACTACGGTATTCGTCGGCGCACTGACCATCCTGCTGCGCGAAGGAATCGAGGCCCTGTTGATCGTTATCGCCATGGTGGCGTTCCTGCGCAAGGCCGACCGGCCGGAAGTCTTACGATACGTGCACGCCGGCTGGATCTCGGCATTGGGCGCCGGCGCACTGACTTGGGTAGTGGCGACTTATGTGGTGAGCATCAGCGGGGCTAGCCGCGAAGTAACTGAGGGGCTGTCGTCGCTATTTGCCGCGTTCGTCCTGCTGTCCGTCGGACTATGGATGCACCAGAAGGGCCAGGCAGGTCAATGGCAGGAGTTTCTTAAGCAGCAACTATCGTCGGCGATGCAGAAACGCTCGGCATGGGCCCTGTTCGCCCTCGCGTTCGTTGCCGTGTACCGCGAAGTGTTCGAGACGGTCCTGTTCTACTCCGCCTTGGCCGCTGACGGAAACGGCTCGGCGCTGCTGGGAGGATTCGTCACCGGTCTGATCTTGCTGGTAATCATTGCGTTTATTTTCCTGCGTACCAGTGCGCGCATGCCGATCGGGAAATTCTTTTCCTTCAGTTCCGTATTAGTTACCGCGCTTGCGGTCGTTCTAGTGGGCAAGGGCGTCTCCGGATTGCAGGAGGCCGGCTGGCTGATGGCGGTTCCCGTCAATGGACCGCGCGTTCCCCTGCTAGGTATTTATCCGACAGCCCAGACCTACAGTGCGCAACTGGTTCTGCTGGTGGTCGCGGTCGGCGGGTTCTGGTGGAATGCGAGGAAGTCGCGGCGAGCAGCCTGAGGTGGATGCGAAAAAACGGCAGGCGGTCGAAAACTGCCTGCCGGGTGTTTAGCGCACTTGGGCAGCAAAAGAGCAATCGGGCTGCGGCGTGCACAACCGGGCCCAGATGAACAAGGCGGCACCCATCATGCCGATCAGGCACAACCGCTTTGGCACCTCGTAAAATGCCAGTGCACGCACGTTATCGCACACAATCTGATTGTCGATCGGGGCCCAAGCAGCTGCCTTGGCTTCGAGTCTATGGCGAAGCGAGGCTGCGGGCTAAGATCCGGTGCGGCGAAACGCCATCGGACACTTCCAGCTCGATCCCCTCTCCGCCAGTGCTGGAATCCGGGCGCGCCTTGATGAAGTTGAACCTATTCTTCTCGAACAGGTTCAATTCCGTTGGTCATCTCCGAGAACCCAAGCTGATCGGCCCGTATCGCGGCAACGTAGCCGCCCGATCCAGCGCGGATGATTGCCACGTCCTACTGCTTTCCATGTGCTTTCTCTCAAATCAATAAATTTTGTAACCTCTTGTTCAGTCAGACCTTCTCGGCAACGCTGTTCGTTGGCCGCGCGAAACGCCGATACAAGGTAGGTAGCACGAACAAAGTAAGGAACGTGGCCGAGATCAGGCCGCCGATCACCACAGTAGCCAGCGGGCGCTGCACCTCGGCGCCGGCACCTGTCGCCAAGGCCATTGGAACGAAGCCGAGAGAGGCGACTAGCGCGGTCATCAGCACTGGCCGCAGGCGCCGCAGTGCGCCTTCCCGCACGGCCTGATCCCACGGCAGTGTCTTGGCCAGATCGTCAATCGACCCAGCCATTACTAGGCCGTTTAGCACGGCGACACCAGAGAGCGCTATGAACCCGACGGCAGCGGAGATCGAGAAGGGTAATCCACGCAGCCACAGCGCGGCAATACCGCCGATGAGTGCCAGGGGCACGCCGGTAAACACGACCGCGGCTGCACGCCAGGAGCCAACTGCCGAGTATAGCAACACCACGATGAGAGCAAAGCAGGCCGGTACTACGACTGCTAAACGCATCCGGGCACGTTCCAGGTTCTCGAATTGGCCACCCCACGTGATCCATGTCCCAGCTGGAAGCCGCACGTCGGCGTTGATGCTGCTTTGCGCCTCTTGAACCACGCCGGCGATGTCGCGCCCGCGGACGTTCGCCTGCACCACAACCCGGCGCTTGCCGTTTTCACGGCTGATCTGATTGGGGCCCTTGATCGTTTCCAGCACCGCGACTGAACCTAAGGTAACAAAATTGCCGCTTGGGGTTAGTACCGGCAAGAGGCGCAACGCCTCTACGTCGTTTCGGGTGTTATCGCCAAGCTTAACAACGACATCGAAGCGCCTGTCGCCCTCATAAATCGAGCCGGCTTCACGCCCCGCGACGGCCGCTGCCAAGGTGTCGTACACGTCCTGTGCGGTGAGACCGACCCGTGCCATGGCATCGCGATCAAGACGGGCGTCGAGCATCGGTAGCCCTTGAACCTGCTCGACACGCACGTCTTCCGCGCCTTCGACCGCGCGCAGCTTCACCGCGATCCTTTCGGCGGTTTGAACCATTACATCGAAATTGTCGCCATAGACCTTGACGGCAATATCCCCACGTACGCCGGCAAGCAACTCGTTAAAGCGCATCTGGATCGGCTGAGTGAGCTCATAGTTCTGGCCAGGAATGCTGGCGACAGCGTGCTCGATCTTCTCCACCAGTTCGGCTTTACTCATGTCCGGATCTGGCCACTGCGACCGGTCCTTAACGATCACAAATGTGTCGGTCATGTTTGGCGGCATCGGATCGGACGCCAACTCCGCCGTGCCGGTCCGGGAAAAGACCAGTTTGACTTCGGGCAATCTGGCCACGGCTTTCTCAACGGCGAATTGCATCGCCTGGCTTTGATCGACCGACGTGCCAGGGATGCGGGCCACTTGCAGCAGCACGTCCTGCTCATCGAGCGTCGGCAGAAATTCCTGCCCCAGGGTGGAAGAGAGTCCGATAGCTCCTGCGAAACAGGCTACAGCAAGCACACCGGTCAGCTTGGGTCTGGCCAAAGTGCGGTCCAACCATGGAGCATAGGTTGATGAGACCGCTTTGACCATTCGGTTCTCCTTCTCGTCGACATGACGCGAAAGCCATAGGGCAATCGCGGCCGGAACAAACGTCAACGAGAGGATGAAAGCAAATACGAGAGCGAGGATCACCGTCAAGGCCATTGGCGCGAACATGCGGCCTTCGACACCTTGGAATGTCAGCAACGGCAGGTAGACGAGAATGATGATTGCCTGACCATACACGCTTGGCCTAATCATTTCACGCGCAGCCGCCGCGACGGTTTCAAGGCGCTCGGACCTTGACAGTACCCGGCCGGTGACATGCTGGCGTTCCGCGATGCGGCGCAGTGCGTTTTCTACGATGATGACCGCGCCGTCGACGATCAAGCCGAAGTCGAGCGCGCCAAGACTCATGAGGTTTGCCGACAGGCCGACTTTTAACATGCCAGCCGAAGTCAGGAGCATGGTGACCGGGATGACGGCTGCAGCAATCAGGGCGGCCCGAAGATTGCCAAGAAGGACAAACAGGACGGCGATCACTAGCAGTGCGCCCTCCGTCAAATTCGTCGCCACTGTGCGGATGGTCGCATCTACCAGGCGCGTGCGGTCCAGCACGGGCCGGATTAGCGTATCCGGCGGGAGTGAGCGGGCTATCTCCTTTAGTCGAGCGTCCACTGCGGCCGCGACGGTTCGGCTATTCTCCCCGATACGCATCACGGCGGTGCCAACCACCACCTCCTGCCCACCTTCGGAAGCAGATCCGAACCGTATTTCTTGTCCCAACCCTACAGTAGCAACGTGCGACACCAGCACGGGTGTACTGTCCTTGGTCGTAATAACGGTCTTAGCCAATTGATCCGTCGACGTGATGCGCGCGTCCGCCTTGACGGTCAACGCTTCACCGTTCTGGAACACCACGCCGGCGCCGGCACTCGTATTGTTGCGTTCAAGCGCTTCGGCGAGCATCGGCAAGCTGATCCCAAGCGCAGCGAGCCGCTGTGGGTCGGGCGTGACCACGTACTGCTTGACATAGCCGCCGATGACATCTACCCCGGCAAGTCCTTCCGTATTTTTCAACTGCGGCGCGACGATCCAGTCCTGCACGGTACGCAAATAGGTAGCCTTCTCAGCCGCGCTACGCAATACTTCGCCCTCGGGCGTGACGTAGCTGCCATCTGCTTGCAGCCCCGTTCGCGCTCCTGCTTTCGGGCCTGACTTGGAAGCATATTCGACGGTCCACATATAGACGTCGCCCAGACCGGTTGCGATCGGTCCCAGACTAGCGGAAGCTCCTTCCGGCAGCGATCGCTCGACACTGCGCAGGCGCTCAGCCATCTGCTGGCGTGCGAAATAGATATCGGTCCCGTCCTTGAAGACAACGGTCACTTGGGCAAAACCATGCCTGGTCAGCGAGCGCGTGGATTCCAGGCCCGGGATGCCGGCGAAAGCCGTCTCGATCGGATAGGTAACCTGACGCTCCACATCCGCAGGGGCGAGCGACGGTACCACTACGTTGATCTGCACCTGGGTGTTAGTAATGTCGGGGACCGCGTCGATCGGCAGGCGGGTCAGGGCGAACGCGCCAACGATCGACAGCAGGATCGTGGCAACGAGCACATGCCATCGGCGGGCGACGGAAAAACTGACGATGCGTGAAATCATGATTGGCTATCCTCGGCAGCTTCCGGAATGAGGAGTTTAGTCATCGTCGCCAGCCTCGCCTTTGCCATGCTCGGCTTTCAGCAGATACGTGTTGCTTACTGCAATCTGTTCGTCGCCATCCAGACCGGACATCACCTTTACATAGCCAGCAGCCGCAGTCCCGACAACCACATGCTTGATGACGAACCCGTCTTTCTCGCGGACGAACACGCTTGGCTTGTCCTCGACTGTTTGTACCGCCGTGCGGGGAATTGCCAGCTGCCCGCCGCTCGGGTCGCCCGCAAGAGCGATGGACGCGCGCGCGGTTTCGCCAATGCGCCATGTGCCGCGTTCGTTCGACAGCTTAGCGATCGCGCGCACTTGGCGAGTCGCAGGATCCAGGACCCGCGACACATTGGTGATGCGCGCGGTACCGGTATGGTCGTCCGTGGACACGTCCACGGTCGAACCCACAGCTACCCGTGCTGCGTCGCTTGGGGAAAGCGAAAGCTCGACCGATAGTTCATTCAAATTGGCCACTTCAAACAGGTGGGCGTTCGGCTCGACGATGTCGCCAAGGGCGATCTGCCGGGCAGTCACGTGGCCCTTGATAGGTGAACGCAATGACAGGCGATTCAGCTGTCCGCCCCCCGTACCACCTACGGCAGCAAGCTGCTGTTCGGCGAGGCGCAGGCGCGTGCGCGCCTCCTGTGCGGCGCTTCTGGCCACCTCGAATTCCTGGCGCGAGGTCACTTTCTCGTTGTACAGTCGCTCCTCCCGCTCGAACGTCGCCTGTGCCAGTTCGGACTGGCGTTTGGCGATATCGGTGTCCGCCCGCAGTTGGGCGATGTCGCGGCTTTCAATTACCGCAAGTACGTCGCCGCGACCAACCGCTTCGCCGAAGTTGCGCCGTACCTCGACCACCCGGCCGCCAATTGAGCTCGACACCACTGCCGCCTGCTTTTGATCGGCAACGATGATGGCCGGGGCCTCGATCGCGCCGGCAAACGCCTTTCTGATCGGCATCACTTCGATGCCGGCGGCCTTGATCTGCTGGTCGGACAGCTTGACGATGTCTTCCTTGCCCTCCGCTTCTTCTGCGTTTTCCTTTTTCTCCGTTTCGGCGCCGTCCTTAACTTCATTCTCGGCTTGCTGCTTTGCGCCGGTCTTACCTTCGACCTCTTCCATTTCTTCGCGCTGCGCCACGGTCGGTTCTGCCGGCTTGGCCATGTCCGACTTGGGCGAGCACGCGCTCAACACGATCATCGCGGCGCACAGGCCGGATCGAAATACCGCTTGCATGGTCAATCCTTATAAATTGGAGATTTGGAACCTTGGAGATGCGCTAGGCGCGCCCGCGCACTGTGCAGTGCCGCCAGCGCGTCGACGGACGCCTCGCGAGTGTCGGCGAGAGAACGCTCGGCTTCGATCAACTCGAGCTGGGGAAACTTGCCTTCGGCATAGCCGATCCGGGCGATGCGTGCGACCTCCTCGGCGGCGGCCAGCGCAGGGCCATTGGCCGCTCGAGCTACCGCTGCCGCGTTGGCCAGCTCTGCGTCCGCTTGGGAGATCGACTGATCAAATTCAAGCACGGTCGCCTGGCGCGCCGCGACGGTGCGATCATACTCGGCCTGGGAACGCGCGATGGCCGCTGTGCCACGATTAAAGAGGGGCAATGGAACAGACACCGCTAGAACGGCTGCCTTATCTGAAATGTCACCGTATCGGCGTATGCCGGCGGTGAGAGTGACGTCGGGCGTGCGATCACGCTTGGCAGCATCAATGCGCGCGGTCGCCGCGGCAACCTCGGCTTCTGCTGCGGCAACAGCCAGGCTATTGCCCGGCTCGGCCTTGACCTCACTGCGGTCGACCAGGTCGAACCATGGCGAGGTAATGGTGAGCGGCATTGCCACGCCGGTCAGCCGCGACACCGTCAGCCGGGCCAGTTCGACCGCGCGTGTCGCCTTGCCTAAGCACACTTCGGCATTGATACGCTGGACATCAGCGCGTTGCTCCTCAATGGGCGACACTTTGCCAGCTCGCACCCGCTCACGCGCCGCATGGTGCGCATGTGAAGCCAGCTCGTAGTTGGTTTTGGCGATCTGCGCATGCCGCTCGCTCGCAGCAAGGCTAACGAATGCTTCCGTTACTTGCAGTGTCAGATCGGCTTGGGCGGTGCGGGCGCTGAGCCCGGCAACAGCCCGCTCAGCCTGTGCGACTCGCACCCTGGCCTGCCGCTTACCGCCCAGTTCCAGCGGGACGGAAACCGATACCGTTTTCTCGCCACCGCCAAAGCCGGCATAACGGCCCGAACCCATCACGTTCTCGGCTTCCACCGACAATGTCGGGTTGGGCAGCAGCCCTGACATCTGGACGTTGGCCTCGGCAGCGCGCAGCGCCGCGTCGGCACCTTGCAGTCGAGGCGCCGCCTGCTGTGCCTTCGCGACGGCGTCACCCAGGGTCAGCAAGGTGCCATCGGCGAATGCGGCAAGCGGCGTTGAACAGACGACTAACAGCACCGTAACAGCGGCGATATGTTTCTTGATAAGCATTTTTTTTGGACTTGACGGACTGGTTAGAGGAGTTTATAAACCTTAAAGTTACTTCAAGGTCAAGTATATGCAAAGCTCATTTACCATAGGCCTGCTCGCCTCGGCCGCCGCAACTCCTGCCGCGACCATTCGCTACTATGAGAAGATCGGACTGTTGGAATCGCCGTCGCGCACAGGCAGCAACTACCGGCTCTATGATACCGGGGACCTGTCACGGCTAACATTCGTGCGGCGGGCACGGGAAAGCGGTTTTACGATCGATCAAGTGCGCGCCTTGCTCGCGTTCTCCGACCAGCAGGAGGGCGATTGCTGTACGGTGATGGCGTTGACACAACAGCATCTGGCCGAGGTGGAAAAGAAGATTGCCGACCTTGTGTTGTTGAAGGATCACCTGGCGCAGCTGCTGGCATCGTGCCGGGGCGGACGTGTGGCTGATTGCCGCATCATCGATGCACTGAGCCCGGCGGCGTAATCCAGCCAGAAGAATTCCAGCCGCTTGACCCTGTTACGCTTGACGTTGAAGCTGCTTGAAGGTTTACCCTTGGCAGACCAGAATAACAGGTCACCATCATGACGCAACCCCACTTCTCCGCCACCCGATTCGACACCGAGCTGTTTGTCTCGAAGATGGATTGTCCTTCCGAGGAAAACCTCATCCGCATGGCCCTGGGCAAGTTCGATGGCATCGACAAAATCGCCTTTGATCTCAACACCCGTACGGTAACCGTGCGCCACCAGGGACAGGCCAGTGCCCTAGTCGATGCGCTGCAGCCACTGCGGCTTGGCGTGGAACTGCGCGGCAGCCGCGAGGCCCAACAGGATGACGTCGCCACGAGGACAGTCAGTACGCTGGGCATTCCGAAGATGGATTGCCCATCAGAAGAAAACATGATCCGCATGGTGTTGGGAAGCGATCAGACCATCAAGGACTTGAAGTTCGATCTCGGCCAGCGGCAGTTGCACGTCACCCACTCCGGCCCGGTTGACCCAATCCTGGACAAGCTGGCGCCCTTAAACTTCGGCGCCCATCTGATCGGGATGCGCCAGGAGACCGCCGGAAGCGCTGACACCAAGGCGGACGACGCCTCCGAAGCGCGCACCCTCCGCCTGCTGCTGGCCATCAATGCAGTCATGTTCGCCGTCGAGATGGTCTGGGGTCTGATCGCCCAGTCGGCAGGACTGATTGCCGATTCGCTGGACATGTTCGCCGACGCTGCCGTGTATGGTCTCGCACTCTACGCGGTCGGCCGTGCAGCTGCGCTGAAGACCCGCGCGGCCCATCTGGCCGGCTGGCTGCAGATAATCCTAGCCGTTGGAGCGCTAGGCGAGGTTATTCGACGGTTTGTGTTCGGCAGTGATCCTGAATCGTCGCTGATGATGGCGGTCGGCGCGGTCGCACTGGTGGCGAACGTGGCCTGCCTGGTACTAATCACGAAAAAGCGTGACCGTGGCGCGCACATGAAGGCAAGCTATATTTTTTCGGCCAATGACGTAATCGCCAACTTCGGGGTCATCGTGGCCGGTGTATTGGTGACTTGGACCGGCTCGGCCTATCCGGATCTAGTGGTAGGTACCGTCATCGCTATCATTGTACTGACTGGTGCACGCCGCATTCTCAAACTGAAATAAGTGGCGGCATATTGCTGCTTTGGCGACTCAGCTTCCAGCCAGCCGACTGATAGAACGAACCTATGCCAGTCAGCTTTCTCTCTAACGACCAGCGCGAAAACTACGGCCGCTACGCTGGTCCACCGTCGCCCCACGATCTCGCCCGCTACTTTCACCTAGACGACACAGACCACGCGGTGATCGCACAAAAGCGCGGCGCGCACAACCGGCTGGGTTTTGCCGTTCAACTCGGCACGGTGCGCTATCTCGGCACGTTTCTGGAAAATCCCCTTAACGTGCCACAACTTGTCCTATTGACGCTGGCGAAGCAGTTGCGTATCGAGGCGCTGGATACGGCAAAGGCCTATAGCGCCGGCGAGCAACGCTGGCAGCACGCAACAGAAATTCGCACGTCTTACGGCTACGTCGAATTCACGGAACCCCTGATCGCCTTCCGTCTTACGCGATGGCTCTACGCTCTGTGCTGGACCGGTACCGACCGGCCGAGCGTCCTGTTTGAGCGTGCCACAACTTGGCTCGTAACCCATAAAGTGCTTTTGCCTGGCTGCACGACACTCGAACGGTACGTTGCACGCTTACGGAGCCGCGTAGAGGAGCGATTATGGCGCTCGCTTGGAAGTGGGATCAGCCTCAACCAGCAAACGCGTCTGGAAGGCCTCCTGATCGCTTCTGATAGCAGTCGGAAGTCCCCGCTTGACCATCTGCGCACTGGGCCGGTGGTGGCAAGCAGCCGATCAATGAGCTTGGCGCTGATGCGGCTGCAAGCCGTCCGTGAGCTTGGTATCCGGCTGCCCGCCGCCACGCGCATCCCGGCCACGCGAGTCGCGGCCCTTGCCCGATTCGCCGGCGCCGCCAAGGCCAGCGCGATCCTTCGCCTGCCGGTACTGCGTCGCCTGGCCACCCTGGTAGCGTTTGTGCACTGCCTAGAAGCGTCGGCCCAAGACGACGCCTTGGAAGTGCTCGAAGTCATCCTGCATGAGCTGTTCGGGGACGCCGTGAAAGCCGACAGGAAATCGCGTCTGCGCTCGCTCAAGGATCTGGACGAGGCGGCGGCGACCCTCGCTAGCGCATGTCAAATGCTGCTCGACGAGACTGTGCCGGATGTCGAGCTTCGCAAAAAGTTGTTCGCGCAGATTTCGCCCGAAGCGCTCGTTCTAGCCCTTGCCGGCGTCAACAAGCTGATTCGACCTACCGACAACGTGTACTATCAGGAGCTAGATGCCAAGTACAAGACCGTGCGGCGTTTCCTACCAGCGCTGGCCGAACACATTCAGTTTGGCGCGAATGCCGCAGGAGAGCCGTTCATCGCCGCCTTCGCATGGCTTCGCGCCAATATGACGGTCAAGCGTCCCGGTAACGACGCGCCGCGCGACATCATCACCAAGCCGTGGCTACGCCATGTACTGCGCGAGCATGACGCAATCGACTTCCATGCTTACACTTTCTGCGTTTTGTCCGAATTGCGTGTCGCGCTGCGCCGGCGTGATGTGTTCGTAGCTCCGAGCTGGCGTTACGCCGATCCCCGCGCCGGCCTGTTTAGTAGCGCCGAATGGGAATCCACGCGCCCCATCATTTGCCGCACGCTCGGGCTGTCCGCGGTGCCTGGGCCGACCTTGACAGCGCTGGCCGATGAACTGGATCGCACCTACCAAGCGGTCGCTGCCAGGTTGCCTGACAACCCTGCCGTGCGCTTCGACAGCGTGGGCGATAAACAAGAACTGGTGCTGAGCCCGTTGGACAAAATGGACGAACCGGCGTCTCTAATCGCGCTGCGCGCCAAGGTCATGGGCATGCTGCCACGTGTTGACCTGCCGGAACTAATCTTGGAGATTGCCGCACGCACCCGCTTCACGGATGCCTTCACCCACATATCGGAACGCACCGCGCGCGCTTCCGATCTGCATGTGAGCATCTGCGCCGTGTTGATGGCCGAGGCCTGCAACACGGGACCGGAGCCGTTGATTCGAGGCGACGTGCCGGCGCTCAAGCGCGACAGGTTGTCCTGGGTGGACCAAAACTATCTGCGTGACGATACCATCACTGCGGCGAACACCATGCTAGTCGCCGCGCAGAGCTGTTCGACGCTGGCCAGCATGTGGGGCGGCGGCGAGGTAGCATCGGCCGACGGCATGCGGTTTGTGGTGCCGGTGCGCTCCGTACACTCGGGGCCGAACCCGAAATACTTCGGCGTCGGGCGGGGTGTCACTTGGTACAACCTATTATCGAACCAGTTTTCAGGGCTTAATGACATCACTGTGCCAGGCACGCTGCGCGATAGCCTCGTTCTGCTGGCCGTCGTCCTGGAACAGCAGACCGATCTCCAGCCGACCCAGATCATGACCGACACGGGCGCGTACAGCGATGTGGTTTTTGGGCTGTTCCGTCTGCTTGGATATCGATTTAGTCCACGCCTGGCCGATGTCGGTGGTACCCGCTTCTGGCGGATTGACCCAAAAGCCAACTACGGGCTGCTAAATTCTGTGTCCGGACACAATATCACCCTACAAAAGATCCAGCCGCATTGGGACGACATGCTGCGCTTGGCCGGCTCGCTCAAGCTTGGCCGGGTGCCGGCTGCCGGCATCATGCGCACGCTCCAGGTGGGCGAGCGGCCCACCAGGCTGGCCCAGGCCATCGCCGAGTTCGGCCGCATCGACAAGACCTTGCACACGCTGACCTACATCGATGACGAAGCAAAGCGCCGAGGGACGCTGATCCAGCTCAACCGGGGTGAGGGGCGGCATAGCGTCGCCCGCGCTGTCTTCCATGGCAAGCGGGGCGAGCTGCGTCAGCACTACCGCGAGGGTCAGGAGGATCAGCTTGGCTCGCTCGGCCTGGTGCTCAACATGATCGTGCTGTGGAACACGAGCTACATGGAGGCCGCATTGAACCAGCTGCGCGCTGATGGCTTCGAGGTGAGGGCTGAAGATGTCGCCAGGCTATCACCCCTGTTGCATGAGCACATCAACATGCTGGGCCGGTATTCCTTTTCGGTGCCGGACGCTGTGGCAAAGGGCGAGCTACGACCATTACGCAACCCGGCTAGCGACGAGTAGGTCACGAACAAGCCTTAACCCGGTTTTCCGTTCCACTGCACCTTAAACCCCAACTACTACAACCTCGGCGACTGGATCGCACAGGTTGGAGGGGACGCCTGAAATGACCAGCGACGTGCAGGTGCTGGTTCGTCGTGGCCCGGACATTGCCGAATGGTTCGATGCCGTGGCAGGCCTGCGGGCGAGCGTCTTCCGCAGCTTTCCTTACCTGTACGAGGGCGACACCGAATACGAGAAGCACTACCTCGCCATGTACGCCCGTTCGGCAGACAGCCTGCTGGTACTCGCGCTCGCTGATGATGTGGTCGTGGGTGCGTCCACGGGGTTGCCGCTCGGCGATGCGGAGCCGGCCTTCCATGTGCCGTTCGCCGATCGAGGAATCCCGGTGGAGGCAGTGTTTTACTGTGGCGAATCAGTCCTGCTCCCGGCCTTCCGGGGCCTTGGCCTGGGCCATCGCTTCTTTGACGAGCGCGAAGCTCATGCCCGTTCGTTGGGCGGCATGCAGTGGGCATCGTTCGCGTCGGTGGATCGTGCAGACGACGATCTCCGGCGTCCTTCCAACTACCGCAGTAATGACCCCTTCTGGACCCGTCGCGGCTACGTGCGGCAGTCGGACATGAAGGTTACGCTGCCCTGGAAGCAGGTGGGTGAGCCGAGCGAAACCGAGCAGACGCTCACGATGTGGCTGCACTCCCTCGAGAACGCGAAATGAAAGTAGCAGTTGCGAAATACTCAGTGGGTCAGCCCGCGGGCTTCGAGGCATTTGCTGCGCGGCAGCGGCTGGTTCTGGAGGAGGCGCGCCGTGGCGGGGCGGAACTGGCCGTGTTGCCCGAGTATCTATCCCTCGAACTGGCTGCAACGTTCGAGCCTGGCATCCGCCATGATTTCAACGCCTCTCTGGCCGCGCTGCAGGCCTTGCAGCCTGCGTGGCTGGCACTGTATGCCGACCTGTCGCGCGAGTTGTGCATGACCATTCAGGCCGGTACGTTTTTGACCCAGGTTGGATTGGACCGCTACCGCAACCGGGCTTGGTGGTTTGCGCCTGACGGCACACGCGACTACCAAGACAAATTGCAGTTGACGGGGTTCGAGAAAGACGCCGGCGTCATCGAGGGCGGCGACGAACTGAAGGTGTTCGATTTGAAAGGCGTGCGTGCCGGCATCGCTGTTTGCTATGACAGTGAGTTTCCATTGCCCGTGCGAGCCCAGCGAGAGGCGGGAGTGCGCCTGCTGCTGGTCCCGAGCTGTACCGACACCCAAGCAGGTGCAACCCGGGTCCGTGCGGGCTGCATGGCGCGGGCACTGGAGAACCGAATGTTCATCGCGCAGGCCGTGACGACCGGAGCTGCTGACTGGAGCCCGGCGCTGGACACGAATACTGGCGAGGCCACGATCTATGCACCCATGGATCGCGGATTCCCGGAGGATGGCATTCTCGCGACGACTTGCGGCACGCAGACATGGGCGATTGCTGATCTGGACGTTGAAGCCCTCGAACGAAACCAGGAACAGGCCCA
>Ga0209023_10003299_pt1 | contig 19378 bp, 9 predicted proteins | sample LakOneMetagenome_FD_187468 | JGI IMG/M metagenome (GOLD analysis project Ga0209023, IMG submission 187468) | Freshwater and sediment microbial communities from Lake Erie, Canada (SPAdes) (version 2) | ecosystem: Environmental > Aquatic > Freshwater > Lentic | place: Lake Erie, Canada | collected...
CAGCATCTGTAAGGCGCACTGGCGGTCCACTTCAGGCAGTTCGCCGCCCAGGCTGTAGTCGGTCTCGCCATCGCCCACAAGGGGAGGCTCCCAAGCTGGCACAGACGGCGCAAGCCCACGCCCGTCATTAAGCTGGCGCATCACCTGTTGGGGCGAGCCGGAGCGAACACGCTCGCCTTTGTGGATGAGGTCAATTGAGCGTTCGGCGGCCTTGGCTTGCAGCAACTCACGCAGTTGCCTGAGCATGTCTTCGCTGTCGGCAAACAAAACGATGTCGTCCACATAGCGCGCATAACCCACGCGCGGGCGCGAGGCGTCATCAGAGATTTTCTCGGCTGTGCGGTGGATGAAGCCACGCGCCGCTTCGTCTACCGGAAACAGGGCAATGGTGCCAATGTAAGCCGAAAGTACCGGCCCTTGTGGAATGCCGGCGAGTTCGCTGCTGTGCTGAGTTTGTCCTTCGGCGTCAGGATCACGGTACTCGTGGTGAAAGATCAGCCCTACCAGCAGGCGCTCCAGTTTGGCCTCCAATGCGGCGTCCCAAGCGGTTGAGCTGGCTTCTGGCAAGCCGAAGATGCGCCCAAAACCCTCGGGCACGCCATACGCGGCCAAGGCTTGGTTCAGGGGTGTCAACAGCGCATCACGCACGACAAAACGCTGGATCGAGTCGTAATAGCGCTTGGCATCCAGCCGCAGCACATGTACGCGGGGCCCGATCGCATGGCACTGCTTGGCAAGGCTGGCCATGAACTCACGCCAGCACTGCCCAAATGGGCGGAACATGCCTTGGTCAGACGGGGTCTGGTCGCCCTCCAAAACGTCCATGTCGATCTGGTAGCCAAAGCTCAGGGTCTGGGGCAAACCCAATTCATCGTCAAGTTCATTGAGCTGCGCACTCAAGCCCGTCACCAGCACTTCTCGCCGCGAGCCGAACCATCGCACGGCGGGGATACAGTCTGAAAAGGCCTGCCCTGCAGCACTTGGTCGGTCATGGCGCTGGCTGAGTAGCTCGTTCAGTACCATCTGTTGCACAAGCAGGTCGGCAGGGTGTGGCATCACCTTACGTCGAGGGTCGTCCAATACCTTCGGATCGGCCGTCAGTTTCCGCGGCAGATGCACCGCGTCAAACGGTGCAGTCTGTTTCCACAAGCGATCACCGGCCATCATGACCTGCAGACGATCCAACGCTATCTGATCAAATAGGCGTGCATTTCCGCCCAGGGTCTGCCAGACATCTTCATCGCAGGGCAACTCGCCGCGGCGCGCTCCGTGGTAAGCCAAGCTGCGAGCGAGCGCCACACGCGGAAGCTTTTCTTCGAGGTACAGGCCACGTGAAGGCAGCACGCCATGGCTGGTATCGGCCATAGCCAATTCAGCGTGCAGTTGCTTGGCCCAGTCCCAAGCGCATGCCTCCAAACGCGCCGCCGCAACCTCGGTAGGGCGGCGTCCATACAAACGCCTGAGCGCCATGCCGACGCGAAACAAGGCTCGTTCACGCACGGTAGGAACCAAGTGCCCAAAGCGCTCAGGCAGCAGGTCGGAAGAATCCTGTGTGCCCAGGGCCTGCGCCAACAGCACGGCCTCAGCAGGCAAGTCGAAGGGCTGCAGCCAGACGGTAGCTTGCTCGGCCGTGCGCAGCCCTCGTAAGCAGCTATCCGGATCTTTGCCCAAGGCCGGTGTGCTACGCCAGGGCATGCCCACCCAGCGCAAGTTCACGCCGCGTAAATCCAGCAACCGGCGCACCAGCCGATCCGTGCCTCCGAACCCGGCAAGATCATTGTCCAGAAACAGGATGTAAGCCAGTTCGGTACTGGAATCCGACTCTTCCGCCAGCTTCTTCAGCCGTTCCATCGGCTCTTTGCCCATGCTGGTGCCCATCAGTGCCACAGCAGGCAAACCCAGGGATTGAAGGCGCAACGCATCCAAAAAGCCCTCTACCAGGTAGAGCCTGGCCGGCAGGTGAGCTTTTAGCGCCTGCTTCACAGCATTGAAGGCGGCGGGTTCATTAAACAGGACCTTGGCCTTTTCAAAGCCCGTAGTGAGCAAGTACTTGGCCACGCCCTCAGGCGGCACGCTCTGCAACGCTCGACCTGCAAAGCCAAGCAACTCGGGCTGCTTGGCCGTTCCACCGAGGATGGGAATGATCACGCGGCCGTCATGAAAGCAGTCTTGGAACTGATCATGCAAATTCAGCTTGCCCTGCGATGGCGCAGATCGCTGATGCAAACGCTTCACCAATCCCAGAGTCTGCAAGCCATCGGTCAATTCGGCGCGCTCACCCACGCTCTTGGACTGCAGGGTCTCTACCAAGACACCACGTACGATACAGCGCAGGCCTCTCTCGTACAGGAAGTCTCGATCGAATTCACGCTCGGCGCACCATGCCGTAAATCGCACGTCATCGTGCTGATCGTCGTAGACGCGTAGGGCAAACTTCAGAGCGGTTTCGCTGGCGGCCGCATTGACAGCCCGCTGCCTGGATTGCCGACTGGGTGCCCTGATGCCGAACTGCTGTCCGAGCCATTGCAGCGCCGGCAAGAATTCCAAGCCGAGAACCTTCTTGACCAAATCAATGGCGTTGCCATGGGCTCCGCATGCAAAGCAGTGGTAGTGCGCAGTAGATGCGCCGTCCGCAGGATACAGGTTTAAAGACGGTCGGGTGTCGTGGTGAAACGGACACAGAGCTTGGGTGACTGCGCCGCGCCGCTCGGACGCTATGCCCAGGCGTTGCATCACGTCTTCTAGCGGAATCTTGGCGAGCATATCGCCAACGTCGTAACGACCTTCCATCGCCTCCCCCCATCATTCGATTTAGTTAAATCAGATTATCAGGTGCATTCCTGGATCCGATCCACCCAAGAAGGCAATCGAGAGTTATGCGCGCCATCAGATGACCCTTGGCCGCCAACGCCTTGGCCTTTGCGGGCGATGCTTGCTCAAGAGCAGCGGACCGCGTGCCTAGCTCCAACCGAGCATAGTCGCGCTGAGCGGGCCCCTCTGAGTCGTCGAGGGGTTATCAACAATCGATGGGCCGCGGGGAGTTTTCCACAAAATCATCTATGTTTGCGGGACACAGAAATGCTTCGGATACGGGGCAGCAGTCTGACCATAGCGGCGAATTCTGACCATGAACACTGGACTGCTTGGCCATGACGCTGAACTCACTGTTCAGATCTACTGGAATACGCAAATGTCGTCGAACGGACGCGGGAAGGCGGCATCTAGGCCAGCAGCCACTAGGGCTCGAATGTGTTCTTGAGAGGTTCCGCTGGTGCTGCGATGACAGCCACCGGCAACCGCCACAGATACGAGCGAACCTTCAAACTCGAATCTATTGAGGGTGCTGTATCTCATGGGCTCAGCTGTGATCGCCCCAAGTTCTCCGGCTCGGGCTTGAAATGCAGGTGAGGCGAGCAAACTGGCGAGCGGACTGGCAGTGTCAAACGCCGGAGCTATGGGCGACTTCGGTTTGAGGAAGAACGAGACAACATGTCCACACTGACCGAGCAAGTGCAGCAACTCACTCAACTCAGGCTTGATGACCTCGTAACTCTCACTTGTGGTCATTTGTAGGGTCCGATGCGGCGAAAGCTGGCCTGTTCATTTTCCATGTCCCGAATGTCCGCTCCTGGCCGGATTGTGCCCCACAGCGAGATAAGCTAGCGGGCCCTGAGCAATCCTTCAATGACCTGCAGTCATGCAGACATCGCGGGTTGATTGAGCCGACTCGCTCTGCATTGGTCACCGGTTCGCAACCATCCAAGATGGCTACTTCACACCCAGTTCAAATAGGCTCATTTTCGGCACACGAAAGGCTCCTACTATGCTTTTCATGCTAAATCTCAAGCCACTATCTCGTGCCCAATCTGCACTGGCTATCTTTGGTGCTGTCGTGTGTGCCAACGCAACCCTGTGGGGCGTGCTGGGTGCCAATCTAACAAGGGAAATTTATCCATCAGACGCTGATTCGATAAGCATCCCCGTCAGTTTCGAATTAATGGACTCAATGTTCATACTACTTATTGGAATTTCGGGAGCCCTGGTGCCCCAACGACGGATTGGCTGGCGCATTGCGAACTGCCTGTTGCTGGTAGTCGCAAGCTTACTTGGCATGGTGTTGGCCTACCGTTGGCTCTATCCAAATCACTATTTGGCAGGGTCGACATTTCTTCTTGTACCTATTGTGTGCGTGTTATCACTTTGGAAGCCATAAAACACGACACATCCTTGATCGTACAACTTGGCCTCCTCGCCAATGGCTGCTATTGGCCGCGTGCAGCCACTGGAAATATCTTAGAGTGCGGGTCCTGAGGACCTAAGCTGACGCTACTTGCGTCGAATATGCTTGTCAAGACCAGCTTCGATGAAGCAAGTATCAATGGCGTTCTCAAGCGATCCCGTTGAGGCACTGCCGGCGGCGATCAGTGCAGCCAGTGCGCGATGCTGCCTCGTTGAGAAGCTGCCGGAATTTTTTGCTAAATATGGATTGAAGTCGAACAAAAAGACTGAATGAAAAGGTAGAGGAGCCGGGAGGTCATCATCCCTTGCAATCGAGAACGACGGGAAGATGGCGGTCAGGGCATCCACCAATTCATCGGGGGTAGTAGGGATGCTTCGCATGTGGACGTATTCGATAGCGTGAGTAGTCAAAGTCCGCTCTTTGCCGATAGCGGTCATCCTACCAGCCGACCCAAGGTTACGCGTCCAGTCATTTGGAGCTCGGCCCGTGAATGCTTGCCCACGAGCTAGCTTACAACCGCAGCCTTAAGGCAAGTCAATCCCCAGGCATACTGGCGCGTCTAAACGCAATCGAAATGTTGGAGGAAGAATGCTCTCATCATTAAAAGCTGCTCTTGCAATATATCCAATTCTGCTTCTCGGGGCATTTATGGCTTTCGGAGTGGATCAGATAGCCTCGTTTGAGGCAAATAGAGCGCTGGGTCACGTTCTAGCGAAATGGTGGTGGTTGGTTTTGAGTATGCCAATAGTCGTCGGGTCATTTGTGTTTTCCGTGCAGGCCTGCCGTGATAAAAAGTTGCCGGTGTGGGCTAGGTTTCTTTGGCTTGGAGGCTTCTGGACAGTAGGTCCAATACTCTTTCCGTTCTATTGGTGGCGAGCCAGGTAAATTTGCTTGCCCCCGGCGAGCAATTAATCTGCGGGTCGCTTACTTGGCCAGTGAGGGCGGTCTCTTTCTGGAGTCACTGGCTGCATTATCCAATGCCATTGTATGCGTGCACGGCCGATGCGAGCAGCGAAATCGCCACTTGCATAAAAGATAAGGTCGTACGGCAGAATTGAAACGGCACAGACAGCATCTGCGCCGGTCTTCTCCAGGCTAGCCGTAGCTTTTCTTGAACGGGAATGAGAAAGCAAAGGCAATCATCCGTAGTAAGGACCTCGAGCGCAAATGCGTAGCGGTCCGTGCAAGTGTCTAGGCGACACAAAATTGAAGTCCTGTTCGATCCCAAGCTCTCTCAGCTCTTCTTCGTGGCGAAGAAACTTCAGTTCGGTTCGTAGATGGTCCACCGACTTCTGCATTGCGTACATGAAAGCCCGCGGGAAAACGAAGCAATCCTCGCCCGTTCGGCGCTCATCGCCCATCCAGATATTGACCAGGCGTAGCGGGCATTCGTGGTCCCCGACAACGATTCTCAGTTCGTGTTTGCTTTTCATGTCTTTTGATGATGACTGCAATCCAATGAACGCTGTCGAAAGCAGTCATCAATTTTGTGAGACTGAGCACTGCGGCTTGCGCATGACCCTCTCGAGCTCCAGCGCGCATTGCACTGGCGGACACGGCTCCCTTAGGCCTTGAAGAACCTCGCCACCGAGCGCCCCGCCCGCCCATCGGCCCATAATGTTCCGATGCCCTTCAGCTACACCTCCTCCTATGCCAGCACCCGCATGCCGGTGTTTGCGCGTAACGTCGTTTCCACCTCGCACCCGCTGGCAGCGCAGGCGGGGCTGCGGATACTGCAGCAGGGGGGCAACGCGGTCGATGCGGCTGTGGCGGCCGCAGCGGCCATGACCATTTGCGAGCCGGTGAGCAACGGGCTCGGCAGCGACGCGTTCTGCATCCTGTGGGACGGCCAGGCACTGCACGGGCTCAATGCCTCGGGGCGTGCGCCAGCTGCGTGGACCCCGGAATACTTTCACCAGCGCTACGGTCAGGGCCAAGCGACGCCGCCAACGCGCGGCATGGACACCGTCACCGTGCCCGGCGCGGTCAGTGCGTGGGCTGCGTTGTCCGCGCGTTTTGGCAAGCTGCCTTTTGCCGACCTGATGGAGCCCGCCGCAGAGATCGCCGAGCGTGGCTACCTGGTGCCGGTGGTGGTGCAGCAAAAGTGGGCGGCGGCAGTCGGCGAACTGCAGTCCCAGCCGGGCTTTGCGCAGAGCTTCATGCCCTGGGGCCGCGCGCCGCAGGTGGGGGAGTTGTTCCAGTTCCAGGCCGCGGCCCGTGCGCTGCGTGCCATCGGTGCCACGCGGGGCCAGGCGTTCTACACCGGCGAGATCGCGCAGGCGCTGGTCGCGTTCTCGCAGGCCCACGGCGGCAGCCACACGCTGGCGGACTTCGCCGCGCACCAGCCGGAGTGGGTCACGCCCATCGCACGCAACTACCGCGGCCACACGCTGCACGAGATTCCGCCCAACGGGCAGGGCATCGCCGCGCTGATCGCGCTGGGCATTCTCGACCAGTTCGATGTTGCCAGCCTGCCGGTGGACAGTGCCGCATCCCAGCACCTGCAGATCGAGGCGATGAAGCTCGCTTTCGCCGACGTGTACCGCTATGTCGCAGAGCCATCGTCGATGGAGGTGACGCCCGCGCAGATGCTCGATGACGCCTACCTCGCATCCCGTGCCAGACTGATCGACATGAACAGGGCGCAGGATTTCGGTGCGGGCAACCCGGTCAAGGGTGGCACCATTTACCTCACAGCCGCGGACGAGAACGGCATGATGGTGAGCTTCATCCAGAGCAACTACATGGGCTTTGGGTCCGGCTGCGTCGAGCCCACGTTCGGCGTCAGCCTGCAAAACCGCGGCCAGGCCTTCAGCACCGACCGCTCCGCCGTCAACCAGGCCAACCTGGTGGCGCCCGGCAAGCGGCCGTTTCACACCATCATCCCGGCCTTTCTCACCAAAGACGGCCAGCCGGTGATGAGCTACGGCGTGATGGGCGCCAACATGCAGCCCCAGGGCCATCTGCAGACCCTGGTGCGCATGCTTGACTATGGCCAGAACCCGCAGGCCGCGTGCGATGCGCCGCGCTGGCGCTTCAACGCGGGCCTGGGCATCAATGTGGAGCCGGACATGCCCGCCGCCACCGTGCAGGGGCTGGAAGGCCTGGGGCACCGCCTGGAGGCGATGCAGGGGTCGTACCAGGACTTCGGCGCCGGCCAGTTCATCTGGCGCATGGGTGACCCCAAGGTGCACGGCTACTTGGCCGCCAGCGATCCGCGGCGCGATGGGCAGGCGGCTGGTTATTGATGGATCAACCCATGGGCCGCCTTCGGCACCTTCCTCCTTCCTTTTCTATTCTGTGTCTACGCGCTGCGGTAGGGGGAAGGGGAGACGGCCAGCGGCCTGGCACAGCCAGTTTCGCGGTCGCCTCGCATCACGTCATGCCAGTGCACAGGCTGTGGTTGTGCTGCCGCGTGGCGCAACGAATAACTGAATATTGATAAAAAAGTGGCTCTACCGCAATCTGAACAAGCGCAAGCAGCTACAAAAAATGTAGCGGCCGGCCTCACCCTCGCACTCCTGGGCTCCATCGCCTTCAGCGGCAAGGCCATCATCGTCAAGCTGGCGTACCGCCATGGCGTCGATGCGGTGACGCTCATCATGTACCGCATGCTGTTCGCGCTGCCCATCTTCGCCGTGATGGCCTGGTGGGCCAGCCGCGGCAAGCCGCCGCTGACACGCAAGGACTGGCTGGGTGTGCTGGGACTGGGGTTCACCGGCTACTACCTGGCGAGCTTTCTGGACTTTGCCGGGCTGGCGTACATCAGCGCCAGCCTGGAGCGGCTGATCCTGTACCTCAACCCCACGCTCGTGATGATGCTTGGCTGGGCGCTGTACGGTCGCCGCATCCGGTGGTCGCAGGCGCTGGCCATGTGCATCAGCTACTGCGGCGTGGTGCTGGTGTTCGGGGTCGAGGCCAACCTGCAGGGCTCCAATGTGGCCTGGGGCACGTTGCTGGTGTTCCTCAGCGCGGCAAGCTACGCCATCTACCTGGTCTACAGCGGCGAGATGGTGCAGCGCCTGGGCTCGCTGCGCCTGGTGGGCCTGGCGACCACGGTGGCGTGCCTGCTGTGCCTGGTGCAGTTCTTGGTGCTGCGGCCACTGGACGCCGCGCTGGTGGCGCCCGAGGTGATCTGGCTGTCGGTGCTCAACGCTACGCTGTGCACGGCAGCGCCCGTGCTGATGGTGATGATGGCCATCGAGCGCATCGGCGCAGGCACGGCGGCCCAGGTGGGCCTGGTCGGGCCGCTGTCCACCATCTTCATGGGCATCTGGATACTGGGTGAGCCGTTCACCGTGTGGATCGCCGCGGGGACGGTGCTGGTGATAACAGGCATTTTCATTTTCGGACAGGCGGCCCGACGCCCTGCGCGCGACGCTTGAAATGGCGCGAGGCATCGCACAAATGCATCCATGCAAAGGCTCTGATTGGCCTGATTCCAGTCCGTTGAGTCCGCAGGTCAACTGATCGGGGTGGCGCTGTTTCGTCGTCGGCTCGTTCGGCAGGTGGAGCAGCCACTGAACTTCGGGCGCAATGGACTGCGGTGAGGTGGGTGAGGTGCGCTTGACGGCGCAATTGCGGGGGCAGGACCACTCTGCGATGTTGTTCGACCAGGCGTATTTCTCGGCCGCGTTTTTGCTGGATTGGCAAGTTGTGGGTAAGGGTGGCCACTGGCTGATGCGTGCGAGGTGAAATTGCGTTACGAGATCATCCGGCGCCTCACTCCTGCGACGCCCTCATCCGTATGAAAGTTGTGCGCCCAGATTCCTAACAAAAAAATGCCAGTCAGCGTCAGCTGCCTGGCATTGGGCCGCCGAGCCTCTTACGTTGTGCGCAACCGACGCAGGCCGGCGCATCGCTGCACTGGCCTGCGCTGCGCCGCTGCCGGAAATCAGCTCTTGCGCGATGCAGCGCTGGCGACCGCCAGGGCCGTCATGTTGAACACCCGGCGCACCGTGGCCGCGGGGGTCAGGATGTAGGCCGTGGCGGCGCCGCCCATCAGGATGGGGCCCACCGTCACACCGCCGCTGGTCGTGGTCTTGAGCACGTTGTACAGGATGTTGGCGGCATCCAGGTTCGGGCAGATCAGCAGGTTGGCCGAGTCGCTGAGCGTGGATTCCGCCATGTACACGTTGCGGATGTTCGGGTCCAGCGCGGCGTCGCCGTGCAGTTCGCCGTCGCACTCGATCTCGGGGTGGGCGGCCACGAACAGGTCGCGGGCTTCGCGCATCTTGCGGGCCGAGGGGCGCTTGGACGAGCCGTAGCTTGAATGCGACAGGAACGCCACCTTGGCGGGCAGGCCGAAGTGCTGCACCTCCTGCACCGACATCCAGGCGATGTCCGCCAGCTGCTGGGCCGTGGGGTTCTCGTTCACGTACGTGTCGGCGATGAAGAGCGTGCCGCGGTCGGTCATCAGCGCGTTCAGGGCGGCGTAGTCGTTCACGCCTTCCTGGCGGCCCAGGATGCTGTGGATGCGGTCCAGGTGCGTCTCGTACGTGCCCACCAGGCCGCAGATCATCGCGTCGGCGTCGCCCAGCGACACCATCAGCGAGGCGATGATGGTGTTGGAGCGGCGCACCGCAGCCTTGGCGACCTCGGGCGTCGCGCCGTTGCGCTGGTTGAGCTGGTGGTAGTGCTCCCAGTACTGGCGAAAGCGCGGGTCGTCCTCGGGGTTGCACACCTCGACGTCCTTGCCCAGCCGCATGCGCAGGCCGGCTTTCTCGATGCGCGCCGCAATGACGGCAGGGCGGCCGATGAGGATGGGGTGGGCGATCTTGTCGTCGATGGCCATCTGCGCCGCGCGCAGCGCGCGCTCGTCTTCACCGTCGGCGTAGGCCACGCGCTTTTGGCCCTCGGGCAGGGCCTTGGCCGCCGTGATCACGGGGCGCATCAGCATGCCGGTCTGGTAGACGAAGCGCGACAGGGCTTCCTTGTACGCTTCCATGTCCTCGATGGGGCGTGTGGCCACGCCGGATTCAAACGCGGCCTTGGCCACGGCCGGCGCGATCTTGAGGATCAGTCGCGAGTCGAACGGCGTGGGGATCAGGTAGTCGGGGCCGAAGGTGAGTTCCTTGCCCGCGTAGGCGCTGGCCACTTCTTCGCTGATGTCGGCCTTGGCCAGGTCGGCGATCTGGCGCACGCAGGCGAGCTTCATCGCTTCGGTGATCTTGGTCGCACCGCAGTCCAGCGCGCCGCGGAAGATGTACGGGAAGCACAGGACGTTGTTGACCTGGTTCGGGTAGTCCGAGCGGCCCGTGGCGATGATGCAGTCCGGGCGAACGGCCTTGGCCAGTTCGGGGCGGATCTCGGGCTCGGGGTTGGCCAGCGCCAGGATGATGGGCTTGGGTGCCATGGTCTTGACCATCTCGGCCGTCAGCACGCCAGGTGCCGAGCAGCCCAGGAACACGTCGGCGCCATCGACCACGTCGGCCAGCGTGCGGGCTTCTGTCTTTTGCGCGTAGCGCTGCTTGGAGGCATCGAGCCCACCGGGGCGGCCGTCCCAGATCACGCCCTTGGAGTCCACCATGAAGATGTGCTCGCGCTTGACGCCCAGGCCCACCATCACGTCCACGCAGGCAATGGCGGCGGCGCCCGCGCCGGACACGGCGATCTTCACCGCACCGATCTCCTTGCCCACCAGCTCCAGGCCGTTGAGCAGCGCAGCGCTGGAGATGATGGCCGTGCCGTGCTGGTCGTCATGGAACACCGGGATGTTCATGCGCGCGCTGAGCTGCTGCTCGATGTAGAAGCACTCGGGCGCCTTGATGTCTTCGAGGTTCACGCCGCCCAGCGTGGGCTCCATGGCCGCGATGATGTCCACCAGCTTGTCCGGGTCGCGCTCGGCCAGCTCGATGTCGAACACGTCCACGCCGGCGAACTTCTTGAACAGGCAGCCCTTGCCCTCCATCACCGGCTTGCCCGCCAGCGGGCCGATGTCGCCCAGGCCCAGCACGGCGGTGCCGTTGGTGATCACGCCCACCAGGTTGCCGCGCGAGGTGTAGTCGAACGCCTTGGACGGGTCGGCCTGGATATCCAGGCACGGGTAGGCCACGCCGGGCGAATACGCCAGCGACAGGTCGCGCTGGTTGGACAGGGGCTTGGTGGGCGTGACCGCAATCTTGCCCCGGGTGGGGTTGCGGTGGTATTCACGCGCGGCGTCGCGCAGCGCCTCTTCGGCGGCGGAAAGTTTCTGGGTCATACGGAAATCCTGGAAGTCTTCGGCGGAATGCAAAACAAGGGTACCCGATGGCACGGGTGACTGGCATGGCGGTTTATGCGGATGCAGCATGAAGCCAAAACCCCCTGGCAGCACGGCTGCAAGGGGGTCAACACGGAGGGGCGGCAGCGCTTTCTGGCAGCGGGCGGCGGGACGCTAGTGGGCGTCGGCCTGGCGTGCGGCGGTCACAGCGGCGGAGGTGTCGCGGCTGGCGCCATTGAAGAAAACGTTCAGGGCCACGGCCGTGATCGAGGCCAGCAGGATACCGGATTCGATCAGCGGGTGGATCGCGTGCGGCATCCACTGGCGAAAGCTCGGCGCGATCAGCGGGATCATGCCCACGCCGATGGACACGGCCACGATCATCGCGTTGAAGCGGTTGTGCTTGAAGTCCACCCCGCCCAGGATGCGGATGCCCGTGGCCGCCACCATGCCGAACATCACCAGGCCCGCGCCGCCCAGCACCATGGTCGGCAGCGACTCCACCAGCGCCGCCATCTTGGGCAGCACGCCCAGCACGATCAGGATCACGCCACCGGCCACGCAGACGAAGCGGCTCTCGACGCCGGTGACGGCCACCAGGCCCACGTTCTGCGAGAAGCTGGTGTACGGAAAGGTGTTGAAGATGCCGCCCAGCAGCGTGCCCAGGCCGTCGGTGCGCAGGCCGCGCGTGAGGTCGGCCTGCTCGATCTTGCGGTCCGTCATCTCGCCCAGCGCCAGGAACATGCCGGTCGACTCGATCATCACCACGATCATCACGAGCGTCATGGTCAGGATCAGGATGGGGTCGAACACCGGCCCCGCGATCTCGAACGGCAGCACCAGGTCAAACCACTGCGCCTTGCCCACCTTCTCGAACGACATCAGTCCCATGGCCACCGCGATGACAGCGCCGATCACGATGCCCAGCAGCACCGAGATGTTGGCGATGAAGCCGCGCGCGAACTTGGCGATGAGCAAAATGGACACCAGCACCACCGCCGAGATGCCCACGCCCGTGAGGTCCGCATACTTGGGGTTGGGCACCGTGGGCACCACCGCGAAACCCTTGGGCACCGGCGGCAGCGACGAGCCAGGGGCGCCCGCGGCCGACTGCATCTCGGTCAGCCACTTGAGGTGCTCGGGGTTCACCATGTTGGGCGCGGTCGGCCCCACGGGGTTGCCGAAGATCCAGTTGATGCCCACCCGCATCAGGCTGATGCCGATGACCGTGATGATGGTGCCGGTGACCACCGGTGGAAAGAACCGCAGCATGCGGCTGACCAGCGGCGCGATCAGGATGGAGACCACCCCTGCGCCGATCACCGAGCCGAAGATCAGTCCCGCCCCGGCCGTGCCGCTGGTGCTTTGCGCCATGGACACCATGGGCGCCACGGATGCGAACGTCACGCCCATCATCACCGGCAGGCGGATGCCGAACCACTGCGAGGCGCCCAGTGCCTGGATCAGCGTGACCAGACCGCAGACGAAGAGGTCGGCCGAGATCAGCTTGGCCACCTGGTCCGGCGTGAGGTTGAGCGCGCGCCCGACGATGAGCGGCACGGCCACCGCGCCGGCATACATCACCAGCACATGCTGCAACCCCAGCGCGGTCAGGCGTCCCAGGGGGAGTTGTTCGTCTACAGGATGCACAGACGGTTGCATGGGAAATCTCCTTGAGGGGTCTCGGTCGTGGAAGTGCGCGTGTGGCACCCAGATTTGGTGCACAGCGATCCATACAAAAAGTGTATACACATCGGGCGAACGCGTTTATTACCGTAAACCCTAGGGGGGAGTGGGCGAGGCGACCGCGCAAGACGCCGTGGGTGGATGGCGTGCCGGGCGGTCAACGCGCTTTGTGCCCGTCACTGGCCCGAGGGTGTCCGGCAAGGTGGTGCCACCGGCAAAGCACCATGGGGCGCTGGGGTTTCAGGGGCTCCGGGGCGCGCGCGTTTTTACAATGGGACTTCTGGCCCGCCAGCCCCGGCGGCGGGCCAGGGAGCTCAGAGGGTCGTTTTTCAGCTGCCCTGAAGCGTCCGCTCCTTGTAGTCCTCCGCTTGACATGACCCAGCCCCTGCCTATCACTTCTGCCCCCGAAGCCCGCCGGCCCGTCCCTGTCCTGGTCCGGTGGCGCCTGGGCCTGGCCTGCGGGATGGTGTTCGTGGGCGCAGCCTGCATGGACGGCTACCCGCAGCAGGATGCACCGCTGCTCGACCCCTTTGCCATGACGCAGGTTCAACGTCTGGCGCACATGAACGTGCTGGGCAGTGAAGCGCACGCCGAGCGTCGCTGGAGCTACGAGCTGCTGCCCGGCTGCGTGCTGCGCATCGACGTGGACGGCAAGGCGGGGCCGCGCCCGTCCTTCGATATTCCACTGCTGGGCGCTGCCGTCACCCTGGCGAATGACCGGGCCGATTCCACGTTCGACGTGAACGTGGCAGCCGACAGGGCGGCTGCGGATTCCGCCGTGTCCGTGCTGGAAGCGCAGAGCTGGGTGCAGGCCAGCGGCATGCAGCTGCTGCTGCGCGTGCTGCAAAAGGGCTGCGTGGATGCGCTGGGCACACCGGGCGTTGCGGGCATGCCAGGCACTGTGCCGTCCTGACGCGGCGGCTCACTAGACCGGGCCCTTCCCGGCCCGGCTCAGGCCAGCAAGGCCTTGACCAAATCCGTCTGACGGTCGGGCCGTCCAGTGTCGAGTTCCAGGTTGGCTTCGATGCGCCGCAGGTGCTCCATCATGCTGGCCACAGCGGCGTCGGCATCGCCCGCGCGGCACAGTTGCAGGAACTCCGCGTGTTCTTCCGACGAGCAGTGCGGGTCGTTGGACGAGTGGTACAGCATGGCGATCAAGGAACTGCGCGCCACCAGCTCGCGCACCAGCTCGGCCAGCGTGCGGTTGCCCGTGGCCTCGGCCAGCACCACGTGGAAGTCGCCCAGCAGCTTTTCGCGCACGCGGCCGGTGGTGGTGCTGCCCCGCAGTGCCGCGCGTTCGAAGCGGATGTGCTGCTCCAGCAACTGGTAGTCGGCGTCGCCGGCCGTGGCCACGAACAGGCGCACCACCTCGCTCTCCAGCACACGCCGCACGGCGAACACCTCGCGTGCGTCCTGCACACTGGGGCGGCTCACGAAGGCGCCCTTGTCGGGGATGATCTCGATCAGCTTGTCCTTGGACAGCATCACCAGCGCCGCGCGGATCTTGGTGCGGCTCACGGTGTAGACGCGGCCCAGCGCTTCCTCGCGCAGCCAGGTGCCGGGCGGCAGGCGCTTTTCGACGATGGCGGTGGCCAGGTCCTGCGCAATGCTCTCGGTGGATGCCAGGCGGTCGTCCGCCGGGGCCAGCACGCCCTCCACGGGCTCAGGCGCGGTATCGGGAGGGGCGGCGGTGCGGGTGCTGGATCGGGCGCGGGGCATGCCGGATTGTGGCCTGGATGGGCGGTGCGGCCCATCCTCGCAGACCCCCATTCAAGCCGCGCGCGGCAGGCGCACTGCCGTGGCAGGCTGCAGCGCAAAACCCGCCAGTGCGCCCGCCATGGCCTTGGGCAGCGGCCGCGCCAGCTCGCCATGCTTGCTGGTGCGAAGGCCCAGCAGCACCAGCGATTCGACCATGGACGTGGCGGCTGCCACTCCGTCGATCACCGGCACGCCCAGCGCTTGCGAAATGTGCTCGCACAGGTCGGCCATGCCCGCGCAGCCCAGCACCAGCGTGTCGCAGCCGTCTTCGGCCAGCGCGCGGCGGCATTCGTCGGTGATGCGCTCGCGCGCGTTCGAGCCGGGCACCTCCAGCTCCAGCACCGGCAGCTCGCAGGCCCGCACGTTGGCGCAAAAGCGCTGCATGCCGTAGATCTCGGCCAGGTGCCATGCCTGGCCCATGGTGCGGGAGAGCGTGGTCACCACCGAGAACTTCGAGCCCACCATGCTGGCCATGTGCATCGCTGCCTCGGCAATGCCCACCACCGGGCCGCGCGCCAGCTCGCGTGCAGGTTTCAGGCCCGGGTCGCCGAAGCAGGCGATCACATAGCCGTCAATTCCGTCGCGCTCGCCGGCCGCGATCTCCTGCAGCAGGCCGGGCACGGCCAGTGCCTCGTCGTAGTGGCTCTCGATGGAGGCCGGGCCCATGGCAGGGCTCACCGCCAGCACTTCGGTGCCGGGCCGCGCCACGGCGCGTGCGCAGGCACCGATCTTCTCGGTCATGCTCCAGGTGGTATTGGGGTTGATGATCTTGATGCGCACGGATTCGTTCTTTCTTTTTTCAGTTCTTGCGGTTCAGCGCCAGGTAGATGACGAAACCCAGGCCCATGCCGATGAACCAGGCGTAGTTGGCGGCCGGCCGCAGCACGGGCACGAACACGCACAGGATGGGCACCAGGGCCGCGGGGATGAGCGTCCAGATGGCACGCGGGTTGTAGCCTTTGCTGTACCAGTAGGCGCCGCGGCTGTTCATGGTGTAGAGGTCGTCCACCAGCACCTGCTGGCGGCGCACGTAGTAGTAGTCGGCGATCAGGATGCCGAACAGCGGGCCGATGAAGGAGCCCAGCACGTCCAGGGTGTAGTGGATCACCTCGGGGTTGTTGTACAGGTTCCAGGGCGTGATGAAGATCGAGCCCACGGCAGCGATCATGCCGCCCGTGCGCCAGCTGATGCGCTGCGGCGACACGTTGGAAAAGTCGAACGCGGGCGACACGAAGTTGGCCACGATGTTGATGCCCACGGTGGCGATCATGAAGGTCAGCGCGCCCAGCACCACGGCGGTGGTGCTGTCGATCTTGCCCACGGTGTGCACCGGGTCGGTGATCAGCTCGCCGAATACCGGCAGCGTGGCGGCGGTGGTCACCACCGTGAGCAGCGAGAAGAACACGAAGTTGACCGGCAGGCCCCAGAAGTTGCCTTTCTTCACCGCATCAAAACTCTTGCCGTAGCGCGAGAAGTCGCCGAAGTTGAGCATGGGGCCGCTGAAGTAGCTCACCACCAGCGCAATGGCCGAGAGCATCACCGGCACCGCGTCCCAGCCCTGGAACTTGATGCCGCCCAGGTTCAGATCGATGTTCTTCCAGCCCGCCTTCCACACCAGCCAGCCGCACAGCACCGCCATCACCACGTACACCGCGGGGCCCGCCCAGTCGATGAACTTGCGGATCGCCTCCATGCCGTGCCAGAACACCAGCGCCTGCAGCACCCACATCACCATGAAGGCCAGCCAGCCCAGGCTGGAGAGCCCTGCAAAGCCGTGCTGCGTGACGTCTGCATACGGCGCCAAGCCCGGAAAGAAATGCAGCGTCAACAGCAAAAAGGCGCCGGACGCCAGGTACGTCTGGATGCCGTACCACGCCACCGCGATCAGCCCGCGGATGATGGCCGGGATGTTGGCCCCCAGCACGCCGAAGGACGCGCGGCAGATCACGGGGTAGGGCGTGCCCGTCACCTGGCTGGGCTTGGCCACCAGGTTGCAGAAGAACTGCACGATGACGATGCCCACCAGCAGCGCCACCAGCACCTGCCAGCTCGACAGGCCCAGGGCGAACAGGCTGCCCGCGGTGATGTAGCCGCCCACGCTGTGCACGTCGGACATCCAGAAAGCGAAGATGTTGTACTGGCCCCAGGTCTGGCGCTTGAGCGGCGCCAGGTCCTCGTTGGTCAGGCGCGGGTCGTAGCCCGGCTTGATCAGGGCGTTGCCATGGTGCGGGCCGGCGGGCGCGGTGCCCGCCGTCAAGGGTGTGCTGCTGACGGCTGTGTTCACGGGTGTCTCCTCGTGTGGAAAAGGACGGGTTCCGGGCATCTGCGGCCTGGATTATTTTGTACCCTGTATTTGTATACAAAAAATGAGTGCAATAAAACGCCGTTGGAGCATGAATTGACCGGGGTTTACCCGTATGCGCACGAATGCGTGCAATAAACAAAAACCGCCCGGGCCGTGGAGGCCGGGGCGGTTGCTGGGTGGGGAACCTGGGGGACAGGCGGGTCAGCCGTCGGTGCTGGTCCGCGCTCCGGGCAGCGGGGTGAGCGAGTCGCGCAGCCGGTCGCGCACCATGGGCTGGTCGTGGTTCAGCGCCGCTTCCACGTGGCCGATGTGGGCCAGCAGGCGTTCGCGCGCCAGGGTCGTGTCGCCGGCCTCCAGCGCCTCGACGATGGCCTCGTGCTCGGCGCACGACTGGCTGGCCTCGTGCCGCGACTGGTAGAGCGATGCTGCCAGTGTGGTGCGCGCCGTCAGGTCGCGCAGGATGTCGCTCAGGCTGCGGTGGCCCATGCTCTCGGCCAAACATACGTGAAAGTCCGCCAGCAGAAAAGCGCGCGTGGCCGCGTCGGCGCCTTCGATGGCCTGCTGCTCTTCGGCAATGTGCGCGCGCAGCCGCGGCGTGACGGACTGCAGGGGCCGCCCGGGGTCTGCCAGGATGCCCGACTCGATGATGCGTCGGGCCGAGAACGCATCGCGCGCGTCATCCACCGAAGGCTCCACCACGTACCAGCCGCGGCGCGGTCGCACCTCGACGAAGCCGCGCGCCTGCAGCTGCATCAGCGCCTCGCGCACCAGGGTGCGGCTCACGCCGAACAGATCTGCCAGCTCCTGCTCACCCAGGCGTTCGCCGGGGGACAGCTTCTGGGCCAGGATGGACTCGACCACCTGCTGTGCGATCTGGTTCGGGCTGATGCTCATGGAGGGCGATGGTGCTCGGCGGGCTGCGCCAGTCAAGAGGTTGGTGGTGTGGGAATCGTGGGCATTGTGGGAACGGCGTCAGCGCGGCAGCGCCAGGCGGGACGCTGCAGAGGGGGCCCCGGCGCGGTCGCCGTCGAGCTTGAACCCGGCCACGGTGCGCGCCAGGTGGTGGGCCTGCTCGTTCAGCACGGACGACGCTGCGGTGGACTCTTCCACCAGCGCCGCATTTTGCTGCGTGGCGCGGTCCATCTCGGCCACGGCCTGGTTGATCTGGCCGATGCCGGCGCTCTGCTCGTTCATCGATCCGTTGATCTCGCCGATGATCTGCGCCACCTGCTGGATGTCTTTGACGATCTCGCCCATGGTCTTGCCCGCGGCCTGCACGCGCTGCGTGCCGGTGGCCACGCTGGCGCCAGATGCGTCGATCAGCGTCTTGATCTCCTTGGCGGCCGTGGCGCTGCGGTGGGCCAGGCTGCGCACCTCGCTGGCCACCACGGCGAAGCCCCGGCCGTTCTCGCCCGCACGGGCCGCTTCCACGGCCGCGTTCAGCGCAAGGATGTTGGTCTGGAAGGCGATGGAGTCGATCACGCCGATGATCTCGCCGATCTTGGCCGATGCCGCCGTGATCTCGTCCATGGTGGTTACCGCGCCTGCCACCACGTCGCCGCCCCGGCTGGCCGTGGCGCTGGCCGAGTTGGCCAGGCGCGTGGCTTCGGCCGCAGCCTCGGCCGACTGCTTGACGGTCACGGTCAGCTGCGACAGCGAGGCCGAGGTCTCCTGGATGGCGCTGGCCGAGCCTTCGGTGCGGTTGGACAAATCCTGGTTGCCGGCCTTGATCTCGTCGGTGGCGGTCTTCATCGACTCCACACCCTGGCGCACGTCCTGCAGCACGGCACCGATCTTCTCGACGAAGCTGTTGAACGATGCAGCGATCTGCGCCACTTCATCGCTGCCCTGCACCGGCAGGCGGTGAGTCAGGTCGCCGCTGCCCGAGCCCACTTCGTCCATCGCATCGCGCACCTGCGACAGGCGGCTGAACGACTGCGCGGTGAGCAGCGCGGTGACGCCGGCCGCCGCCAGCACCAGCAGCACGATGGCAATGCCCGAGGTGCGCACCACCTGGCCCAATCCCGCCGTGGCCTCGGCCTTGTCCAGCGCCACCACCAGCAGCCAGTCGGTGCCCTCCACCGGCAGTGCGCGCAGCAGCTTGGGCGCACCGTTGAGGTCGGCTTCAAGCGAGTGGCTTGCGCCCTGCAGCGATGACACCACGGCGGGCGTGAGCGCGGCAGACAGC
>Ga0209023_10003300_pt1 | contig 19375 bp, 16 predicted proteins | sample LakOneMetagenome_FD_187468 | JGI IMG/M metagenome (GOLD analysis project Ga0209023, IMG submission 187468) | Freshwater and sediment microbial communities from Lake Erie, Canada (SPAdes) (version 2) | ecosystem: Environmental > Aquatic > Freshwater > Lentic | place: Lake Erie, Canada...
AACATTTGCTGCAAGGGTACCACAAGCTTCACGTAACTATATGTTTAAAATAATAGTTGATTTGTAATATGAACAAAATGCTGTAAGCGCTTACATCATTGATTTCACGAGATTTCCCAATTTTTTCAATGCCCTGTCTACCTCCGGGGTCCACTGCATGCCGTAGCTGAAGCGCACACAGTTTTGGTAACGTTCCTGGAGGGTAAACATGGTGCCCGGTGCTATACTGATCTTATGCTGGATCGCTTCCCTGTATAACTGATAGGTATCGATTCGTTTGTCCAACTCTGCCCAAAGTATAAAGCCACCCTTGGGGTTGGTCAACTTTATGCCATCGGGGAAGTACTCGCCTATTGCGCGGGTGAACTGCAGGCTATTAGCATGCAACGTCTGGCGGAGTTTTCGCAAATGATGCTCGTAGCGGCCGGTAGAAAGAAAGCTGGCTATTGCTGCCTGCTGTGCAGTGGCATTGGTAATACTATGGTATAGCTTTAATCTCTTGATCTTCTCGAGGTGCTTCCCGGGAGCAACCCACCCTACCCTATAACCAGGAGCAAGGGTTTTGGATATAGAACCGCACCAGAGCACATTTCCTTCTTCATCGAATGATTTGCATGACTTCGGACGGGTCTTGCCGAAATATACATCGCCATAAAGATCATCTTCGATCAATGGCACACCATGTTTTGACAGTAGTTTAACCATCGCTTCCTTCTGTTCATCAGGCATGCAGTAGCCGAGCGGATTACTAAAGTTGGTAACAAAGAAGCAGGCTTTGATATCGTGTTTCTGAAGCGCCTTCTTTACATCATCAGGATCAACACCTGTATCCGGATCCGTAGGAAGTTCCAGTATCTTCAATCCAATGCTTTGCGCAAAACGAAGTACTCCGAAATATACCGGACTTTCAACGGCAATAGTATCTCCGGGCTTTGTGAGCGCCATAAGGCAATAAGATATAGCGTTCATACAACCGGCAGTGGATACAATATCTGCGGGCTGCAAACGCCCGCCCCAGTTTATGGACCAGCGCGCTATCTGGCGGCGCAGTAACTCGTTACCTTGAAGCGGTTCGTAAGAAGTACCATTGCCGGGAAGATCGCGCAACGCCTGCATCATAGACTTATTCAACTGAGCCAGTGGCAGTATTTCAGGAGCAGGCACGCTCAGCGAAAATGGTATAATACCGGGCATGGAGAAATTATCGTAAACCTCTCCTATTATCGCTTCAACGTTCTTGGCCTTAACCGATTGCAGTGGATTGCTCTTTTCTATCTTGCGCGGAAAACGAGACGGATTGAACCGTACATAGTAACCAGATTGCGGACGAGACTCTATAAGCCCCTTGCCCTCAAGATGATAGTATGACTGAAGTATAGTGCTGACACTGATCGCATGCTCCTTACTCAGCAATCTAACAGATGGCAGCTTGTCACCTATTTTCAACACTTCATCCATTATTTGTCGTTCAATCATTTCTGCTATACGCAGATACAGATGCTCGCTTTTTCCTTTCTGAATTGCTTTCATAAAAAAACTGTTATGGTCAAAATTATGAAAATTGTATCTGTTTTGTTTTAAAATATTTACTGAATTTTGTGCCGTAGAGATAATGAAAGTATTTTCTGACCGTATAAAGGAACAAGGATAAAATAGTGCAGCAAGACTGCTAAACCCATGACAAAACAAACAAAAGCATACTTATCATTACTCTTTATCTGCATTGTCTGGGGAACAACATTTCTTGCTATACGGGTCGGGGTGATGCATTATCCGGCATTTCTGTTTGCAGGTGTACGGCAGTTAGTAGCGGGTTTATTACTAATGGCAGTGGCACTAATGGTGAATAAAGAAAAAGACCTTTCCACAAAAAACCTGATGCGACAGATGCTCGTTGGCTTCCTGATGCTGACACTGGGTAACGGATTTGTATCGTGGGGGGAAAAGTATATACCAAGTGGTATAGCTGCGCTGCTCTGTGCCATGATGCCATTATTTGCGGTGCTATTCAACTTGCTGGCATCCAAAAAGGATCATTTTAACCTTACCATTGGTATTGGATTGCTACTGGGCGTATGCGGCGTGGCGTTAATATTCCGACACAATATTGCTGAGATGACGCAGCCTGCCTACCTGGGCGGCATTGCGGCAACATTGTTTGCTACATCTTCATGGGCATTTGGCAGCATTGTCAATAAGAAACACAAAAAGCCAGTAAATCCGTTTCTCAATTCAGGTATGCAATTGTTCTTTGGTGGCGTGTTCATGCTGATCTTGAGCCCCGTGATTGATGATTATACCGGGTTTCAGCCATGGAATGCTGACGGTCTGCTTGCCATGGCCTACCTGATCGTATTCGGATCAGCGCTTGCCTATGCGGCGTATATGTATACACTGAGTGTACTGCCGATAGGCATTGCCACGCTGTACGCCTATATCAATCCGTTAATAGCTGTTATTGTCGGCTACCTGTTCATGAAAGAAGAGGTGAATATTTATACAGGACTGGCATTTGCAACTATTGCGGTGAGCGTGTTCCTAGTAAACAAGGGTTACAGAAAACAACATAAGGAAGCAATACAAGAAGTAACGGAGGCTGCCTTTCCGGAAAGCGCCTCAATTGAATCATAATGTTCATTTTTAAAACAACAATTGTATGGAACACACCATTTCAATTACCGAACAGGCTGAAAGGAAAGTAACGGATACGAAATCCATCCCATTCGGAAAAATACCGACGGAGCATATGTTCATAGCTGAGTACAAGAACGGTGAGTGGCAAAATGCACAGATCGTGCCCTTTCATGACCTGACACTGAGCCCGCTGGCACTGTGCCTGCATTACGGACAAACAGTATTTGAAGGAATGAAAGCCTTCGTGATGGCAGACGGGAAGATCAATATCTTCCGTATGGACAAGCACCATGACCGCTTTTCGAAATCGCTGCACCGCATGTGTATGCCGCACGTGCCTAAAAAGCTATTCACGAACGCCATACACCAACTGGTGCAACTGGATGCAGAATGGGTACCAAAAGACGAAGACGGATCGCTATACATACGCCCGTTCATGATAGCGACAGAGGACAGAATAGGTGTGAAGGTGGCAGAGGAATACCTGTTTATGGTGGTGGCTTCGCCTGCATACCAGTACTACACCAAGCCGCTGAAAGTAAAAGTGGAAACGACTTATGTACGTGCAGCAGCAGGCGGCACCGGTGCTGCAAAGTGCGGCGGTAATTATGGAGGAGCATTCTACCCTACCCAGCAGGCGCGCGATGCAGGCTATGACCAGGTGCTGTGGACAGACAGCATACACCATGAATTTATTGAAGAATCCGGAACGATGAACGCGATGTTCTACTTCGACAATGTATTAGTTACACCACAAATTTCAGGGACTATACTGGACGGAGTGACAAGAGATACACTGCTGAGCATAGCAAGAGAAAAAGGTATTGTAATTGAAGAACGTCACATCAGCTACCACGAACTGGTACGGGCCTTTAATGAAGGTAAGCGCATTGAGGCATTTGGCGCAGGCACTGCAGCTGTAGTGGCTCCAATAGAAACGATAGCGATAGGACATAAAGAATACACCTGCTATACCGGCCCGGACGCAATAATGTACCAGTTGCAAAAGGCACTATTGGATATCAGAAAAGGGAATGCACCGGACGTGCATAAATGGAATTATATCGTTTAACCACTGCCTCTCCCGCTGGTTAGCAGGACCATGTCCCGGCGAACCTGCTATATAGCGAATTCATTAAGAGGCCTAACAATAACTAAGAGGATATGCAACCGATAACAATCGCATATAATGACTATACGATAACAACTGATAAGCAATTGATGAATGTGCATGATGTGCATGAGTGGCTGACTGAAAAGGCTTACTGGTGCGAGGGCATTCCATTTGACACTGTGAAAACAGCCTTTGATAATTCTTATTGTATAGGTGCGTTGATAGATGGGAAGCAAGTAGCCTATGGCAGACTGATCACTGATTATGCGGTATTTGGCTACCTGGCAGACGTATATGTAGCGGAAGCACATAGAGGCAAGGGTATCAGCAAGAAAATGATGGAGTTAATATTTAACATGGATTGGGTAAAAGGGTTAAGAGGCATAAAACTTGGCACAAGAGATGCCCACGGGCTATATGAGCAATTTGGGTTTAGTGTAAGTAAAAACCCTCAACTGAACATGGAAATTGCACGGCCAAATATTTATAAAGAGATAAAATAACAAACAATGAGCCTCCAATATTTAGATAGCGCTAAAAGGCAATTCACTACATATAAGCAGCTTGCTGAAAAAGCCATGGCACAAATTGATGAGCAGGGGCTGAATTGGCAAGCCAATGAGGACAGCAACAGCATAGTGAACATTGTAAAGCATTTGCGTGGTAATATGCTTAGTCGCTGGACGGACTTCCTGACGACAGATGGTGAAAAACCGTGGCGACAGCGCGACGGTGAATTTGAACCAGAAGTACTGACGCGCGAAGCAATGATGAAGATATGGAAAGATGGCTGGCAATGCCTGTTTGATACGCTGAATCGCCTTACAGAAAACGATCTTGAAAAAACCGTCTATATACGAAATGAAGGCCATAGTGTACTGGAGGCCATCAACAGGCAAATAGCCCATTACGCTTATCACGTAGGACAGATCGTATATGTTTCCAAGCTGCGCAGCAAGGAAGACTGGAACAGTTTATCAATTCCTCGTAACAAATCCAACGAATACAATGAGGGTAAATTCTCAGAAGGAAAGAAGTAATTTGTAAGTGGTGTTTATATAAAAGAAATAACCACCTTCTCAGGTGGTTATTTCTTTTGTGCACACTGAGCGTTCTTAGTCCGCCAGTCTTTTATCCAGCCATTCTTTCTTTTCGATACGATAAGAGAAGAACAGGCCAAGACCACCACCGATAGCTATAAGGGCGAAATATATTGCGTGGCTTCTACGTCCGCCACCCCTTATTTCCGTAATGCTGTGTTCGTCACCCATCTCGTTATCGTCATTGTCCTTTTCGTTTACTGCAACTGAAATGTTTGCTGTCAATGCACTATCCTTTGACATGTGCGACGTATCGCCAACAAACACAACTTTAGTTTTGGGAACGGAACGATGTCCTCCGAAGACTATTCTTGCCTGCTTGTCTTCTTCAGGACTGTGTTTAATTAGTGTATGGTCTATGGTATAGGCTAACAACAGCCCTAAACCTGCGCCCATTAGCAACAAACCCCACTTGAGATTTATAAATGGGCGCGGTCTTACATCTTTCTGGCGGGGATTTAGGCCTTTTTCTATCATGGCCATATTTTCCCTGCTGCGGAGATAGACTATACCAAATATCATGGCAAACATACCGGTCATAATGACCATTGGAACTACATTTTCTAACATGTGTATAATTTTAAAAAGTTATTAATGCGGCGAATATTCTGAAACCGATACAACTAAGACTACAAGGACAACAAAGAGGTTACAACTTTTAAATAGTATTTTTCAAAAAAAATAAATACCGGTTTTTGTAACCATATTCCCTGCTCCCGCGTCTTAATTAATATACATGCACGAAGCGTTGAATGACATTGCTGTTATAGAACAGGTATTGCAGGGGCAACAGTCTGCCTATGCAGCGCTTGTCAATAAATACCAGCAGTACGTATTTACGCTCGTGATGCGGTATGTAAATAACAGGGAGGTAGCAGAAGAACTGGCACAAGACGTATTTGTAAAGGCATACAGGTACCTGGCGGACTTTAAAGGACAGAGCAAATTCAGTACATGGTTATATACAATAGTGCATACCACCTGCTTGTCGCACCTGAGAAAAAAGCCGGGAAATACGATACTAACAGAGCAGGGTAAACTTGTGGCACTATCTGATGAATATAACCCCCAAGAGCAACCAGGTGACATGCTGGAGCAAAAAACTCAAAAGCATCTGTTAGCTAACGCTATGAAGCACCTGCCGGAAACAGATGCTGAGTTGCTTACCCTATTTTACCAGGCAGAGCAATCGGTAAACGAAATTGGACTAATACTGGGACTGACCGAAAGTAATGTAAAAGTTCGCCTGCTTAGAGCCAGGCAAAAACTAAAAGAAATACTGGAAAGCAGATACAAAAACGAAATTAGTAGTAACTTTAAATAGCGGCAATGAACAGCGAGGCAATAGAGATACAGATCTGGGAATATGTGGACGGCACCTGCAGTGAGGCCGACAAAGCACGTATTGCCGCATTGATAGCCGGCGACGTAACATGGAGGACGAAATTTGACGAGATCTCGGCTTTTCATAGCGGCATTTCTGCAAGTATGGAGCAGGAACAGCCTTCATTACGATTTACTAAAAACGTAATGGACAGCATTGCAACTGTGCAGGTAGCACCTGCTACCAATAAGTACATTAACAAAACGGTGATCAGAGGCATTGCTGCATTTTTCATACTGACAATAGGCTCGATACTGGTATATGCGTTTGCAACTACAGACTATACATCACCCAAATTTTACCTGCCGAAACTTGCCCCAGGCTTGGTGAGTGATCTATTGGACAGCAATTGGTTTAGTGTTGTAATGGGAATCAATATTATCCTTGCATTAGCACTCGCTGATACCCTTCTGAGGAAACGAAACGCATCAAATATCCATTATAACAAATGAGCGATAGCCTATCCGCAAACAAGCCCAAACATCCCATATTCAGACTGGCAATAGGTTTTTTGATGATGATTGCGATATATGCGGTTTGCAGCGGAATTGTTGCATTCTTAGCTATGCGATCTTACATCAGCGCAGATATAACCGGGTTGATCGTAAGTATCGTTTCAGCTGTGTTAATGATCGTCGCCTATTCATCATTTTATAAAGGCTCCGAACACCGCAAGATCACAGAACTCTCTTTTAAGGAACCAGACAAGACCTTATTGCCTGGCATAGGGATTGGTTTTGCATTCATGGGGGCGGTGATACTAACTCTATACCTGGGCGGTGCGTATAAAGTGATACACGTAAACGGTTTGGAGTATGCAATCGGGGGACTAGGAGTAGGTATTGTTTCCTCTGTGGGTGAGGAGTTACTTTTCAGGGGTGTATTGTTCCGCATCATGGAAGAAAAGTTGGGGAGCATATTTGCACTGGCGATCTCGGCTTTAATTTTCGGCTTCATACATCTCGGCAACCCAAACAGTTCTATTTTCATGGCAATGTGTATAGCGATTGAAGCCGGGCTTATGCTGGGTGCAGCTTACATGTATTCACGGAACTTGTGGTTGCCTATTGGCATTCACTTCGCATGGAATTTTTCAGAGTCCGGCATTTTCGGTGTTCCAAATTCAGGGATACTAATTGGCCACAGTGTGCTCACCTCTCAAACCACCGGTAATAAACTATTTACCGGGGGCCGCATGGGTCCTGAAGGATCGATACCCTGCCTGATCGCCGGACTGACCATATCTTTGGTACTCTTGTATCTTGCTAATAAAAAGGGGCAATTTATTCCTGCTTTTGCGAAGCCGAATACGATAGCTCCTATTTCAGCATCTCCAGATCAAAATCCTCCAGACTTTTCAGCTTAGCATCTGCGAGCGCAAAACGGGGATCGTCATAATGCAGATCGTCGGGCACCACTATTACTTTCATTCTTGCTGCCTTACCTGCTATCATTCCGTTCACCGAATCTTCCAGCACAACACATTGGTTAGGTTTTGAACCTAGCGCGGCGGCGCAATGCAGGAACACAGCCGGATGTGGCTTACCCAATTCTACCGCATCAGCAGATGTGATCTCGTCGAAATACTTACGGATGTCAAAATGATCGACGAGCGCATCGATCATGTGCTTTGGGGACGAAGACGCAAGCCCTATTTTGTAGCTATGTTTCTTTAACAAGATAAGTGCGGCTTCCACGCCCTTCAGTACCGTGCCGTGCTGTTTGGAACTGGCTATAATATCGTCCAGAATCTCTTCGGCTACTTCTTTCGAACTTCTACCTTCCCATGGATAGTGTATGGCCCAGTGGTCGGTTACCTCGTAAATGCGAAGGCCGGTGGTTTCCTTAAAGCGCTTTGCGGTAATAGGTATCTTGTGTTTCTGAGCTATGCGCAACATGCTTTCGCCCCAAAGAGGCTCAGTATCCAGCAGCAACCCATCCATATCAAAAAGTACTGTATTGATCATTATGAAGGCAAAAGTATAAAGTCAAAACCTAAAAGTGTGTTACTATATATTTCTATCGCAGACTAAAACAACCAAAATAGATTATATTATAAAACAATAAGCTGTAATCTAAAGTGAATTTTCGGGGGAATTTCTTTAAATAAAGTGACATATCAGCCCTCAAATATTACATTTGCTCCAAATTTCATTTACTTATGAAGCGAAATGCTTTTTACGGCTTGTTGCTGGGCACGTCATTATTGACACTAAGTGCCAAACAAGCTACGGCCAAGATCTCATTTACTGAATACACCATGCCTAACGGCCTGCATGTGATACTACAGGAAGACCACTCTACTCCGATAGTAGCGGTATCTGTTATGTATCATGTAGGGTCAAAAAATGAAGACCCGGAGCGTACTGGCTTCGCCCACTTCTTTGAGCACCTGCTGTTTGAAGGCAGTGACAACATCAAACGTGGTGAATACATGAAGTTCATACAGGCGGCCGGTGGCCAGCTTAATGCAAACACTACACAAGACCGTACCTTCTATTACCAGATACTTCCGTCTAACCAGCTGGAGCTTGCACTGTGGATGGAATCAGAGCGCATGGCACATGCTAAAATTGACGAGATAGGTGTAGAAACACAGCGTAAAGTAGTAAAGGAAGAAAAGAAACAACGCTACGACAACACGCCCTACGGCCAGCTGATCAATGTGATCTATACTAATGCATATACAGTTTATCCTTATCGCTGGAGCCCGATAGGCAAGGAGCAATATATAGATCAAGCAACTCTGACCGAGTTCATGAACTTCTACAAAACGTTCTATGTACCTAACAATGCCGTACTGGTAATTTCAGGCGACATTACCGTTGACCAGACAAAAACGCTGATCGACAAATATTACGGAGCCATACCTAAGGGCACAGCGGTAATTCCACGCCCTAAGGAAGTAGAACCGGTGCAGAAAGCAGAGAAACGTGTAAACTTCTACGACAATGTGCAACTGCCGGGTGTGATACTGGGTTACCATATACCAAAACAAGGTACTCAGGATTACTATGCAGTACAAATGCTGACACAATTACTGTCACAGGGCAAGAGCTCACGCTTTGAAAAAGAAGTGGTAGACAAACAGCAAAAAGCAGTACAGGCAGCGGCCTTTGACCTTGGTAATGAAGATCCGGGTATGGCAATAATGCTTGGAATAGCCAATATGGGCACAAAACCAGCGGAACTGGAAAAAGCAATGCTTGACGAAATAGAAAAGGTGAAGAAAGAAGGTATTACTAATGAAGAATACGAAAAGCTGGAAAACCAGGCTGAGAATGACTTCATACAACAAAACCAGAAAGATATAGGTGTGGCTACCAATCTTGCTACTTATTATACGTTCCAGGGCAATGCAGACCTGATCAATACAGAGCTCGACCGCTACAAGAAAGTGACGAAGGACGACATCAAACGTGTGGCCAATAAATACCTCACGAAGGAAAACCGTCTGGTAGTGTACTACTTGCCAAAGTCTGAAGAGCACAAGGACGACAAAGCTAAAGCACCTGCGGCTAAACCAGCAACAAAAAAGAGCTAAGAAAATCAACATTAACAGCCATTGAGGCTTCAAAATATTTTTATAATGAAAAAGATAAGCTTATCAATATTATCATTTGCGCTGGCAACTGCTGCATGGGCTCAGCCGCTGGACCGCAGCATAAAGCCAAAGCCTGGACCCGCGCCGGAAATAAAACTGGGCAAATCCGAGAGTTTCACTTTGCCAAACGGCATGAAGGTATTTGTGGTGGAAAATCATAAGCTGCCTACCATTACCTGCAGTATAGAACTGGACATAAAACCCGCACTGGAAGGCGACATGGCAGGCTACCGCGACATGATGTCTGAACTGTTACTGACAGGAACTACTACACGCTCTAAGGATAAGCTGAACGAAGAGATAGACCGCATGGGTGTGAACATGAACGTGAGCAGTGACGGACTAAGCGCAAGCGGCCTTAAGAAATACCAGGATAAGATACTGGATCTGATGGCGGACATTGCTATGAACGCTAAGATATCGCAGGAAGAACTGGACAAGATTAAATCAAAAGCATTGTCTGGTCTGGAAACAGAAAAGAACCAGCCTGATGCGATGGTGCGTAATGTAAGTGCAGTCGTAAACTTTGGCAGCAATCACCCTTATGGTGAAGTTGCATCTGAAGAAACGATCAAAAAAATAACACTTGCGCGCTGCAATGATTATTACCACACCTATTTCCGTCCTAATGTGACGTATATGGCACTGGTAGGCGATATAACAGTTGCAGAGATCAAGCCATTAGTGGAAAAATACTTCGGCAAGTGGGAAAAGAAAGATGTGCCGGTTACAGCATATACTATACCAGCTATTGCCGGTACAAAAATGACCAAGGTGGCATTTGCACCAAGGACTGCTGCAGTGCAGAGCGTGGTGAGTGTTACCTATCCTGTGGACCTGGCTCCGGGTACCCCTGATGTGATCAAGGCGCGCGTGGCTAATACAGTATTGGGTGGTGGCTCACAAGGCCGCCTGTTCCTGGATCTGCGCGAAAAACATGCATGGACTTACGGTGCTTACTCATCTCTTCGTGATGATGAACTGGGAGGCTCTTTCTCCGCTACCGTGAAATGCCGCAACATAGTTTCTGACAGTGCGGTAGGTGCTATAATAGATGAAATGCGTATGATGCAGACAGAAAAGGTAAATGATACTGCGCTGCTGAATTCAATCATGTATCTGTCAGGCAACTTCGCTATCGGCCTTGAGGATCCTAATCGTGTGGCTCAAAACGCCATCAACCTGGAGCGTTACCACATGCCGAAAGACTACTATGTAAATTATCTAAAGAACCTGAGTGCTGTAACAGCAGGCGACGTAATGAGCATGGCGATCAAGTATATTCGTCCTGACCATGCGAACATAGTAGTAGCTGGCAGCAAGGAAGAAGTAGCCAATAAGCTGGCAAGATTCTCTGCTGACGGCAAAGTAGACTACTACGATTACTCAGGCAAGTCTATAACTCCTTCTGAGACTATGGCGGCTCCAGCCGGCATAACAGCTGATGAAGTATTCAAAAAATACATAGCAGCAATGGGTGGAGAACAAGGATTCAATAGCGTAAAGGATATTAAAACTGTAGGTAATAGTATGATGCAAGGCATGCCGCTTACCATTGTAGAAGAAAAAAAGGCTCCAAACATGTGGAAGCAAACTGTAGATGCAAACATCAGCGGACAAAAAATGTCACTTCAGAAACAAGTATATAACGGCACCAAAGGGTACCAGGAAGTTCAAGGCAAAAAAGCAGACATTGAAGGCGACAACCTGGAGAACATAATAATGGGTGCGGATATGACCATAGACTTACACCCAAGCAAATATGGCATCAAGCGTACGCTAAAAGGTATGGAAGAGGTGAACGGAAGCAAAGCATATGTACTTGAAGTAGTAAACGGCAAGGGCAAAAAGTCAACCGAATATTATGACGCCAACAGTGCGTTGCTTGTAAAGAAAGTAATAGGCGAAGGCGAAACAACTCAAACTTCAGAGTACCGGGACTACAAAGAAGTACCGGGAACTATGGGTTATAAACTGCCATATACTGTAATTGAAACTGCTGAAGGGCAAACTTTCACACAAACTGTTACTGATGTGATCGTAAATAAGGGCATTCCTGATAGTGAGTTTAATTAATCAGAAAATCTTTTGATAAAAAAACGCCCCGGTAAACGGGGCGTTTTTTATTGTTTTATAAGTGTGAGAAACTCCTGTTCCGAAAGGATATTTACGGTTCCCAGCTTTTTTGCTTTCTCCAGTTTTGATCCGGCATCTTCACCTACGACCAGGTAGTTGAGTTTGCTGCTGACGCCGCCGAGTATGGAGCCGCCTTTAGCTTCTACCATAGTCTCCGCATCACTACGTTTGAACTGACTAAGCGTACCTGTGAACAGGAATGTTTTGCCGGCCAGCTCTCCTGTAGTCATTTGTTCGCCACGGTGTTCGTTGGCGAGGTTTACACCTGCTTCACCAAGCTTCTTTATAGTTTCCCTGTTCTGCTCCCGGGCAAAGAAATCAACAACCGAAGTAGCTACCTTAGGACCTATGTCTTCGAGTGTTGATAGCTTTTCTACATCCCAGTCGTAGAACTCACTGATGTGCGCTACTGCTGAGGCCAGTGTCTTTGCCGTAGTTTCGCCTACGTGACGGATACCCAAACCGAAGATCAGGCGATTGAGCGGTTGCTTCTTGGATAACTCTATTGCCTCTTTCAAGTTGGTTACCGACTTTTCACCAAAGCCGCCTAGAGCGGTAACCTTGTCCCAATCTATATTGTAGATACCCGCTATATCCGGCAGCAAACCTTTTTCATAAAACTTTTGAACGTTGGCACCGCCCAGGCTGCGGATATCCATAGCGTCTTTGCTGGCGAAGTGTATCATGCGCTCCACTACCTGCACAGGGCATGCTATATTAATGCAGCGCCATGCCGCTTCGTCCTGTTGTTTTTCCAATTCACTGTTACATGCAGGGCAGTTTGTGGGGAATACTATTTCACGCTCTGTTCCATCGCGTAATTCTGTAAGTGGCTTTACGATGTAGGGAATAACATCTCCTGCACGCTCTACTAATACAGTATCGCCAATGCGCACATCCTTTTCGCGTACCACATCTTCATTGAAAAGTGAGATGGACCTTACCGTGACCCCTCCGATATGTACAGGCTCGATCTTGGCTACAGGCGTTATAGCGCCTACCCTGCCCACCTGGAACTCTACGTCTATCAGTTTGCTGGTTGCCTGTCGTGCCTTGAATTTATATGCCACTGCCCATCGTGGGTGGTGCGATGTCATCCCCATCCTATCCTGCAGGGCAAAGTCATTGACCTTGATCACAAGGCCGTCTACTTCAAAGGCCAGGCTATCGCGCTGTTCTTCAAATTCGTGACAATACGCAATTACTTGGTCTATGTGTTTAAAGACCTTCATCTCCCGTGCAGGAGTAGGAAAGCCGAGATCGTATAACCACTTCAGTGAGCCGTAGTGTGTACTCAGTTCCTTTGGACGTTGTGCACCGTCGGCCAATGTATAGTCGCTGATGTGGTAAAGAATAGCATTGAGGCCGCGCTTCTTCACCTCAGCCGGATCAAGTATACGCAAGGTGCCGGATGCTGCATTGCGTGGATTGGCCAATGGAGATAACCCTTCCGCTACACGCTGCTTATTGAACGCTTCAAATACATTTTTGTGTATCACTATTTCACCGCGTATCTCCACCTGTGTTACGCCCTGCTTTACTAGAGCTGCCGACAATGGAATTGCCTTTATCTGCCTGATGTTGGCCGTCACATCTTCGCCCATCACCCCATCACCACGGGTGGCGCCGCGGGAGAGGCTGCCATTATCATAGATCAGAGATATGCTGGCACCATCATACTTAGGTTCTACACAATATTCTATATCATCGGTTTCAGCCAGCTCATGGCATTTGCGGTCCCAGTCGGTAAGGTCTTCTGCATTGTAGGTATTATCCAGGCTCAGCATGGGTACCAGGTGGCTCACTGTAGGGAATCGCTCGCTAAGCCCCTGCGCCACACGCTGTGTGGGTGAATCGGCCGATACCAGTTCGGGATTCTTATCTTCAAGATGTTTTAGCTTTTTGAAGAGTGCATCATATTCCGCGTCTGAAAGTACCGGTTCACTTTGCACATAGTATTTCCAGTCTGCATAGTTGATCACCTCACGCAGTTGGTTGATCGTTTCTTCTGCATGCTCTGAATTTTCTTTCAATAAATATTTGGCCTGCTCATACAAGCGCCGCTCGTCCTGCTCGGTGTACATAGTGCAAAGTAAATTGCAATAAAATTACTAACACAATTGCATAAAATATTTTATTTTTCCATTTCGATAATGAAAGAAATATTCAAATCATATACATCCTTTACCCGTGCAGAACGGCTGGGCATTTTCGCTTTGTGCAGCCTGCTGATTATACTCATCATCGTGAAGGCAACCATGTATCTATGGGTGCATCCTAAAGTTGATGAAGAGCAAAATAAAAAACTGGTGGCGGCATGGGAGGTTTTTAAACGTAGTCAACCGGTTACAGACACAACTGGAGCTACCAAAAAGGAATACCAAGATGCATATGATGAACAAGCTACCCCACTGCCCGACACCATAAATATTAATACCGCCGACTCTGCAACACTCGTTCGGTTAAAAGGTATAGGGCCGGTTACTGCAGGTAAAATAGTGGCCAGAAGAAATAAGCATCCATTTACAAATATTGAGCAGCTTTCTGATGTAGGCTCATTTAGCGATAGTACGTTTGCATTGCTAAAAAAACACATGACTGTTAAGTAAACAACTGACATTATTCTTATATAGCAAGTATTCTATAGCTTATTACTCCTCTTCAAAAAAATGTGGTAATTTCGCCCCTCGAAACCGACAAACTAATATGGATTTTAAATATACGGACACCCAGGTCTCTATTGCGGAAATGATACGTGATTTTGCTAATAAGCACATCCGTCCTGATATGATGGAATGGGATGAATCACAGAAATTTCCAGTTGAGCTTTTTCGTAAGCTGGGCGAACTGGGCCTGATGGGTGTACTTGTTCCTACAGAATACGGTGGCTCAGGGCTTGGATATTTCGAGTATGTTACTGTTGTTAGTGAAATAGCTAAGGTGTGCAGCTCTATCGGCTTATCGGTTGCAGCACATAACTCATTGTGCACAGGACACATCCTGTACTTTGGCAATGAAGAACAGAAGAAAAAATACCTACCTAAACTTGCAACTGCTGAATGGATAGGTGCATGGGGACTTACTGAAGCCAATACAGGAAGCGATGCAGGCAATATGCGCTGCACAGCTACCAAGGACGGCGATGAATGGGTTTTGAACGGCACGAAGAACTGGATCACCCACGGTATCAGCGGTGATGTAGCTGTGGTACTGGCTCGTACTGGCGAACCACGTGCAAAAAATAATACTACGGCATTTATAGTGGAGCGCGGTACTCCGGGCTTCATGGCCGGCAAAAAAGAAAATAAACTGGGAATGCGCGCGAGCGAAACTGCAGAGCTTATTTTCGATAATTGCCGCATATCTGACGCGCAGCGTATGGGCCCTGTGGGCGATGGTTTTAAACAGGCAATGAAAGTATTGGATGGCGGACGTATCTCTATAGCGGCGTTATCATTGGGTATATCGAAGGGCGCTTATGAAGCATCATTGAAGTATGCTAAGGAGCGTCAGCAGTTCGACCAGCCGATCGCTAATTTCCAGGCAATAGGCTTTAAACTGGCAGATATGGCCACGCAGATAGAAGTATCTGAAATGCTCATTTACCAGGCTGCCGACATGAAGAACCGCGGCGTAAAAATGACCAAAGAATCTGCAATGGCTAAGTACTATGCATCCGAAGCATGTGTGCGTATCTCTACAGATGCAGTGCAGATATTCGGCGGCTATGGCTACACCAAGGATTTCCCGGTGGAAAAATTCTACAGGGACAGCAAGCTGTGTACTATTGGTGAAGGAACTTCTGAGATTCAGAAGCTGGTGATATCAAGGGATATTTTGCAGTAATTAGTTTACCTCGTTATAATAACAAAGCCATCCTTAGGATGGCTTTGTTATTTGCGTAAATGCTATTGAACTTTTCGTTGTAACTAAATTTTGACTTTTCACTTTACTCATACATCCCCCAGTCTTTGGCGAGGGCGTTCCATTGTGCTTCCGGGAGCTTTGCAGTACCATCGTACAAGCCTGCATTCTTCCTTTGACGGAAGGCTTCGTAAAGTGTTATGGCACAGGCAACGGATATATTGAGTGACTGTACCATACCCACTTGGGGAATGATAAAGTTACCATCGCAATACTTCAGGCAGTCTTCGGTGACACCATCGCGCTCATTGCCGAATACAAAGGCTACTTTTTGCGTCAGGTCCAGGTCATAGAGTGATTCGGAAGCAACACCAAGATGGGTGGCATATATCTTATCGCATTTCTGACGAACGGCAGCCATACATTCTGCAGTACTTTCGTACTGGTGAATGGTGAGCCAGCCTGCAGCACTTGCCGAGCTTCTTTTGGCAAACTGCTTGTAAGTAGGCATCACGGTCGTGATGATGAACAGGTCTTGTACCCCTACCGCATCGCAAGTGCGCATGACGGCGGCTATATTATGCGGATCATGCACATTTTCCATTACCATTACCAGCCCGCTCTGCCTGTAGTTCAGAACCCTTGTTACTTTCTCTGTCCGTTCCGGTGTCATATTCTGTTTCTTGCCTCAAAAATAAAAAGTAACATTTAAAAAGCGAACTTAAACCTTATTGCTTTAAAACAGTCTACTATATAGCGATGAACGACTTATATGACAATACAATAAGAAGTAAGTACATTTTCAACAACTCCTGTTTTGAGGCATGAAATTGGTAATAATGTGGTCACAAGGATGAGAATTGTTGTACTTTTCGCCTAAATTTTAAAGTTATTCCAACCGCAGCGTCTATTAAGCCTTCTATAGTACTCGGGGCACACCGCCCTGACCTTATGCATGAAGAAACACTTGCTGAGCTGTTTCGTGCGTCGGCTAAGACCTATGCTGCCAAAACAGCGCTGATATTTGAAGAAGAGTCGCTTACATATGCAGATCTGGACCGGTGGAGCGATGCAATGGCAGCTCACCTGGCAGCCAATGGCGTAAAGCCAGGCGATTCCATAGGACTATGGTGGCCGCGCGGCATGGAGCTGCATATTGCAGTACTGGGTATTGTAAAAGCCGGCGCAGCCTATGTGCCGCTGGACAGGGAGATGCCTGCCGAACGTGTGGAAACAGTGCTTACTGAAGTCAGTGCAAAAGGCTACATCAGTCAGGATAAGCTGAACCTGCCTATGCAGCAATTTGCTGTAGTGCCACGGCCAAAAGACAATGAAACTATCATAATACCACCTGTCGCCACCCCTGAGAATTGGGCGTATGTGCTCTATACATCAGGCAGCACGGGCAAACCAAAGGGAATACCTATACCACACAGGCAGATATGCCACTTTGTGCGGGCAGAACAAACGGTGCTGGAAGTAAATAGCAACGACCGTGTGTACCAGGGGTTTTCGGTATCGTTCGATATGTGGTGCGAGGAAACATGGATCAGCTACCTGGCTGGCGCTACCCTATGGGTGGCCGATGCTGCGACAGCAAAGTCCATAGATGAACTGGATAGCGTACTAAGAAAGAACCGTATTACCGTGCTGCATGCAGTACCCAGCCTGCTGGCAGTGATGGAGGATGATATATCTTCCATACGCATAGTAAATGCAGGTGGCGAGGCGTGTACTACGCAGGTACTTGCCCGCTGGTCTGTACCATCCCGTAAATTTTATAACAGTTATGGCCCTACGGAAACTACCGTAACAGCCACTATAATAGCGCTGAAGCCGGGCGACCCGATAACAATAGGCACTCCATTGCCCAATTATAACCTCGCGGTGGTAGATGAGCAATTGAACATATTGCCTGTTGGCGAGCGTGGAGAACTGATCATTACCGGTGCAGGACTTTGTAAAGGATACATCAACCTGCCGGAGCTTACAGCACAGAAATTTGTTGCAAAGCCCGCTGCCATGACTGATTTACCAGGCGATACGCTTTACCGAACCGGAGACGCGGCTGTTATCAATCCTGACGGGAGCATTGATTTTCAGGGACGCTTTGATGACCAGATAAAGCTGCGCGGCTATCGGATAGAGCTGGGCGAAATAGAGAACCAACTAAGCAATCTAAGAGATATAACTGCTGCCGCGGTAGCGGTAAAAAAAGATGTGAACGGGCAGGACCACCTGGCAGGCTATGTGGTGTGCGATGACCCGGTGACCATGAACCAACAGCAGATAAGGGAAGAACTGGCAAAGGTGCTACCGGCCTACATGGTACCGAGTGTGATCATGCTGCTCCCGGAAATGCCCCGCCTGCCCAGCGGTAAAATAAACAGAAAGGCGCTGCCGGTGCCTGCAATGCTGCTGGAGAATGCAGCATCCATCACCAACGAGGTGATAGACCTGGACGCACCTATGGGCGAACGTGTGATAGCGGCACTGAAAAAATTCTTCCCCAACAGGACCATAGAATACACCAACGATTTTTTCACCGACCTGGGCGGGCATTCGCTGCTGGCAGCGGCATTTGTGTCGTGCCTGCGCAAGGAGGCTAATATACCACAGGCATCGCTGAAAGACATATACCAGAACAGGCCGCTAAGTAAGCTTGTTGATTATTGGGAATCAAAGCCCGTTCAAGCGGCAAGGCCTAAACGTATATTTAATGAGGTGCCCACAGCCCGCTTTATACGCTGCTGGCTGGCGCAGACAGCTTCTTTATTACTGATGTACGGACTGTTTGCCGTGCAGATATTCTTCCCTTACCTGGGCTACTACTATGTAGTGGAGGAAACCAAGAACATACCTTATGCCATTACCACGGCACTATGTATGTTCTGCTTTATACCGCCGCTGTTCGCATTAGCGAGTATTGGCATTAAGTGGCTCGTTATAGGTAAGATGAAGGAGGGCGACTACCCATTGTGGGGCACGTACTACTTCAGGTGGTGGTTTGTAAAGACAATGCAACGCCTGCTGCCATCACAATTTCTGAACGGTACGCCGCTATATGGTGGTTACCTGCGCAGGATGGGTGTAAAGGTGGCAAAAAGCGCTCAGCTTGCTGCATTCACAGTAGGCGCTGAAGACCTGCTGACCATAGGCGAAGATGTGAGTATCAGCTCGCAGGTGGTCATCAACAATGCATTTGTGGAAGACGGCATGCTGAAGCTACGCCGTGTGCATCTTGGCGACCATGCCTACATAGGCAGCAGCGCCATAGTGGCCGGAGGCGCCAATGTGGAAGACTGGGGCGAGCTTACTGACCTGAGCCATCTGCAACCGGGCAAAACAATTAAGACCGCCGAAGTATGGCAAGGCAGCCCTGCTGTGCTGAAAGAAACCAAGAAGATTGAAGACCTGCCGCAGCCACTGCATGTATCTAACGGTACACGACGCAAGTATTCAGTGATCTTTACACTGATGCTGCTGATATTCCCGTTCGTGATACTGATACCGCTGCTTCCTACCATCATTATACTGAA
>Ga0209023_10003301_pt1 | contig 19371 bp, 16 predicted proteins | sample LakOneMetagenome_FD_187468 | JGI IMG/M metagenome (GOLD analysis project Ga0209023, IMG submission 187468) | Freshwater and sediment microbial communities from Lake Erie, Canada (SPAdes) (version 2) | ecosystem: Environmental > Aquatic > Freshwater > Lentic | place: Lake Erie, Canada...
GCCCCCTCAGTCGCTCCGCGACAGCTCCCCCAGAAGGGGAGCATCTATTTTATCAGGACGTCCATGAACCCGATCCTCCAACTCCTCGCCATCAACGCCGCCGTCTCGGCCGCCGCCTTTGTCGTGCTGTGGCTGATCGGCCTGAGGCTGAAGGATGTCAGTTTCGTCGACAGCTGGTGGGGCCTGGGCATGGGCCTGATCGCCCTGACCTCGTGGCTACAGATGGGGCCAACGCCGCACGGCAACCTGCTGCTGATCCTTTGCACCGTCTGGGCGCTGCGGCTGGGTGGCTATCTGCTGTGGCGCTGGCGCAAGAACGGGCCGGATAGGCGCTATGTGACGATGATGGCCCACGCCGAGAGCGAGCGAAAATGGAGCTTCGCCAAGGCGTCCCTGCTGCTGGTCTTCGCCCTGCAGTACGCCCTGCAGTTCGTGATCGCCCTGCCGGTGCAACTGGGGCACGGTTCGGCCGCGCCGCTTGGGCCGCTGGCCCTTGTGGGCGCCGCCATCGCGGTGATCGGCATCCTGTTCGAAACCATCGGCGACGCCCAGCTGACCGCCTTCAAGGCCAAGCCGGAAAACGCCGGCAAGGTGATGGACAAGGGCCTGTGGCGCTATACCCGCCACCCCAACTATTTTGGCGACGCCTGCGTCTGGTGGGGTATGTATCTGATCGCCGCCGGCACAGGCCTGGGCGCCTGGACCCTGCCGGCTCCGCTGCTGATGACCTTCCTGCTGACCAAGTGGAGCGGCGTGCCGACGGTCGAGGGCCGGATGCGCCGCAAGCGCCCGGACTATGAGGCCTATGTGCAGCGGACCTCGGGGTTCGTGCCGTGGTTTCCGAAAACCTGAACCTTCTCCCAGAGGGAGAAGGAGGGGCCCGCGCCAAAGGCGTGGGAGGATGAGGGGTTGAGGCGGTCGACGGCGTGCCGGCACTCCGGTTGACGGTGTAACCCCTCACCTCCCACCGCTTCGCGGCGGGTCCCTCCTCTCCCTATGGGAGAGGCTTCAGGCGGTCTCTGCCCGCCCAGACGCTATGCGTCCCGCTGCTCAGCTTGTGCGGCAGGGCGATCCGGCAAACGACCTCAAAGCGCTTGGCGTCCACCAGCACGCACTCCGACGTTCCCCGGTTCTCGTCGATGATGAAGCTGACCAGATAGCCGTCATCCTCGTCCACCGCCCCGACGCGCGGCGCGAACGGCGCCTCGCTGGCGTAGCGGCCTTCGGGCAGCTGGATTGACCAGCTCTCGCCGGTTTCCAGGTCGTGCTTGACGAAGCCGTTGAACAGGAACCAGCCCGGCTTGGCGGTGGTGGAATAGGCATAGCGATACGGCTTGCCGGCATATTGCTGGTTGAACATCCCGAATTCGAGGATGCGTTCGTCCAGATGGCCCTCGGTGGTCTCGCCGGTCTTCAGGTTGAAGCGCCAGCGGTGCAGCTTGGGCCGGAAGCTGTGCTCGTCCAGATAGGCCATCAGGTGGCCGTGACCGTCGGGGGCGTCTTCCAGCGGGCGCGGCGTGGGGTTCTCCTGGAAGTAGCCGTCGAGCACGATCTCGTCGCCGTCTTCATAGGCGTTGAGCCAATGCAGCACATAGGTCGGCGCGGCCTCGAACCACTGCACCGGCCCACCGTGGCGCGGCACGATCCCGAACCGCGAGGGCACGCCCTTGTGCAGGCGCACGGCGTGGATGTCGCGCTCCAGCAGGGTCTGATCCCAGAACACCGGCAGGTCGTTGAGGATCGAATAGTTCTTGGTGAAGGCCATATCGTGCGGCAGGCGCGGACCCGGCAGGTCGATGGCCTGATAGGTGGTGCGCTTGCCCGAGGCGTCGACCACGCCGTAGTGCATGTAGGGCGCGTGCTTGGAGTAGTTGAAGAACAGCAGCTCGCCGGTGGCCTCGTCGACCTTGGGGTGGGCCGACACGCCGTCCAGCGGCGCCCAGGCGGCGACGCCGAGATTTTCCAGGGTCAGCGGATCCAGGCGGTAAGCCTCGCCGCACTGGTAGAAGGTGGCGATGGCCTCGCCGCCGTGGACGACGATGTCGGTGCTGGCCGTGTCCTTCAGGCCGCCATGGGCGCCGAAGCCCGGACGCTTGGAGGTTCCCGGGCCGTCAGCGAGACCGCCCCACAGGCTTTCGCCAACTTCCTGCTCGGCCTGGAAGCCGCGCGTGCGAATGAAGCGGTTGCGATAGGTCGCCTGGCCGTCCTTGAACTCGATCTGGTGGACCATGCCGTCACCGTCGAACGGGTGATAGCGGCCCAGCGGCGCGTGGACGGGGTTTTCGGTGTTGCGCAGATAGACGCCGTCGATGTCGGTCGGGATCGCGCCCTCCAGCACCTCCAGGTCCCAGGCGTTGACCTCCTCGTGCTGCGGCGTCCAGGCCCCGGTCATGTAGGGGTGGTTGGTGTAACCCAGCGAGGTGACGACGGGCGGCAGGCGTTCGATCTTCATGGCAGACCTCATCAGAGATAGGCCAGCTTACCGCCAGTCAGTCTTGTTGTGCAAGTAAGGCCGGCCTAGCGCGCCGCGCTGACCCGCCAGATCACATTGCCCACATCGTCAGCCAGCAGCAGGGCGCCGGCCTTGTCGACCTCCACACCGACCGGACGGCCCTGGGCTTCGCCCTTGGTGTTGAGGAAACCGGTCAGGAAGTCCTCGGGCGGGCCGGCCGGCTTGCCGTTCTGGAAGGGGATGAACACCACCTTGTAGCCGGACTGGGGCTTGCGGTTCCACGAGCCGTGCTGGCCGATGAACACGCCGCCCCGATAGCGCTCGGGGAAGGTCGCGCCCTCATAGAAGGTCAGGCCCAGCGAGGCGGTGTGGGCGCCCAGGGCGTAGTCGGGCTTGATCGCCTTGGCCACCAGATCGGGGCGAGGCGGCTTCACGCGGGTGTCCACCGTCTGGCCGTAATAGCTGTAGGGCCAGCCATAGAAGCCGCCGTCCTGCACCGAGGTCATGTAGTCGGGGACCAGATCATTGCCGATCTCGTCGCGCTCGTTGACGGCGGTCCACAGCTTGCCGGTCACGGGCTCCCAGCCCATGCCGTTGGGGTTGCGGATGCCCGAGGCGAAGACGCGGCTGGCGCCGGTGGCGGGGTCGATCTCCAGGATGCCGGCGCGGCGCTCTTCGTTTTGCATGCCGTTCTCGCCGACATTGCTGTTGGAGCCGACGGTCGCATAGAGCTTCGCGCCGTCCTTGCTGGCGATCAGGCTCTTGGTCCAGTGGTGGTTGATCGGGCCGGCGGGCAGGTCGGCGATCTTGCGCGCCGGCGCGGTGATGCTGGTCGCGCCCGTCACATAGGGGAAGGCGACCACGGCGTCGGTATTGGCCACGTAGAGCGTGTCGCCGACCAGGGCCATGCCGAAGGGGGAGTTCAGGCCGGTCAGGAAGGGTGTCTTGATCTCGGCCACGCCGTCGCCGTTGGCGTCGCGCAGCAGGGTGATGCGGTTGGCGCTGGGCACGGTGGCGCCGGCCTTGCCCATGATCTGCTTTTCGGCCCAGGCCCGGATATCGAAGCCCTTCTTCTTTTCCTTTGGCGGACCGTTGGTCTCGGCGACCAGCACATCGCCATTGGGCAGCACCAGCAGCCAGCGGGGATGGTCCAGGCCCGAGGCGAAGGCCTGCACCTGGAAGCCCTGGGCGGCGACCGGCGTCGCGCCATTGGCCCAGCGGTTGACGGGCGAGACCTTGACCGTCGGAAACAGCGTCTTGGTCGGGGCCGGCAGGGCCGGATCGGGACCATAACCGGTGGCGGCGGTCTGGGACTCGCTCTGGCTACAGGCGGCCAGCGCCGCGAGGGCGAGGACTGTAAGCGCTGCGGGATGACGAAGGCGCGACATGGAGTTCTCCCAGGGACCTGACGGTAACGCTCGAAAGCGTTCCGCGTTCTTTGGCGGACGGGTCTGATCCCAAGGCTAGACTATTGTTGCGACAGGTCGAGCTTCCCCGTGGTCAGTCGGCCCTCAGCACAGGGGCAGGACGCCGCGACAGGGCCTGGGCCGCCGCCAGCAGGCCGCCGACCGCCGACAGGCCCGCGGCTCCGGCCAGCAGGGCCATCACGCCTGCCCAGTCGATGCTCCACTGCGCCTTGAACACCAGCACCACCACGGGCCAGGCGGCCGAGAGGCCCAGCAGAACCCCGGCCGCGCCGGCGATCAGGCCGACCGCGCCATATTCGACGACATAGGCCGACAGGATCTGGCTGCGCGTGCCGCCCAGCACCTTGAGCGTCGCCGCCTCGCGGGCCCGGGCGCGTGCGCCGGCCGCGATGGCGCCGGCCAGGACCAGCAGCCCCGCCAGGCCAGCGACGGCCGCCGCGCCGCGAATGGCCAGGGCCAGGCGGTCGAACAGGCCGGCGGCGGCCTCCAGCTGCTCGCGCACGCTGATGACGTTCACCGCCGGAAAGCTCTTGCCCAGGGCGCGGGTCAGGCGGGCCTCGGCCGGCCGGTCCATCTTGGCGATGGCGATATTGCGCAGCACCGCGCCTTCCAGGCTTTTGGGGTCCAGGATGATCGAGAAGTTGGGACCAAAGCCGCCGAACTCGACCTTGCGCAGCACCGCGACCTTGGCCTCCAGGTCGCGGCCCAGCACCGACAGGGTGATGGTGTCGCCGGCCTTCAGGCCTGCGCCCTGCGCCAGTTCGACCTCCATGGCCACCTGCGGCGGACCGGTATAGCCGGCCGGCCACCAGCGGCCTTCGACGATGCCGGCGTCCTTCGGCTCGGCGTCGAGGACGGACAGGTTCACGTCACTGTCAAAGGCCCAGCGTTCGGAGGCCTTGATCGCCTGCAGGTCGATGGGCTTGCCCTTGAGGGCGATGATGCGGCCGGTGGCGAAGGGGATGCGCAGATAGCTCTGGTCGTCGAGACGACCGGCGGCGCGAAACACCTCGGCGTCGAAGGCGGCGACCTCGTCGCCGGGGATCTCGGTGAAGACCATGGCCGGGGCGCTCTTGGGCGCGACCTCGCGGACCTGGGCCAGCAGGGCCGACTGGATCAGCACCACGCAGGCCAGCAAGGCGACGCCCAGGCCGATGGCCGGTGTGGCGGTGCGGGCGGCCGAACGCGGCCCGGCCAGATTGGCCAGGCCGATGCGGATCGGACCGCGCGCCAGACCCCGGACCTTGCCCGCCAGCCAGGCGGCCAATAGGCCCAGGGCCCACAGGGCGACGAAGGCCACGGCGACGCCGGCGATCATGATCCCGGCCGCGATCGGCGTCGGGGCGGTGGCGACGGCCAGGGCGGCGAGGCCCAGACCGCTGACAGCGGCGCCGATCGTCTCCAGTCCGAACGGCGCGCGAACGCCCAGGGCGCGGCGGAACAGGGCCGAGGGCGGGGTGGCGCGGGCGCGGGCCAGGGGGATCAGCGAAAAGGCCGCCGCCGCCAGCAGGCCAAAGGCGCCGGCCTTGATCAGGGGCAGGGGATAGACCGCGAACAGGGCCGGGATGGGCAGGGCGCTGCCGGCGATCTGGCCCAGGATCAGCGGCACGATCGCGCCGATCACCAGACCGATCAGCACGCCCAGGCCGGCCAGCAGGCCGATCTGGATCAGATAGGTGTTGCGGATCAGGGCCCCGTCGGCGCCCAGCGCCTTGAGCACCGCGATGGAGGGCTCGCGCGTCGCCAGATAGGCCGAGACCGCGCCGGCCACGCCCAGACCGCCGGCGACCAGCGAGGCCAGGCCGATGAAGCCCAGGAAATATTCCAGCTGATCGATCAGCTTGCGCGCGCCGGGCGCGGCGTCTGAGCGGTCGCGGACATAGAGACCCGTTTCCCCGAAGGTCTTCTTCAGCGCCTTGCCAGCGGCGACGGGGTCGGCGCCCTGGGGCAGGGCGATGCGCACGGATTGGGCCGAGGGCAGGCCGGGGGCGAGCAGGCCGGTGGGGTCCAGCAGGTCGCGCCGGACCAGCACGCGCGGCCCCAGCACGAAGCCGCGCGCCACGCTGTCGGGCTGGCGGATCATGGCGGCGCGGACCACCAGGGTCAGTGGGCCGGCCTCGAAGCGGTCGCCGATCTTCAGGCCCAGCCGGTCCAGCAGGGCCGGCTCGACCGCCGCGCCCGGCAGGCCGTCACGGATGGCCAGGGCTTCGTCCAGGGTGCGGGCGCCCTCCAGCTCGACCGTCCCGGCCAGCGGATAGGCCGCGTCGGCGCCGCGCAGGTCGATCAGCCGCCGGTCGCCCGACGGCGCCTGCGCCATCACCCGCACGCGGGCGGTGTAGGAGGTCTGGCCCAGCCGCGCGAAGGCGGCGCGTTCCTGCGGGGTGAAGTCGCGGTTCTCGACCGAGGCCGAGATGTCGCCGCCCAGGATTTCGCGCGCCTGCGACGCCAGGCCCCGGCGGAAGGCCTCGGCCGTCGAGCTGGCGGAGGCGATGGCGGCGACGCCCAGGGCCAGACAGGCCAGGAAGATGCCAAAGCCCCGGACGCCGGATCGCAGTTCGCGGGCGGCGAGACGGAAGGAAAGCGCGCTCACGCAGCGGCCTCAACAACCTTGCCGTCGGCCATGCGGACGATGCGGTCGGCGCGCTGGGCCAGCACCGGGTCATGGGTGACCATCACCAGCGCCGCGCCGCACTCGGCCAGCAGGTCGAACATCAGGTCGACCACGGAGCCGGCGTTGCGGCTGTCGAGATTGCCGGTGGGTTCGTCGGCGAACAGCAGGATCGGTCGCGCCGCCAGCGCCCGGGCCAGGGCCACGCGCTGCTGCTCGCCGCCCGACAGCTGGTGGGGATAGTGGGTCAGCCGCGAGGACAGCCCCACCTTGGCCAGCCAGTCGCGCGCGGTGGGCAGGGCGTTCGGGGCGCGGGCGATCTCCAGCGGTGCGGCGACGTTTTCCTCGGCGGTCATGTTGGGCAGCAGATGGAAGCTCTGAAACACCAGGGCCGCGCGGCCCCGGCGCAGGCGGGCCCGGCCGTCTTCATCCAGTTTCGCCAGATCCTGGCCGAACAGGCTGACGGTTCCCGAGGTCGGGCGCTCAAGCCCGGCGGCCACCGAAATCAGTGAGGACTTGCCCGAACCGGACGGCCCGATGATCGCCACGCGCTCACCTGCCGCCACATGCAGATCGACGCCGCGCAGGATATTCACAGGGCCCGCGGAGGAGGGCAGGGTCAGGGTCACCGACGAAAGGGCGAGCGGCGCTACATCGGCGGACATGAAGTTTCCTTGTTTCGTGCGTTAAGTTTGCGAACCCCAACCCCACATAGGGACTCATGACGATCTTCACACGGCCCAGCCCCACCCGACGGGGGACCATTTTTGGATTTGGCGCGATGCTCGCCGTTTCGACCGGTGCGACCGCGGCCGAGAAGCCTCCGATCGTCACCGTTCTGGGCGACTCGATCACCGCCGGCCTGGGCCTGCCCGCGCGCGACGCCCTGCCGGCGCAGCTGCAGAGCGCCCTCGACCGGATGGGCGTGCGGGCGGCGGTGCGCGGGGCGGGCGTCTCGGGCGACACCAGTGGCGGCGGTCTGGCGCGGGTCGACTTCAGCGTCGGCGCCGACACCGCCGTCTGCGTGGTGGCCCTGGGCGGCAACGACCTGCTGCAGGGCGCCGATCCGTCGCGGACCAAGGCCAATCTGAAGCGCATCATCGAGAAGCTGAAAGCCCGCCGCATCCGCGTGGTGCTGGCCGGCGTGCGGGCGCCGCCGCTGATCGGAGCGTCCTATGCGCGCGACTTCACCGGCCTCTATCCGGCCCTGGCGCGCGAGACCGGCGTGGTCTTCCATCCGGACTTTGTCACGGGCGTGGTCGGCGCCCAGCGGCTGATGCAGCGCGACGGTATCCATCCCAACGCCGCCGGCGCGCGGGTGATCGCCGAGCGGCTGGCGCCGACGGTGGCGTCCGCGCTGCGAACCGCGATCTAGGTTCACAGCGCGGATCGTCCCTAGCCGTCGATCAGGGTGGACTTGCCCGCCGGCGGGTGAGCCGTGTGGGCGCTGCCGCCGAACACGCGATGCATCAACCGTTCGGAACGCGCCTTCAGGCCGTCCATCAGGACGAAGACGACCGGCACGTACAGCAGCGACAGCAGGGTCGAGGTGATCAGGCCGCCGATGACGGCGATCGCCATCGGGGCGCGGAACTCGACATCGGCCCCGAACCCGACCGCGACCGGCAGCATGCCCACGCCCATGGCGACCGTGGTCATCAGGATGGGGCGGGCCCGCTTGTGCGCCGCGTCGATGATCGCTTCGCGCTTGGTCATGCCGTTCTGCATGGCCACGATCGCGTACTCGACCAGCAGGATCGAGTTCTTGGCCGCGATCCCCATCAGCATCAGGATGCCGATCAGGGTCGAGATCGAGAAGCTGGACCCCACCAGCACCAGCAGGGCGAAGGCGCCGCCGATGGCCAGGGGCAGGGCGACCATGATGGTGATCGGGTGGGCGAAACTGCGGAACAGCAGCACCAGCACCACATACATCAGCAGGATGCCGGTGATCAGGGCGGCGGCGAAGCCGGTGACCATCTCCTGGATGAACTCGGCGTCGCCGGCGGCTACCTCGGTAACGCCGGTCGGCAGGTTCTTGACCGAGGCCAGAGCATGCACGCGCTGGCTGGCCTCGCCCACCACGATGCCGTCGAGTTCGGCGGTGATGGTGGCGACCCGCGAGCGGTCCTGACGGCTGATCTGCGAGGGGCCGGCGCCGAAGCGCACGTCCGCCACGGCGTTCAGCGGCACGGCGCCGTTGGCGCTGGGCACCTGCAGGGTTTGCAGAATGGCCATGTCCTCGCGCGCGTCCTGGGTCAGGCGCAGACGGATCGGCACCTGCCGGTCGCCCAGATTATATTTGGGCAGGTTCTGGTCGACGTCGCCGATGGTGGCCACGCGCACGGCCTGCGAGATCACGCCGGCCGAGACGCCGGCGCGGGCGGCCTGGTCGGGGCGCGGCGAGACCACGATCTCGGGTCGGGCGATGGCGGCGGTGTTGACCACATGCGCCAGGCCCGGAACGTTGCGCATGTCGGCCTCGACCTTGCGGGCGGCGGCTTCGAGGGCGGGACCGTTGTCGCTGAGCAGGCGCAGGGTGAAGCTGGAGCCGTCGCTGGGACCGCCGCCGCTGTTGGAGCCCGCGCCGATCCGGGCGCCCGGAATGGCGGCGAACTGGTCGACCATCAGGCGGCTGAATTCCTGCTGCCCCATGCGCTCGCCCTTGGGAACGAGATCGGCGTTCAGGGTGGCCGTATTGACGGCATTGTTGCCGCCGATCGACGCATAGACACCGACCACTTCGGGACGGGCCCGCAGTTCGCGGGTCATGCGCTGAACGATGGCGTCGGTCTCATCCAGCGTCGCGCCGGGCGGCAGCTGGACCGAGAACGGCGCACGGCCGCGGTCGGCGGCGGGCGAGAACTCGAACGGCAGCTTGGTCGCCAGGAAGCCGGAGATCAGCATCATGGGCACGCCCATCGCCAGGACCTTCCAGCGATTATTCAGGCCCCAGGTCAGGCTTTTCAGGTAGGGCGCCATCCAGAACGGGTCGGCGTCCTCGTGCTTGCTGTTGGCCTTGAGCATGTAGGCGCCCATCAGCGGCGTCAGCAGGCGGGCCACGACCAGCGAGAAGAGCACCGAGACACAGGCGGCCAGGGCGAAGGCCTTGAAGAACTGGCCGATGATGCCCGGCATGAAGCCGACCGGCGCGAACACCGCCACGATGGTGAAGGTGGTCGCCACGACGGCCAGGCCGATCTCGTCGGCCGCTTCCATGGCCGCCGCATAGGGCGTCTTGCCGCCCCGCATGTGGCGGACCATGTTCTCGATCTCGACGATGGCGTCGTCGACGAGGATGCCCACGGTCAGCGACAGGGCCAGCAGGGTGATGCTGTTGAGCGACTGGTTCAGCGGCGCCATCAGGGCGAAGGTCGGCAGCAGCGACATCGGGATGGCGACGGCCGCCAGGAAGGTCGCCCGCCAGTCGCGCAGGAACAGCAGCACCACCAGAACGGCCAGCACGGCGCCGAGGATCAGCGCCTCCATCGAGGCCAGATAGCTGTCCTCGATATATTTCACTTCCGAGGTGATCTCGTCGATCTCGACTTCCGGATGGGCCTTGTCGAGCTTCTCGACGGCCTTGCGGATCTTCTCGGCGGTCTGGACCTCGCTGGCGCCGCGCGAGCGGACCATGTTGAAGGTCACCACTTCCTGGCCGTCATAGCGGGCGCGCGAGCGGGGCTCGGCCCAGCGGTCCTCGACCGTGCCCAGGTCGCCCAGGCGCACGGTTCCGCCGGCTGACAAGGGCACGCGCGTTTCGCGCAGCTGATCGATCGAGCCGGCCGCGCCCAAGGTGCGGATGGCGCGCTCTGAGCCCGAAATGGTCACCCGGCCGCCGGGCAGATCGGCGTTGCTGGACACCAGGGCCTGGCTGACCTGGGCGGCGGTGACGCCGCGCGCGGCCAGACGGTCGGGATCCAGGGCCACCTCGATCTCGCGATCCACGCCGCCCCGGCGATTGACCTCGCCGACGCCCTTGATCGCCAGCAGGGTGCGGCTGACCTCGTTGTCGACGAACCAGCTGCGCTGTTCAGGCGTCAGGGTCGGGGCCTTGACCACATAGGTGATCAGCGGATCGCCGGAGATATCGATCCGGGTGACGTTGGGCTCCTGCATGTCCTGGGGCAGGTCGCCCCGCAGGCCGGACATGGCGTTGCGGACGTCGTTGGTGACGCGCTCGTGGTCGACGCCCAGCTCGAACTCGATGAAGGTCGAGGAGACGCCGTCGGTGATCGTCGAATTGATGTGGCGAACCTGGCCCAGGCCCGCGACCGAGTCCTCGATCAGGCGGGTGACCTGGGTTTCCAGCTCGCTGGGCGCGGCGCCGGGGCGCGCGGCCGTGACGACGACGAACGGCAGGTCGACGTCGGGATTGTTGTTGATCCGCATGCTGCGGAAGCCGGAAATCCCGGCGATGGTCAGCAGCAGGAACAGCAGGATGACGGGGATCGGGTTTCGGATCGCCCAGGAGGAGATGTTGTTCATGGCGCCAGGCTCCTAGCGGGCCGACTTGGCGGCGGCCGAGGCCGTCGGAACGGCGCTGCCGATCCGCACCGCGTCGCCCTCGCCCAGGAAGCCGGCGCCCTCGACAACGACCCGCTCGCCGGCGGTCAGGCCGGTGGCGGCGATCTTGTCGGCCGTGGCGGCCACGATGGCGATGCGGCGGAACCGGGCATGGTTCTTGGCGTCGAGTACGAACACGCCGGGGCGGTTCTCGCGATACAGCACCGCGGCGCTGGGAACGGTCAGGGCGGGCTGGTCGCCGGCCTGGATGGTGGCGCGGGCGAACATGCCGGTGCGGAAGCCGCCCATGCTGGACAGCGCCACGCGCGCGACGCCCAGGCGGGTCTGGCCATCCACCTCGGGCGTGACGATGCGAACGCGACCCGTGGTCTGGCCGACCTTGTCGGAGATGATGGTGGCGGTCATGCCCGCCTTCACTAGGGCCAGATCGGTCTCGGGGATCTCGGCGTCCAGTTCCAGGCGGCTGTCGCGCACGATGCGGAAGACTTCCGCGCCCGTGCTGACAATCTGGCCCTTGGTCACGTTGCGACGGCTGATCAGGCCCGCCACCGGGGCGCGGATGGCGGTCTGGGCCAGGCGGGCGGCGGTTTCGCCACGCGCGGCCTGGGCCGAGGCGACTTGGGCGGCGGCGGTCTGCTGCCTGGCCAGGCTGGTGTCCAGCGAGGCCTGCGACAGGTAGCCCTTGGCCTGCAGTTCGCGCGAGCGGCGCAGGGCGGCTTCGGCCTCGGCCAGGGTGGCCCTGGCGCTGGCGACGCCGGCGTCCTGCTGGCGCAGCTGGGCCGAGAGCAGGGTGTCGTTGAGCTTGACCAGGACCTGACCGGCCTGGACGGTGTCGCCTTCCTCGGCATTGACCGAAATGGCCGTCAGGCCGCCCGTTTCGGCGCCGACAACGACCTCTTCCCACGGCGAGATGGTGCCGGTGGCGTTGATCTGGCGAGGCACCGACTGCGAGACGACAGTGGCGATGCTGACCGTCTGGGTCGCGGTCGCCCCGGCGGGCGGCTTGGCCGCCTTGGGCTTCTTGTCGCCGCCGCAGCCGGCAAGCGCCAGAGCGCCCATGCCCAGGACCAAAACCAGCGCGCTCGAACGCATGACGCGCCCCTTGATCCCGTAAACCACGATCGTCCCCGATGTCCCAGAAAGCCTTCAAGGCCTTCTAGCCGACAAAGCGCTGGTCGCTGAGTTAAATGATCGTAAGACGATATGGGGGGCCGGGTTAGAGCGTCGGCGCGGCGCCGGACTGGGCGGCCAGGGCGCGATTGAACCCTTCGCGAGCGCGCATCCGGGCCCAATAGGCCGCGACATCCGGGGGGAAATCCTCCGCAAGACCCAGGGATGTGGCCAGCAGCAGGGCGTAGGCGATCGAGATGTCCGCGCCGGTGAAGCGGTCAGCGGCAGCGAAGGCGTGGTCCTTCAGGATCAGGTCCAGCCCCTTCAGTCGCGCCAGGAACCAGCGGGCGTAGTCGCTCGCCACCTGGGGCTGGCGACGGTCCTCGGGTTCGAGGCGCGAATAGCGCAGCACCAGGGTCTGGGGAAAGGTCAGGGTGGCCTCGCCGAAATGCAGGCCGTTCAGATAGGCGCCATAGCCGGGCTCTTCGGGGCTCACCGACAGGCGTCCCTCGCCGTGGCGCATCGACAGATATTCGATCATCGCCGCGGATTCGGTCATCCGGGTGTCGCCGTCGATCAGAAGCGGGATGGTGCCCAGCGGGTTTTCGTCGAGGAACTCCCGCGCCAGAAACCTGGGCGGGAAGGGCAGGAGCTTGAGATCGTAGGCGAGGCCAAGCTCTTCCAGCGCCCAGAGGGGGCGAAAGGACCGGGCGTCCCGGCAGTGATAGAGGGTGATCATCGCGGTCGGCCCTGGTCCAGGCTTGCGGGGTCCAAGCTGACGGGAGCGGACCAGAAAACCGCCGGACTGTCTTCCGTGACGCGGCGTCAGTCGGGCGAGGGCGCCTTGGTGGTCTGCTTCAAACGGAAAAGACTGCCGAGCAGCAGGGCCAGCATCGTCAGATAGCTGAAGATCGCTCCGGCCACATAATAGGCCCGGCCCCAGATGTCCGCGTCGATGATCACGGCCAGATGCAGCAGCACGCCCAGGCCATGGAAGCCGCTGGCCCACATCGGCCACCAGCGGTCCGATCTCAGCGCGATCGCCACCAGGGCCGCCAGCAGCAGCCCGTCGATGATCATGACTCCGGTCTGGGGACCCCACAGCTGGAGGCTCCGCTGGGCGAAGGCGCTGCCCAGCCAGGCCAGGGCCATGGCGGCGGCCGCCCACCGCTCCGGCCCGCCGCCCCGCCAGGCGGCGACGCCGCACGACACGACAAGGGCCGCGAGGCTGGCCCACTGGTAGAGCGCGTGAAATTCCATCGACGGAACCTGCGGCGCCGCAGCGCGGAAGGCTAGCCCGGTCGCCCTGTGCGACCGGGCCGGCGGCCCTAGGCGGCCCGGACGGGCTTGACGACTTCCAGCCGGCCGTCGGCCAGTCGGCCCTCTGGCGTCGGGGGCTTTTCGCCGCCGCTGCCGAAAGACACCGCGGCCAGGCCGATGTCGCGCTGGGCGACCGACAGACGCTTGTGGGTGTCGACGATGTTCTGCCGGGCCAGGCCCAGCGCTTGCATGGTGTCGATGGCGCCCATCAGGGCGTCCTGGCCGATCAGGGCCGAGAGGTTGGCGTCTTCACGACTGGTCGGCATCAGTCCCGCGAGATTGGCGGTTCGGGCGATCGCGGCGTCGATGGCCTTTTCGGCGGCGAACAGGGCCTCGGCGACGGTTTCGGCGGCCTGGCGGCGTTGCTTGAGCATGAGCGGTCTCCTCGCGCCGAGCGGTGTCGGCGCGTTGCGGGATTGAAATTGTCGGGATTGACGGGCCTCGCCGACGGCGAGGCGATGCTCAGAACAGTTCTTCGAGGGCTCTAAGGCCCGCCAGGATCGATCCGAACGCCAGGGCGGTCACGATCATCACGGCGACGATGAACCCCAGTCGGTGGAGGGCTGTCAGCGCATTGGGCCCTCCTCCGTATAGGGAGAAGAAGCCTCGGGAGCCGAGGACGCGAAGGTCTCGTCCATCACCGCGCTGGCGATGCACAGGATCTCGCGCAGCACCATCTCGGCCGGCTTGAACGGCGCCTGCTTGCGAGTCGCCGTCACCAGGTCGCGAACCATGGCCGCGCTGTCCGGCGTCGCCGACAGGCTGCAAAGCTGTCGCTCCAACTGGCCCCAGGTGAACGGCGGTGTCTGGTCCGGGGGCGTGTTCAGCGCGGGCCAGCTCTGGCGGAAGCGCTGAATGTCCTCGTGCAGACGGGCCACCCGGCCGATCGCGTCCTTCTGGTGTGGGTCCAACTCGGTCACTGAACGCTCCTTCCTCGATGCGGTCAGCTGACCGCGAGGAGAGAGCGTCGCCTAGCCGCGACGGATGGGACCCCGATCCGATCGGAGGGGGGGTATCGGAGGCGGGCGGCGAGATCCGGTCGCTGGCCAGGCGCGCGGCCGCGTAGCGGTCAGGCGCGCCCAGGCGCTTGCGGGCCTTGTCCAGATGCCAGTCCACCGTGTGCTTGGAGAGGCCCAGTTCGCGGGCGATCTCCTTGGAGCTCATGTGGCGATCGACGAGGCGCAGGCATTCGCGCTCACGCTCGGTGAGCCGACTCAGGTCGATGGACGTCTCGACCGACAGGATCGCCCCCTTGTCCATGCTTCGATCTTTAGGCAAGGCGCGGCCACGAGCAAGCGTATCGGCCAGGCTGTCCCTATTTCGGGGGCAGATCGCCGGGTTCGAGGCCTGACGAGACTTTCCACAGATCGATCCCGCCCTCGGAGGCGTGACGGTCGATGGCGGCCAGCTCCTCGGTCGAGAAGGTCAGGGCGTTCAGGGCGGCCAGCGAGTCTTCCAGCTGCGCCACCGTGCGGGCGCCGACCAGGGCCGAGGTGACGCGCGGGTCGCGTAACACCCAGGCGATCGCCATCTGGGCCAGGGTCTGGCCGCGCGCCTGGGCGATGGCGTTCAGCCCCTTGATGCGCTCCAGATTGTCGGCGCTCAGCAGGTGGTCGCTGAACGAGCCGCCCTTGGCGACGCGGGAATCCGAGGGTACGCCGTTCAGGTACTTGCTGGTCAGCAGACCCTGGGCCAGCGGCGAGAAGGCGATGCAGCCGACGCCCAGGGTTGCCAGTTCGTCCAGCAGGGCGTCCTCGATCCAGCGATTGAGCATCGAATAGGACGGCTGGTGGATCAGCAGCGGCACGCCCTCGGCCTTCAGGATAGCGTGGGCCTGGCGGGTCAGTTCGGGTGAATAGGACGAGATGCCGACATACAGCGCCTTACCGGTGCGGTGCAGATGGGCCAGCGCGCCCATCGTCTCTTCCAGCGGCGTCGTCGGATCGACCCGGTGCGAATAGAAGATGTCGACATAGTCCAGCCCCATGCGCTTGAGGCTCTGGTCGCAGCTGGCGATCAGATACTTCCGCGAGCCGCCGATCCCGCCATAGGGGCCCGGCCACATGTCCCAGCCGGCCTTGGTGGAGATGACCAGCTCGTCGCGGTGGGCCTTGAAGTCGCTCGCCAGGACGCGGCCGAAGTTCTCTTCCGCCGAGCCGTAGGGCGGGCCGTAGTTGTTGGCGAGATCGAAGTGGGTGACGCCCAGGTCGAAGGCGCGGCGCAGGATGGCGCGACCGGTCTCGAACACGTCCTCGCCGCCGAAGTTCTGCCAGAGGCCCAGCGAGATAGCCGGCAGATCCAGGCCGCTTCGCCCCGTGCGGCGATAGGGCATGGCGTCATAGCGATTGGCGGCGGCGACATAGGTCAAGGCGGGCGTCCCTCATCGGCGGGCCGTGCTCTGGGCCGGTCCGTTCTGTTTCTGACAACGTTGTCAATCTATCGCGCATTGCGAGGGCGGCAAGCCCGGTCTTCAGGCCTCGCGGCGAGCGGCTTCGGACTCGGTGGACGGCGAGGCGGCGCGGATCAGTTCCAGCACGTCGACGATGATCAGCCGCATGGCGGTCGAGGCACGGTCGGCGTCGCGAGCGATGATCGCCTCGGCCACATCCTCGTGCGAGGGGATGCTGGCGGTGCGGCCCTTGATGCGGTTGGTGAACCGGATCGAGATGCGCAGGGCGGTGTTCACCAGCTCGTGCAGCTCGCGATAGAACGGGTTCTTGGTCGCGTTCAGGATCGAGATGTGGAAGGCGATATCGGCCGACAGGGCGTCGTCCTCGCCCTGGGCGGCGGCCTTCATGCGGCGCAGGCCCTTGCGGATTTCCTCCAGCCCGGCCTCGTCGGCGTTGCGAGCGGCGAGAGCCGCGGCGGCGGGCTCGATACCCAGCCGCATCTCGGTGAACTCGGCCAGCAGGCGAAGGCTGAACTTGCGTTCCAGCAGCCAGCGCAGGACGTCGGGATCCAGCAGGTTCCAGTCGGACTCCGGCTCGACCACCGTGCCGTGGCGTGGACGGGCGCTGAGCAGGCCCTTGGCCGTCAGCATCTTGACCGCTTCGCGGGTGACCGTGCGGCTGGCCCCGAACTGCTTGGAAAGCTCACCCTCGGTGGGGAAGCCGACGCTGACATATTCGCCGGTGACAATAGCCTGACCCAGCGCCTCGACCAGACCGTAGGTCAAACTGAGGCCAGGCTGGGTGCGCATCGGCTAGTGTTCTTTCCTGTGAGTCGGCGCGATCTGAATCGGTCCTGTTTAGCGTGGTTCGGTCAGGCCCGGAACAGTCGGTGCGTCAACGAATACACGGCTCTCCCGCAGTTGTGTGACCAATCTTGAATTGTCGTCAGCCGCCCGGTGCGGCCGACGACACTCGGCTCACGATATTGACGCCTTTCGAGGGGCGGTTGTTCTTGGCCAGGCGGAGTTCCGACTAGGTCTGCGCGTTCCAGGCCGCGATCAGGGTGGCGGCCTTCTGGCCGACCTGCTCGGGCGTATCGCCGGGCCGATACAGTTCACCGCCGACGCCGATGCCGGCGACGCCGGCCTTCAGCCAGGGCTCAAGATTCGCCGCGCCCACGCCGCCGACGGCATAGACCAGAATGTCCTTGGGCAGCACGTCCTTGACCGCCTTGATGTGGCTGGGGCCAAAGCTGCTGGCCGGATAGAGCTTCAGCGCCCTGGCGCCGGCCTTGACGGCGGCGAAGGCTTCCGATGGCGTGGCGAAGCCGGGCATGGCGGTCAGGCCCAGCGCCACGGCGCGGGCGATAACCTCGGGATCGGTATTGGGCGTGACGATCAGCTTGCCGCCGGCCGCCGCGACATCATCGACCGCCTGGGGCGTCAGCACGGTGCCGGCGCCGCACAGGGCGACATCGCCATAGGCGGCGCACAGGCGCTTGATGCTCTCCAGCGGCTCGGGCGAGTTGAGCGGCACCTCGATGGCGCGAATGCCGGCGTCGACCAGGGCCTTGGCGATGGCCACGACCTCATCGGGCTTCACGCCGCGCAGGATCGCCACGATGGGCGGGGGAGCGGTGACCGTTTCAGGCGAGGACATGGGACTCGTTACTCTTGGAGGGCGACAAGGCGGAGAGGCCGGCCAGCACGGCGGCGTCGCCATCGACGGCCACGGTGTGGCCGCCCTGGGCGGCTATGGCCTGACCGTAGAAATCATTCAGGGTCGGGGCGCCAACCAGAGTCACCTGCCCCAGCGCGCCGAACCACTGGCGGGCGGCGGCCGCGTCTGCGCCGATCAGCAGGCCCGACAGGAAGCCCATGGCGTCGGCGGCGGGCAGACTGTCCAGCAGTTGGCGAGCACGGGTCTCGAACAGCAGGTGCGGCAACAGGGCGGGGCCCTTGTCGACGATGCGCGCCAGACCCATGGCGAAGCCCTCGGCCGAGCCCTGCACCTCGGCGGCGACGCCGGCGGCCAGGGTCGAGTGCTGGCGCAGCAGGGCGAAGGTCTCGCCGACCGGCGCGGTGAGAAAGCCGGTGATCGCGCCATCCTCGACCACGGTCCACTTGCTGTGGGTGCCGGGCAGGACCAGCAGATGGCGGCCGGTCTTCAGAGTGGGATCCAGTTCGAGGGCGCCCAGGATCTGGGTCTCCTCGCCGCGCATCACGTCGGGTCCGCCCAGCGGGTTGACGCACGACAGGCCCGGGATGATCGACACCGGCAGGCCGTCGGCCTCGATCCTCAGCACTCGGTCGCGCAGGTCGTTGGCCGTGGCCGGGCAGGGGGCGTAGGGGGCTTCCACCCAGCCGATGCGCGAGCCGACCATGCCGCACAGGATTGCGCCGGAGGGCTGTGCCTCGCGCCAGTCGCCGACCAGATCGAGGAAGGTCTGTTCCGGCGATTTCGTCAGCGCGCTGACGCCGGGGCCATCCCGTCGATCCAGCACGCTCTTGCCCTGGCGAAGATAGAGCCGAAGCCGCGAGGTGCCCCAGTCGCCGAAGATGGAGATCGACGGGTCCATCAGTGGCTTTCGCGGGTCACGATCGAGCCGGAGGCCCCGACCAGGAAGTCCAGGTCGCAGCCTTTGTCGGCCTGAAGAACGTGGTCGATATAGAGCTTGGCATAGCCGCGCGTCGCCACGGGCGGCGGCGGGTTGGCGCGCCAGACGGCGAGTCGGGCTTCCATCTCGGCGTCCGAGATCTGCAGGTTCAGGTTGCGGCTGGGGCCGTCGAACACGATCTCGTCGCCGTTGCGGACGATGGCCAGGGGCCCGCCGGCATTGGCCTCGGGCGAGACGTGCAGGATGACCGCGCCGAAGGCCGTGCCGCTCATCCGGGCGTCGCTGATGCGGACCATGTCCTTGACGCCCTTCTCCAGCAGCTTGGTCGGCAGCGGCATGTTGCCCACTTCCGGCATGCCCGGATAGCCCTTGGGGCCACAGCCCTTCAGAACCAAGATCGAGGTCTCGTCGACATCCAGGTCGGGCGAGTCGATACGGGCGCGGAAGTCCTCGATGGACTCGAAGACCACCGCCTTGCCGCGATGGCTCAGCAGGTGCGGGCTGGCCGCGCTGGGCTTCATGACCGCGCCGCCGGGAGCCAGGTTGCCGCGCAGCACCCAGATGCCGCTGTCGGCCTTCACCGGCGCGTCGAGCGGGCGGATCACCTCGGTGTTCCAGACTTCCGCCTGCTCGTACTGGGCGCCGATGGGCGCGCCGGTGACCGTGGGGGCGGTCGGGTCGAGGAAGGGCTCCAGCGCCTTCATCACGGCGGGCAGGCCGCCGGCATAGTGCAGGTCTTCCATCAGGAAGCGTCCCGAGGGCTGCAGGTCGACCAGCAGCGGCACATCCCGCGACAGGACGTCAAAGTCCTCCAGGGTCAGTTCCACGCCCAGCCGTCCGGCCAGGGCCAGCAGGTGGACGACGGCGTTGGTCGAGCCGCCGATGGCGGCATGGACGCGCCGGGCGTTCTCGAACGAAGC
>Ga0209023_10003302_pt1 | contig 19371 bp, 19 predicted proteins | sample LakOneMetagenome_FD_187468 | JGI IMG/M metagenome (GOLD analysis project Ga0209023, IMG submission 187468) | Freshwater and sediment microbial communities from Lake Erie, Canada (SPAdes) (version 2) | ecosystem: Environmental > Aquatic > Freshwater > Lentic | place: Lake Erie, Canada...
CTGTTTTACCGACTGCTCCAGCAAGCCGTCAACACCGATCCACACCCGCTGAACGACCTCATCGGCGGCATCGACGCCCCGCTCCATGAACCCGAATCACTGGCCGAAGAAACGCGAGAATCCATCCTTAGCAACACTTTTGGCGAATTCTGAAGAATTAGTCCACTTAAGCAGATAAGCAGTACATGTGTTCGATGCGGTGTCAAGTATCAGGGCCGCGCTTCGAAGACGAGGTTGAACGGGGTCTCCGCCACCCGTCCGAATCGGGTGAAGCCGCCCTGGTCGACCATTACCTCGGCGAGCCGGCGTTCGCCGGCTTGCGCGCCCAGCGCCGGCCCCTGGCGCGCGAGCGATACCGGAACGCAGATCATCGTGGAGGCGCCGTAGAAGATCCGACCCACCGGGTTGAGATTGTCTGCGACGCTGTCGCCCGCTGCCGGTTCGACCAGCAGGCAATGACCGTCCGGCTTCAGCGCCTTCCTGGCGTGCCGGGCCGCGCCGGCCGGATCGGCCATGTCGTGCAGGCAGTCGAAGAACGCGATCAGGTCGTAGTCGTCGCCTAGATACGACGTCGCGTCCGCGACCTCGAAGCTCGCGTTGGTCACACCCAGCGCGGCGGCGTGCTCGCGGGCGGTGACCACCGAGGGTTCGTGATAGTCGATGCCCACGAACTCCGAACGCGGAAACGCTTGTGCCATCAGGATTGTCGTCACCCCGTGCCCGCATCCGACATCGGCGGCGGACCCGCCGGCAGTCAGCTTGTCCACCACTCCGTCCATCGCCGGCAGCCATTCGGCTAGCAGACTGGCGTTGTACCCGGCCCGGAAGAACCGCTCGGTGGCCCGGAACAGGCAGGGGTGATGCTCGCCCCATTCCATTCCGGCGCCGGTCCGGAAATTGGCGACCGCCCGCTCGCGAACGTGGAACAGGTCCTCGACGATGGAGTACGCCGCCGGCAGATCGACGGGCCCCGAATCGTCGGCGAGACAGAGCGCCTGCTCGGCGTTCAGGTAGTAGGCATCGCGCTCGGCGTCGTACTCGACGTAGCCGCCCGCGGCCTGGTTGGCCAGCCACTCCCGGACATACCGTTCGTTGGTGCCGGTGCGCGCGGCCAACTCCGAGGAGGTCGACGACCCGCCCGCGAGCGCGCGGTACAGACCGAGTTCGTCGCCGATGAGCACCAGTGCGGCGCCGACCGCGGCGCCCAGGTCTCCCATTGCCTTGCCGATGAAGGCATTCAACTTTTCTTCGTCCAGGGCCATTGCTCTCTTCACCCCGAATCACACCTGACCGAACAACTCCCTCGAAACTACACCCGGACGCAAGGGGTGGGCGGGACGCCGAACGTCACCAGTTGGCCAGCTGGCACCTCGGGCTGTACGGGTTCGGTACATCCTGTACCACCTGGCCATCGACGGTAATGATGCAGTGCGCGTTCGGCGGGGCCATTCCACCGTGGGCGGTACTGCTCGCACTCACATTGGCCCACTGGGGATCGGCGAGATTCGTCGAGAACACCCAGGGTTGGTCGGGGGTGATAGTGACGTGTCTGTCGGACCGAAGGAACGAATAGGCATCGGCCTGGTAGGCCGCCATGCTCGGCGGCTGCGACGTTATGTAGTACAGGTCGAATTCGTACGGCGCCCCGGTCGTGATCGTGTAGACGACGTTGCCGGCGGGGGCCGGAGCCGGCGCGGGGGCCGGCTGCTCGGGAGCCGGGGCGGGCGCGGGGGCCGGCTCGGGATCGGCATACGCCGTGCCCTGACCGAGCACGACGGCGGAGGCGGCCAGCGCGAGGGCAGCCGCAAGTCGGTGTGTGGTGGCCATGTACCTCATATCTGCCTACGCTACCGAAGCGTTACGGCACCGCGCCGGGCTGATTCGCCGGAATACCGATCGAGCGGCAGGTATAGCTCGACGTGACACACCGATATTTCCCAGAAACACCAACGCCCTGGCCAGATGCTGCAACTCACGGATTTCCGCACCGGCTACGGCCGCTCCGAGGTGATCCATGGCGCGAGCATCGAAGCGCCGTCCGATGGGGTGGCCGACCGCAGGCGGGGAGCAGCACATCGGCTTCGCACTGGAAGCCGCGCAGCGCTTCTGCATCCTGGAGGCGGCCGGGTAACCCATTCCGGCACAGGCGGTTCGGCGTCAGGGTTCGACGTGCGTGGCGCGATGAAGATCTAGGTCCGCGACTACGTGCCGTCGTCAACGGCATCGAACACGAGTACCGATTGCTCGAACGGCGCCGGCGTCACGCCGACCTTGTACCCGAACGGATGATCCAGCCAGAAGATGATGTATAGCAGCAGACAGAGCAGGGTCGCGACCGCGAATGTCAGGACCACATGACCGCGCTTGCTCTCCATCGGGGTGAACCCCGTCAGACCGATCAGAACGATCCCCCCGAACACCAGGCCGGTCCACAGCAACCCGGGGATCCGCGGTCGCGCGTCCAGAACCCGGGTGTTGCGCTGCGAGGTGAGGACAGTCACCTGGCCCAGGATGTCCCCCGCGATCGGGCTCGACGCCTGATCCGCCGGCTTGGTCCCCAGGATCCGGTAAAGGTCGGTGATCGTCCGTCGCGCGGTGGCACTGGCCCCGTCCCGGCCCTGGTTGGTCCACTCGTCCTGGACCGCGGTCGCGTACGTGCGGAGCAGTTCCCGCACCCTGGTCTGCCCGGTCGGGGGCAGCGCTACGGTCTGCCGGTACATCGTGGCGAGCGTTGAGGCTTCATCGACGACATTGGCCTCGGCGGACGAAAACTGTTCCCATGCAACGACGACGGTAAAACCCAGCAGCGCCCCGTAGACCAGCGCGACGGTGGTGATGAACGGAGCCAGCGGGGACTTCAGCTCGCTGCCCCTGGATCGCTTGAACCGGTGGGCCAGCCAGACGCTCGCGACGGACAGCACCGCCGAGCCCGCCACCACGAACAGGACGGACAACCAGAGCCCAGCAACTCCCAACGACCCCATCAGGATTACCGGCCCCGATTCCAGCGCGGAGCGCATGCGATGCCGTCCTCGATGTCGGTCATGGTGCGAACAACTCCCGTTCGGGGCTACGTACGTGGCACCCTAGCACGCCGTCGAACGTGGTCCGCCACCCGTTTCCGCCGTCGGCCGGACCGCCGGCAGCGGCGAAAGTAGTTCGTCCACAACCGAATCAGAATCTGCACACCAACAATCCGTTTGCGGTTTCGCCGCGCTGTCGACGTGGCAAGCTGTCAGCATGCCCGAGCCGGATTCCCCCCGCGTGGTCGCCGACACCGGCGGGCTGTTGGTCACCGACGACGGCCGCCGGGTCGTGGTGATCGACCGCCGAACCGGCGCCCTGTCGACCCTGACCTTCGTCCTCGGGGTGACGGCACTGGTGGTCGTGGGCTTCGGATTGGTCGCCGCGCTCACCGGCCTGCCGTCCCGGCCGATCGGCATCGCTTTCCTGCTCGTCGGGCTGGCGCCACTCGCGCTGATGTTCCTGGCCGTTCGCGCGATCCGGATGCGCCGGGCCCGACCACCCGCCGACTGCCGACCCGTGGCGGTCCTGGACCGAAAACTCGGGCTGTTCAGCTATCCGAACGGCCCCTTGCTCCCCCTGGATCAGGTCCGCTTCGAACGCCGGATGCAGATCGGTGCCAGCTCACCGAAACTCGTCGCGGTCAGCCCTGCGGGCACCTATGTCGTCAAACGCGGCAACCTCTTCGACGGCGGCATCGGACAGGTCGACGAGGCCCTCAACGGGGTACTGCGCAACCGCTAGCCGTCAGACCCGCTCGAAGCACGATTGCACCTTGAGTGCCCGCCACGGCCGGCGGCCGGCTGCACCTGACGGAGCGCGCGGTCGCGTTCTACGGCGAGTTTCTGAAACTGGTCGTCGATTGGTGTGACGAAACCATGGCCGTGATGTCCACCTGGTCGGGCACCCAGGACATCGGCCTCGACGACGCGGGGCGGCAGCGAATGAAGACACTGGTCGCCGAGAGTCGCAACCGGCTGGAGCTGGCCCGGAACCGAACGCGGGCCCGCTAGCCGCCGGGCCTAACGGGAGAGTCGCGAAAGAACCTCTGCGACAATCGAATCAGCCACCACATCGACCTGTTCACCGGTCGCCAGGTCCTTGACACCGACGGTGCCGGCCTCGATGTCGCGGTCACCGGCCACCAGCGCCAGCGCCGCGCCGGAGCGGTCGGCCGCCTTCATCGCGCCCTTCATGCCGCGATCGCCGTACGCCAGATCCACCCGAACACCGGCGGAGCGCAGCTGCGCGCCCAGCACCGCCAACGAACGTTTTGCCTCGTCCCCCAACGGAACACCGAAGACGTCGACCCGCGAGCCGGGACCGGCCGTCACACCCTCGGCCTTCAGGGCCAGCAGGGTGCGGTCGACACCCAGGCCGAAACCGATACCGGACAGGTCCTGACCGCCCAGTTCGCGCATCAGGCCGTCGTAACGGCCGCCGCCGCCGATCCCGGACTGCGCCCCCAGACCGTCGTGCACGAACTCGAAGGTGGTCTTGGTGTAGTAGTCCAGGCCGCGCACCATGCGTGGATTGATCACGTACGGCACCCCGAGCGCGTCCAGATGCGCCAGCACGGTGTCGAAATGGGTGCGCGACTCCGGTGACAAATGATCGAGCATGACCGGCGCGTCGGCGGTCATCTCCCGGATCTCCGGGCGCTTGTCGTCGAGCACCCGCAGCGGGTTTATCTCGGCGCGCAGCCTGGTCGGCTCATCGAGCGGCAGCCGGAATAGGAAGTCCTGCAACAACTCTCGATACGCCGGTCGGCAGGTTTCATCACCCAGAGAGGTGATCTCCAGCCGGAAACGGGTCAGTCCCAAAGACCGGAACCCGGCGTCGGCGATCGCGATCACCTCGGCGTCCAGCGCCGGATCGTCGACGCCGATCGCCTCGACCCCGACCTGCTGCAGCTGCCGGTAGCGCCCGGCCTGCGGGCGCTCGTACCGGAAGAACGGGCCCGAGTAGCACAGCTTGACCGGCAGTGCGCCGCGGTCCAGGCCGTGCTCGATCACCGCGCGCATCACCCCGGCGGTGCCCTCCGGGCGCAGCGTCACCGAACGATCCCCACGGTCGGCGAACGTGTACATCTCCTTGGACACGACGTCGGTGGACTCGCCGACGCCCCGCGCGAACAGCGCGGTGTCCTCGAAGATGGGCAGCTCGACGTCGCCGTAGCCGGCGCGGCGCGCCGTGGCCAGCAGACCGTCCCGCACCGCGACGAACTGGGCCGACTCCGGCGGCAGGTAGTCGGGCACGCCCTTGGGCGCTCTGAAGTCAGTCACGGGAGAGATCCTTGCAGTACGGGTTGAATCGGCGTTCGCCGCCGATGGTCGTGGAGGTGCCGTGCCCCGGTAGTACCACGGTGGCGTCCCCGAGCACCAACAGTTTTGCACCGACGGACCTCAGCAACGCCGCCCGGTCGGCGTCCGGCGCGCCGCGGCCCACCCAGCGGAAGCCCAGGGTGTCGCCCGTGAACGCCACCTCCGCCGGGCCCTCGTCGGTGTCCGCGGTGACGCGGTAGGTTACCGAGCCCGGCGTATGCCCGGGCGTGTGGTCGACCGTAACGTCGATCCCCGCCACCGACAGCACCGTCCCGTCGGCCACGGCGCGGACGTCCTCGGGCGGCTCGTCGAGCAGGGTGACGTCGGCGGGATGCAGGTAGACGGGGATGTCCCAGCCGGCGCACAGATCGAACCCGGCGCCGCTGTGGCCGGGGTGGCCGTGGGTCAGCAGGACCGCGGCCGGCGTCAGGTCGTTGACGGTGAAGTAGTACTCCAGGGTGCCGACGGCTTCGTCGCCGGGGTCGATCACGATCGCCGGGCCGGACGCCCGAACGGCCACCAGATAGCAGTTGGTCTCGTGCGGGCCGACGGCAAAACCGGTTATCAGCACGCCGACCAGTGTCCACCCCGCTCAGATTCAACTCAGAATCGGCTGGCAGACTCCTTGCCGACCGCACTACCGACCGTGGAGGACAGCACCGGTGCCCACCAACGAACAACGGCGCGAGACCGCCAAGCGCAAGCTGGAACGTCAGCTCGAACGCCGGGCGGAGAAGGCCCGCCGGCAGCGACTCGCCGCGATCATCGGATCCGTGCTCGCCGCGCTGGTGGCCGTGGCCGTGGTGGTCGGCCTGGTGTGGATGAACAAGGGCAAGGACGACAAGGGGGGCGCGGGCACCGCGACGGCCTCGGCCGCACCCGAAACCAGCGCCAACGCCGGCCCCAGCACCGCACCGGCCGCCGACGGCAAGCTCCCGGCGTTCACCGCGTCGGCCAATCTCGGCGCCAACTGTCAGTACCCGGCAGAGGGCACTGCGTCCAAGCCGGCGACACCGCCGAAGGCCGGCAAGGTGCCGACCGATCCCGCGCAGGTCAGCGTCAGCATGTCCACCAGCCAGGGCAACATCGGGTTGCAGCTGGACAATGCCAAGTCCCCCTGCACGGTGAACAGCTTCGCCAGCCTCGCCCAGCAGGGGTACTTCAACGACACCCAGTGCCACCGGCTCACCACCGCACCCGGTCTGGGGGTGCTGCAGTGCGGCGACCCGACCGGGCTGGGCACCGGGGGCCCGGGCTACAAGTTCGACAACGAATATCCGACCGACCAGTACCCCGCGGACGCCCCGGAGGCCCAGCAGCCGGTGACCTACCCGCGCGGCACCCTGGCGATGGCCAACGCCGGCCCGGGCACCAACGGCAGCCAGTTCTTCCTGGTGTACAAGGAGTCCCAGCTGCCGCCGCAGTACACGGTGTTCGGCACGATCGACGAGACCGGTCTGACCACCCTGGACAAGATCGCCGGCGCCGGGGTCAAGGGCGGCGGCGACGACGGTGCCCCGAACGTCGACGTCCGGGTGAAGTCGATCCAGCTAGACTGACCGCAGCGAGCCGCCCCTCCCGCGAGCGCTCAGTTACGTACGTCCGACGCGGCGTGTTGCGTACCTGGCTGAGCGCTCGCGGGGGGATTCAGGCGGCGGATGTCACGCGGTAGACGTCGTAGACGCCCTCGACGTTGCGGACCACGCTGAGCACATGGCCCAGATGTTTGGGGTCGCCCATCTCGAAGGTGAAGCGGCTCACCGCAACCCGGTCGTCGGAGGTGGTCACCTGCGCCGACAGGATGTTCACCTTCTCGTCGGCCAGCACCCGGGTGACATCGGACAGCAACCGGTGCCGGTCGAGCGCCTCGACCTGGATGGCCACCAGGAACACCGACGACGGCGACGGCGCCCACTTGACCTCGATGATCCGTTCCGCCTGCTGCTGCAGTGAGGACGCATTGGTGCAGTCGGTCCGGTGCACGCTGACCCCGCCGCCGCGGGTAACGAACCCCATGATCTGATCGCCGGGGACCGGCGTGCAGCACTTGGCCAGCTTGGTCAGCGTCCCCGGCGCCCCCGGGACCGAGACACCAACGTCCTCGTTACTGCGTTGGCGCACCGGGATGTTCGACGGCGTCGACCGCTCGGCGATCTCGTCCTCGGCGTCCTCGGCGCCACCGAGCTGGGCGATCAGCCGCTGCACCACGTGCCGCGCCGAGATGTGCCCCTCGCCGACCGCGGTGTAGAGCGCCGACACGTCGGCGTAGCGCAGTTCACGCGCCAGGGCCGTCATGGAGTCGGCACTCATCAAGCGCTGCAACGGAAGTCCGCCGCGACGCACCTCGCGGGCAATGCTGTCCTTGCCGGATTCGAGGGCCTCCTCGCGGCGCTCCTTGGCGAACCATTGCCGGATCTTCGCCTTGGCCCGCGGTGAGACGACAAACGTCTGCCAGTCCCGCGACGGCCCGGCATTGGCGGCCTTGGAGGTGAAAACCTCGACCACTTCGCCATTCTCGAGCTTGCGTTCCAGCGCCACCAGCCGGCCGTTGACCCGGGCACCGATGCAGCGGTGGCCCACCTCCGTATGCACGGCATAGGCGAAGTCGACCGGCGTCGATCCGGCGGGCAGCGTGATCACGTCGCCCTTCGGAGTGAACACGAAGATCTCGGCGACGGCCAGGTCGTAGCGCAGCGACTCCAGGAACTCACCCGGGTCGGCGGCCTCCCGCTGCCAGTCGAGCAGCTGACGCATCCAGGCCATGTCGTCGATCTCGGCGGCCGCGTAGTTCGTCGGGACGCGGCCCTTGCCCTCCTTGTAGCGCCAGTGCGCCGCGATGCCGTACTCGGCGGTGCGGTGCATGTCGCGGGTGCGGATCTGCACCTCCAACGGTTTGCCCTCCGGGCCGACCACCGTGGTGTGCAGCGACTGGTAGACCCCGAACCGGGGCTGGGCGATGTAGTCCTTGAACCGGCCGGCCATCGGCTGCCACAGCGAATGCACAACGCCCACAGCGGCATAGCAGTCGCGGATCTCGTCGCACAGGATGCGGACGCCGACCAGGTCGTGGATGTCATCGAAGTCACGGCCCTTGACAATCATCTTCTGGTAGATCGACCAGTAGTGCTTGGGCCGCCCCTCGACCACCGCGTTGATCCGCGAAGCGTTCAGCGTTGCCGTGATCTCGGCCCGCACCTTGGCCAGGTAGGTGTCGCGGGACGGCGCCCGGTCGGCCACCAGCCGGACGATCTCTTCGTACTTCTTGGGATGCAGGATCGCGAACGACAGATCCTCGAGTTCCCACTTGACCGTCGCCATACCCAACCGATGCGCAAGGGGCGCAATCACTTCCAGCGTCTCGCGGGCCTTGCGAGCCTGCTTCTCCGGGGGCAGGAACCGCATGGTGCGCATGTTGTGCAGCCGGTCGGCCACCTTGATCACCAGCACGCGCGGATCGCGCGCCATTGCGGTGATCATTTTGCGGATGGTCTCGGCCTCGGCCGCGCTGCCCAGCACCACGCGGTCGAGCTTGGTCACCCCGTCGACCAGGTGGCCGACCTCCGCACCGAAATCGGCGGTCAGCGCCTCGAGGGTGTAGCCGGTGTCCTCCACCGTGTCGTGCAGCAGCGCGGCCACCAGGGTGGTGGTGTCCATCCCCAGCTCCGCCAGGATGCTGGCCACGGCCAGCGGATGGGTGATGTAGGGATCGCCGGACTTGCGCAACTGCGTGGCGTGACGTTCCTCGGCGACCGCGTAAGCGCGCTGCAGCAGGGCCAGGTCGGCCTTGGGATGGATCTCGCGGTGCACCGCCACCAGCGGCTCGAGCACCGGGTTGAGGGCGCCGCGCTGGGACGTCATCCGCCGCGCCAGCCGGGCCCGAACCCGCCGGGAGGCGCTGGTGGCGGCTGCTGTTGTCACGGCGGCCGCCGCCTTCGTCTGATCGGGCGCGTCGGGGTGCACCGCGTCGGACGGCGCCGCCGGCGCGACCGTGCCCTGCTCGTCCGCCACGTCCGTCACCTCCCGATCCACCGCCGTCCCAGGAACTCCAAGGGTATCGCCGAGTATTGCCGATCGTCCGGTCAGATGGAACGCAGGCTGGTCACCGCCAGCGGCGCCACCACATCCCGGCCGCCCAGGTCGGTCAGCTCGAGCACCACCGCACCGACGGTCACGTGCGCGCCCCCGTCCAGGAGCAGCTTGCGGGCCGCGGCCATGGTGCCCCCGGTGGCCAGCACGTCGTCGATGAGGGCGATGCGCAGCCCGGTCAGGTCGATGCCCTCGGCGGGGATCTCGAGGACCGCCGTGCCGTACTCGAGTGCGTACTCCTCGCGGCGCACCGGCGGCGGCAGCTTGCCACCCTTGCGGATCGCCAGCACCCCGGTGCCGAGTTTGGTGGCCACGGCCGCACCCAGCAGGAAACCGCGGGCGTCGATCCCGGCGATGAGGTCGGACCCCTCGGCGATCTCGGCCAGCGCGCCGGTGACCACGGTGAGTCCGCGCCGGTCGGCCAGCAGCGGGGTCAGGTCCTTGAACTGCACGCCGGCTTCGGGAAAATCCGCCACCTCGCGGGTCAGCTGCACCACCAGCTCGGTGACCTCGGGGTTGACCTCAGGATTGGCCGGGCTCACTGCGTTCATGGCGCTCCCTACTTCCCCCGCTGCCAGCGGTCCATGTTCCAGCCCGCGCCCCAGCGCGCCGGGCCGGCATCCACCGCCTGCATCTCCTGCGATGTCAGCAAGGTGCGCTGTTGACGGTAGAGCGGCAGTGTCGGAACGTCGGCCCACAGCACCGGCGCGCCGGCGGCGATCTGACGGGTCTGCTCCTTGGGATCGACCGTCACGGCCAACGTACTGATGATGCCGTCGATCTGACCGTTGCCGTAGTTGGGCAGGTTGTTGCCGTTACCCGTGAACAACGAATAGGCGTCCAGGGCCGACGATCCCGTCGAGCCACTGCCGGTGGCACCGCCGGTGCTGGCCAGCAGCACATCGATGGTGCCGTCCCGCAACGCCTGCGGGCCGATGGTGTCCGCGCCGGCGTCGGTCACCGTGATGCCCGCCGGAGCGCAAGCCTTGGCGATGGCGCCGACGGCGGCGGCCAGCCGTGGATTCGGGGTCTGATAGCCGATCCGCACCGACAGCGGCACCCCGGCCAGCGCGGCGCGTGCCGCGTCGGGGTTGGACACGGCGAACTGCCCGGCCTCAGCGGCCACCTCGGCCTGGGCGAACGAATTGTCGGCCACTGGATTGAGCCTGGCGTCACTCACCGGGACCTCGGCGTTGCGGGCGATGACGTCGCGCGGCGTGCACAGGGCCACCGCCCGGCGCGCCGGCGGCGCCGCGAGGGGTCCGCCCGGGGCGAAGATGAGCTGCTCGATCCCGGCCGACGGGTAGTCCGTCCGGTTGTAGCCGTCGGGCGTGGTCAGGGTGCCCGCGGACCCCGTCGCGATGTCGACGACATTGAACGTGCCGTCGTTGATCCGGTCCTGGACGTTGACCCCGCGCGGCCACACGGTGATCCGATCCGTCACCGGCTTGGTGCCCCACCAGCGGTCGTTGGCGACCAGTTCGACGGCGCCGTCGTCGCGGACCGAGGCGATCTTGTACGGGCCCGACGCCGGGAACCGCTTGGTGTCGAGCCCGGGGCGCAGATCCCAGGTGGTGTTCCACACCTGGGCGATCTGGGCCAGCTTCTGCGGATCGTTCTGCTGGACCGCGACGGTGGTGCCGCCCTCGCCCAGGCCGAGCTCATCGGAGATCACGTGCGACGGCATCAGCGAGGTGGCCGTGAACAGCTGCGGATAGTCGGCGATCGACCGGCCCGGGGCGAAGGACACCCGGGCCTTCTTCTGGCCGGGTTGGCAGTCGATCCCGGTGATGTCGATGTAACCGGCCTTGCTAGCGGCGTCGAAGCCGGGGAATCGCCCGGACTGGGCGGCCCAGGCGAGCACCATGTCGTCACAGGTGATCGGCTTGCCGTCGGAGTACACCGCGTTGTCGGCGATCTGGTAGTCCAGCACCAGCGGTTCCCGACCGACCACCGCGACCGATCCGAAATCGTGGTCGCCGACCACCTGGCCGTCCGGGCCGTGATAGCCGAACCCGGTCAGCACCCGGGCGAATGCCTGCGGGCCACTGGATGCGGCCCCGGACACGGTGTTGGTGTTGTAGGAGACCAGCGTGCCGTCGACGGCGTAATCGATGTGATCGGCCGCACTGTGCCCGCAGGACGTGACCGCGAAGCTCGCCACGGTCAGGATGGCGGCGCCGGCCACGCTGGCCCGGCGGCGGATGGCGGGACGCATCAGTCGACCTCTAATGCCGGCGTTTACCCGTGGGGCGGCCGGTGCGACTGGCGGTGGGCCGCAGCGGCTTGGCCCCCGGAGCGGGCTTGCTGCCCACGACACTGGTCAATGCCTCGGGTAGGGCGGCCGCGGTCACCTCGCTGACGTCCGACGCCCCGGCATCGACCGCCGGTGTCGGCTCGGTCCCGCCGGCCCGGGCCCGTCGCTTGAGGACGCGGCGGGTGTGGGTGCGCACCAGTTCGGTGCGTTCCCGCAAGGTGACGAGCAGCGGGGTGGCGAAGAAGATCGACGAGTAGGTGCCGACGATGATGCCGACCAGCTGGACCAGCGCGAGGTCTTTCAGCGTGCCCACACCCAGCAGCCAAACCGCGACGATGATCAGCGCGATGATCGGCAGCAGCGAGATGAGGCTGGTGTTGATCGAGCGCATGAAGGTCTGGTTGACCGCCAGGTTGGCCTGCTCGGCGAAGGTGCGCCGGGTGGTGTGCTCGAAGCCGTGGGTGTTCTCCTCGACCTTGTCGAACACGATGACCGTGTCGTAGAGCGAGAAGCCCAGGATGGTCAACAGACCGATCACGGTGGCCGGGGTGACCTCGAAGCCGACGAGTGCGTAGATCCCCGCGGTCACCAGGAGGTCGAAGAACATGGTGGCCAGCGCGGCGATCGCCATGTAGCGCTCATACCGGACGCCGATGTAGATGGCGACGATCACGACGAACACCAGGAGCGCGATCAGCGCCTTCTGGGTGATCTGCCCGCCCCAGGTCTCCGAAACGGCCGAGTCGCTGATCGCCTGCGCGCTGGGCTGGCCGTCGGACCCACGGGGCGAGAACTTGGCGAACAACGCCTCGCGGAGTTTGGCGGTCTCACCGCTGTCCAGCGTCTCCGACCGGATCTGCACGGTGGCAGCCGAGCCGTTGCCGACGATCACCACCGATTCGGGTGCTTTGCCGAGCGTTTGACTGAAGACGTCCTCGACCTGTTGCGAGGTGGCCTCGCCGGCCGGCATGGAAACCTTGGTGCCACCCTCGAAGTCGATGCCGAAGGTGAAGCCGCGCAACAGGATCGCACCGATCGAGATGAGCAGGATGGCACCGCTGATGGCGAACCACAGCTTGCGCTTGCCGATGACCTCGAACGCCCCGGTGCCGGTATAGAGCCGGTTGAGGAAGCTGTGCTTGGGCAGTGCCGCGTCGCCGACTTCGAGAGCGTCAGCGGTCACGGTCAGATCGGGAGTGTCAGTCATGGCCTATCCCCGTCCCGTCGAAGTTGCGGCGGCGCGACGCTCTCGGGCGACCTGCTGGACCGCACCGAGACCGTTGTAGGTCGGTTTGGCCAGCGTGGTCGACTTGCTGGCCAGGTACACCAGCGGCCAGGTCACCAGGAATACCACGACGACGTCGAGGATTGTGGTCAGGCCGAGGGTGAACGCGAAGCCCTTGACCTGCCCGACTGCCAGCAGATACAGCACCAGTGCGGCGATGAAGGTCACGGCGTTGCCGGACAGGATGGTCTTGCGGGCGCGGGCCCAACCGCGGGGCACCGCTGAGCGGAACGACCGGCCCTCGCGGATCTCGTCCTTGATGCGTTCGAAGAACACCACGAACGAATCAGCGGTTGTGCCGATACCGATGATCAGACCGGCGATGCCGGCCAGGTCCAGGGTGTAACCCATATATCTGCCGAGCAGCACCAGGATGGCGTAGACCATCGCGCCGGAGGCCACCAGCGACAGCGCTACCAGCAGCCCGAGGACCCGGTAATAGAGCAGTGAGTACAGCAGCACCAGCGCCAGGCCGATCGCACCGGCGATCAGACCGGCCCGCAGTGAGGTCAATCCCAGTGTGGCCGAAACGGTCTCGGCTTCCGACGACTCGAACGACAGCGGCAGCGAGCCGTACTTGAGCGAGTTGGCCAGTTCCTTCGCCGAGTCGGCGGTGAACTGACCGGTGATCTGCGTGCGGCCGCCCGGGATGGCCTCCTGGATGGCCGGCGCCGAGACCACCTGCGAGTCCAGGGTGAACGCGGTCTGAGTGCCGATGTTGGCAGCGGTGAAGTTGGCCCAGGTGTCGGCCGCGTCACCCTTGAACTGGAGATCGACGACGTAGCGAGAGCCCTGCTGGTCGAAACCGGACGTGGCGTTCTCGATCTGGTCGCCGCTGATGATCGACTTGTCCAGCAGGTAGACGGACTTGCCGTCCTGCGAGCACGTCACCAACGGCAGGTTCGGGTCATCGTTACCGGCCAAGATGTCCTTGTCGCCGCAGCGACCGGCCTGATACTGCAGTGCCAGGATCTGGATGTTCTGGTTGGGGCTCTGCCGCAGCTGCTTCTCGAATGCAATGCGGTCGGCGAGGTCCTTCTTCGGGTCCGGCGGCTTGGGGGCGCCGGTCGGCGCGGGTGCCGGACCAGGGCCGGGCGCGGGCGTGGGTGCAGGGGTGGGCTCGAGCGGGAACGGCCGGGGCTGCGCGGGTGGGGCACCCGGTGCGGGCTCGTCGGCCGGAGCTCCACCTAGCACAGGGGGCAACGGCATGCCGGGCATTCCGGGCGCCGGCGCTCCCGGGTTTCCTCCCGGCGCGGGGGCTCCGGGCATGCCTGGCACTCCTGGAATACCCGGGGCACCCGGGCCTCCGGGCGCTCCCGGGGCTCCGGCGTCGGCGCCCTGCGGGGCGCCCTGCTGGGATGCCATGGCGTGGATGACGGGACGAACATAGAGGCGCGCCGTCTGGCCGAGGTTGCGGGCCTCGCTGCCGTCGTTGCCAGGCACCGTGATCACCAGGTTGTCGCCGTCGATCACCACCTCGGAACCCGACACACCGAGGCCGTCGACACGCGAGGTGATGATCTCCTTGGCCTTCTCCAGCGACTCACGGGTCGGTGACGACCCGTCGGGCGTGCGCGCAGTCAGGGTCACGCGCGTGCCGCCCTGCAGGTCGATACCGAGCTTGGGCTTGGCCTGCTTGTCACCGGTCAGGAAGACCAGCAGGTAGGCGCCGATCAGCAGGACGAGGAATAGCGTCAGGTAGCGGTACGGATGCACTACATTCCTGGCCGTAGGCGATGCCACGTTGGTGTTTCTCCTCGGAAGTTCTCAACCGCGCCGTCGCGCCTGTCTCGTGAAATATCTCGAAAAGGGTACGTGCCGGCCCTGGGAGCCGGACCGGCGGTCAGGGCCGATCAGGGTTGGGGGCGTCGATGATGCCGGTGGATTCGGTGATCTCGCCGGGCACCGAGGACGGCGACGCGGGCGCATCCGCCGAATCCGGGTCGGCCAGCTCGGGTTCGATACGGTCGCGGATCGCCATCTTCATCCAGGTGGTGACCACTCCAGGGGCGATCTCCAGGTCAACGGTGTCGTCGGCGATGGCGACGATGGTCGCCTGCAGGCCGGCGGTGGTGTGGACGCGATCACCGACCCGCAGCGAGTCGTGCAGGTCGATCGTGGCCTGCATCGCTTTGCGCTGACGCCGCGACGCGAAGAACATGAACGCGCCGAGGATGATCAGCATCGGCAGGAATGCGACTAGATCCATGACAGAGAAATTCCTAACGTCGAGGCAGGTTGTGCAGGTGCCGGGGAAGACGGGCCGACCGCGCTTCGTCGACGGGGCCACCGCGCTACATCGGGGTCCAGTGTGCCAGCTTCCCGCGACAGAGCGGTCGGCACACCGGACGCAACCAGATTGCCAGTGTCTGTGTACCGGCCCAAGATGGGCGTATGGAGCTGATCGACGCACTGCGATCAACCGGTGCCGTGCGCGAGTTCACCCCCCAGCCGGTGCCGGACGAGACGCTGGCCCGGGTCCTGGACACCGCCCGATTCGCCCCCAACGGCGGCAATGCCCAGTCCTGGCACGTCGTCGTCGTACGCGACCCGGACCGCCGGCGCCGGATGGCCGAGATCTACCAGCGGGGCTGGTCTGACTACATCGCGATGCGCAGGGCCGGCCTGCGCCCCTGGGCACCCACCAACGACCGCCACGACGAACGTGCCGCCACCGCGGTCGCCGCGGCTGCCACGGCAGGGGGACGGGCCAGCCCGAACTTCGCCGACGTGCCCGCGATGCTGGCGCTGTTCGCCGACGTGTCGTTGTTCTCAGCCGTCGACCGTGATCTGGACCGCTACACCTATGCGGGCGGGGCCTCGATCTACCCGTTCGCGTGGAGCATCCTGCTGGCGGCACACGCCGAAGGGCTCGGGGGCGTTCTGACCACCATGTCCGTCCGCGCCGAGGACGCCGTGCAGGAACTGCTCGGCGCTCCGCCGCGGTTGACGCTGGCCGCGGTCATCGCACTCGGGCACCCGGTGCGCCGGGCCCGGCGGCTGCGCCGGGATCCGGTCGAGCGGTTCGCCACGATCGACACGGTCGACGGACCGCCACTGAATGGACCGCGGTGAACCGCCCGTCCGCCCAGGGCGTGCTGCGGGCAACTGCCGCGGCGGCCTGCGCTGCCGGCGCCATTCGCGTGGCCACCGAAACGGGGTGACGGGCCGCGCCGCGGACTACGCTCACCGTGTGACCGACCTGGAACAGAGCCGTCTGCTCGCCACCGAGATTCCCGGCCCCCGCTCGAAGGAACTGGCCGCGCGCAAATCGGCCGCGGTGTCCAGCGGCGTGGGCGTGACGATGCCCGTCTACTGTCAGCGCGCCTTCGGCGGGATCGTCGAGGACGTCGACGGGAACCGGCTGATCGACCTGGGTTCGGGGATCGCGGTGACCACCATCGGCAACTCATCGCCGTTGGTGGTGGATGCGGTGCGAGAACAGGTGGCCGAGTTCACCCACACCTGCTTCATGGTGACGCCGTACGAGGAGTACGTCGCTGTCGCCGAACACCTCAACCGGCTCGCTCCGGGCAGCGGCCCGAAGCGCACGGCGCTGTTCAACTCCGGCGCCGAGGCCGTCGAGAACGCCGTCAAGATCGCGCGGTCCTACACGAAGAAGACCGCGGTGGTTGCCTTCGACCACGCCTACCACGGCCGCACCAACATGACGATGGCGTTGACGGCCAAGTCGATGCCGTACAAGAGCGGGTTCGGGCCGTTCTCCCCGGAGATCTACCGCGCACCCATGTCGTACCCGTACCGCGACGGACTGATCGACAAGGAGATGGGGACCAACGGTGAGCTGGCCGCCGAGCGCGCGCTGAGCATCATCGACAAGCAGATCGGCGCGGCCAACCTGGCGGCCCTCATCATCGAGCCGGTACAGGGCGAAGGCGGATTCATCGTTCCCGCACCGGGTTTCCTGTCCGCGCTGCTGCAGTGGTGCCGGAACAACAACGTGGTGTTCATCGCCGACGAGGTGCAGAGTGGTATCGCTCGGACCGGCGCGATGTTCGCGTGCGAGCACGAGGGCATCGAGCCCGACCTGATCGTGATCGCCAAGGGCGTGGCCGACGGCCTACCGCTGTCGGCGGTGACCGGACGCGCCGAGATCATGGACGCGCCGCATGTGTCGGGCCTGGGCGGTACCTACGGTGGCAACCCGATTGCGTGCGCGGCCGCCCTGGCCACCCTCGAGACCATCGAGACCACGAACCTCATCGACCGGGCGGGCGAGATCGAACGCCTGATGAAGGATCGGCTGGGCCGGCTCCAGGCCGACGACGATCGCATCGGTGACGTGCGTGGCCGCGGTGCGATGATCGCCGTCGAGTTGGTGAAATCGGGCACCGCAGAACCGGATTCCGAGCTGACGAAGAAGCTGTGCGCCGCTGCGCATGCGGCCGGGGTGATCGTGTTGAGCTGTGGCACCTATGGCAACATCCTGCGATTCCTGCCCCCGTTGACCATCAGTGACGAGTTGCTGCTGGAGGGCCTGGACATTCTGGAACTGATCCTGGCCGACCTCTGAGCCCCGGTGCCCGAGCGTCGACTTTTGCTACGGCGCAGGCGATTTCGCGTGACATAAGTCAACGCTCGGCGCTATCTCCAGAACACCTGCAGCTGATCGAACACGGTGTCGGGGTCGATCAGCAGCGGAGCCAGGTGCCCCTGACCGGCAGCCGCAGTCCCGCCGCCTCGCCCGCCATTCCCGCACGGTTCAGCATCATCGATCAAGTACATGACCGATCTGCAGCTACTGGGGCTGCGGTAGCGTGGGCGCCGTGATCCGGGGCGTAGTTCAGGGCGCAATGCGCGGCGGGGCGCCGCTGATGCTCGCCGCCGGCCTGCTCGGCATGATCGGCTGCACCGACTCGACCGCCGCGCCGGGCCCGGTGACGGTTGTCGCGGAGTCCCCGCCGGTGCTCGCCCCGGCCCCGGCCGCACCCCACCCGCCCGCCGCTCCCCCGCGGCCCGTGCCGACCGGCATCCAGCCCGTCCTGGCCACCGATCCGGCCGCACTGGCCGATGATCTGGTGGCCGACGAACGCGTCGTGCGTGACCCGGCGACGCCGCCGGGCGAGCTTGCGACGGCCGCCAAGCGGCAGCAGGCGGCCTACCGCGCGATCGGCAACCACCCCGAGTGGGATTCGGTCGTCCGTCCGCGCATACCACCGGAGCTGCTGGACGGCTACGATCACAACGTCGCCGCGCGCCGTGCGCTCAATGCGCTGGCGCCTATCCGGGATACGTTGCCCGCGTGGCGGATTCAGCCGCCGGCACCCGCCGGGGATCTGCTGGGCTACTACCATGAGGCCGAAGCCGCCACCGGTGTCGCGTGGAACTACCTGGCCGCGATCAACCTGATCGAGACCCGGCTGGGCAGCATCAACGGGGACAGCACGGCGGGGGCGCAGGGTCCGATGCAGTTCCTGCCGGAGACGTTCGGCGCCTACGGCCAGGGTGACATCCACGCGCCGCGCGACGCGATCATGGCGGCCGGCCGAATGCTGGCCGCCAACGGATTTGCCGGCGATCCGTACCGGGCGGTGTACGCGTACAACCATTCCGACGCCTACGTGCGAGCCGTCCAGGAGTACGCCGCCGTGCTTGCCGCCGACCCGGCCGCATTTGGCGGGTACTACAACTGGGACGTCTACTGCAAGACCACCGCCGGGGATGTGCTGCTCCCCATCGGCTACGCCGAAACAGCACCCGTGCCCGCCGCGGAGTACGTGGCGAGGCACCCGCAGTAGCGCTAGCCGCGTAACCCGATGAGCAGCAGGACGATCGCGATCACGGGCAGCGTCCCCTGTACTACCGCCGCGCGCGCCTTCGCCGGCGCTGATGCCAGCAGCACCAGGGCGGCGGCCGCCATCGACCCGATGCCCGCGAGGATCAGGGCGGCCCCGACCCCGGCGTGCCCGAGGACCAGGGCGACGATTCCGACACCGGTGACGATCGCCAGGAACAGGTTGTAGAAACCCTGGTTGAACGCCAGTAGTTTGGTGGTCTCGGCCTCCTCGGCCGTGGTGCCGAAGGTCGCCCTGGTGCGCGGCGAGGTCCAGGTCAGCGATTCCATGGTGAAGATGTAGACGTGCAGCAGCGCGGCCAGTGCTGCGAAGATCAAGGCGGCGGTCAGCATCACGCCACCAGGTTATAGATCAGCAGCCCGATCATGATCGCAACCAACACAACCGAGACGACCCACCGAGTTCTCGCTGACACCGTCGCATCCTCCCATCAGAACTATCCGAAGAGACCTTGCTGGCCCAGCCCGGTGACCTGCGGTGGCGTCAGACCCAGATGTGTCCAGGCCGCCCGCGTGGCGACCCGTCCGCGCGGGGTGCGCGCGATCATCCCGGCCCGCACCAGGAACGGCTCGCAGACCT
>Ga0209023_10003303_pt1 | contig 19369 bp, 18 predicted proteins | sample LakOneMetagenome_FD_187468 | JGI IMG/M metagenome (GOLD analysis project Ga0209023, IMG submission 187468) | Freshwater and sediment microbial communities from Lake Erie, Canada (SPAdes) (version 2) | ecosystem: Environmental > Aquatic > Freshwater > Lentic | place: Lake Erie, Canada...
CGGCGTGCCGCCGCCGCCGCCGATGGCCGCGGGCCAGGTGATGCAGGCATAGCCCGCGCCGGCCTTGCGGGCCTGCCAGGCCTTGGCGGCGACCATGTGCTGGTCGGTGTTGGGCTTCAGCTCGCCAAACTGGGCGCGGTGCGCGGCGGCGTTCTCGGCCAGCCAGGCGCGGGCCTTCTCGCGATAGCCGGCTTCTTCGGGTGAATCGTTGAAATCCATGATCGTCTCTCCCTTACGCCGCGTTCTTTTGTTCGAGCTGGCTGACCAGCCGCTCTTTCCAGACCCGCGGCGCGCCGGCCACGAGGCTGAGCTGGCGCGAGCGCCGATAATAGAGGTGGCAGTCGACGTCCCAGGTGAAGCCCATGCCGCCGTGCACCTGGATGCTTTCCTTGCTGGAGAACCAGTAGGCGTCCGACGCCGCGATGCGGGCGGCCGAGGCGGCGATCGGCAGCTCTGGCGCGTCCACGTTCAGCGCCCAGGCGCCGTAATAGGCGTTGGAGCGAGCGACCTCGTTCTTGACGTACATGTCGGCCAGCTTGTGCTTGATGGCCTGATAGCCGGCGATGACGCGGCCGAAGGCGTAGCGGCCCAGCGCGTACTCCTTGGCCATCTCAAGGCACTTGTCGGAACCGCCCAGCTGTTCGAAGGCCAGCAGCACCGCGGCGCGGTCCATGATCGCCTGCACCAGCTCCAGGCCCGCGCCCGCCTCGCCCACCCGCTCGGCGGTGACGCCGTCGAAGGTCAGCTTGGCCACGCCGCGCGTGGGGTCCAGGCTCTTGAGGGTCTCGCGGGTCACGCCCTTGGCCTTCAGGTCGACCAGGAACAGGCCGGGCTTGCCGCCTTCGCTGGCCAGCACCAGGGCCATGTCGGCGACGTCGCCGTCGGTGACCGGGATCTTCACGCCCGTCAGCTTGCCGCCCTCGACACGGCAGGCGAGGTTCGAAGCATTGACCACGCCCGGACCTTCCGAGGTCGCCAGGCAGCCGATCAGCTCGCCGGCGGCGATGCGCGGCAGAACGGCGGCCTTCTGGGCCTCGCTGCCGGCCAGCATCATGCCCTCGGCCAGGAAATAGACCGTCGAGGCGAACGGGATGGGCGCGACAGCGCGGCCCAGCTCCTCGGCGATGGCGCACAGCTCGACCCGGCCAAGGCCCAGGCCGTTGAACTCCTCGGGGATACAGGCGCCCAGCCAGCCCTGCTCGGCGACAGCGGTCCACAGGTCCTGGTCGAACGAGCGGCTGGCGTCATCCAGGACACCGCGCACAACGGCGGGGCCACAGCGCCCGTCAAGGAACTTGCGCGCCTCGTCCTTCAGGAACTTCTGGTCGTCGGAAAAGTCGAAATCCACTGGGTGGCCTCCCTGGGCGCGGCTCTCGATTGGCGCGCCTCGAAATCCACCCTGACTGACCTTTCGCCGCAGGGAAAGATTGACCCGGCGTCAAGGATTTCAGGTTCTTATGACGACCGTTCAGTTCACGTCGCGTCCAAGGGGCCATGGCCAAGACCGTCTATCAACGCAACCAGAAGGTTTGGGTCGAAAGCGTCGGCGCCTGGGCGACGATCGAGCGCATCGTGCCGATCTGGGCCAAGGGCTTCGACGAGCCTGTGCGGGTCACCTACGACGTCGGTCTGGGCCGCGAATTTCACGCCCATGAGCTCAAGCCCGAGGAAAAGGTCGACGCCGAGGGCGCCGGCATGGTCGCCAACTGGCGGGTGCTGCGCGCCCGCAACAAGTGGCAACAGGAAAGCGACTGCCCTCACCACCCCTATCCCGGCACCTATCCGGTGGTGGTCACCGACCCCAATGACTGGGGCGGCTGGCGGACGCCGGGCGCCGAATACGATCGCGATCCGCGCAAGATCGAATATCAGGCGCGGCTGATCTCCAGCGCCCCGCGCCTGCACGCCATCGCCCGTCAGATCCTGCAACTGGTCGCCGATCACCCCGAGGATGCGCCTCCGGCCCTCGCCGCCCTGGCCCAGCAGGCCTCGGCCATCGAGCGCTATCTGCATGAGGTTCCGGCCGCCGCCGAGGCCGTGAGCAATATCGAAGGCTAGGCCGGCCAGTCCCGGCCGGAGCCCGGACGCCGCAGTCGGTCGTGGGCGGTGAATTCGATGGCCGGCCGCACGACGCCCAAGTCGATCTCGCCGCCGCCGGGCAGCAGGCGCAGGCAGCGCCGCCCAATCCAGATCAGCACATCCATGCCTTCGGCCGCGCCTTCTCTGGCCCAGCCACGCAGCACGGCCTCGAACGGCGCGCGCCGCCAGGCGTTGGGCTGGGCGGGGTCCAGCTCGACATTGACGACCCGCCCGCCCTCGCCCGCGTGCAGCACGAAACCGCTGCGGTCCGGTCGCCAGTCATCGCCCAGACGGCTGTCCAGCAGCCAGTCACAGGCAAACTCGCCACAGCCCACGGGCCGGACCTGATAGACCTCACAACCCTTGCCGCGGCGGTAGTAGCGGCACCAGACGTGCGGCGCCTTATCAAGCTCGCGCACGCCGATCAGCTTGCAGCATTGGCCGCAAGCGCCGCATTCCCGCTCAGCCATGCTCATCCCCGCCCGCGCTCTTGCCCCTTTCAGGGTTTAAGCGGCGGGCGGAGACATGCAAGGCGCCTGATCAGAAGCGGTAGCCGATACCGACCGAAGCCACGATCGGGTCCAGCTTGACCTTGGACTTCAGGGCGCCGCCATTGATCGAGGCGTCGGTCTCGAACCACACCTTCTTGACGTCGATGTTCAGGTTGTAGCGCGCGTTCAGCGGCACATCGGCGCCGACCTGCAGGGCGTAGCCGAAGCCGTCGTCCAGCTTCACCTTGAAGCCGTTCTTGTCCTTGCTGCTGTAGAACAGCATGTAGTTCAGGCCCGCGCCGACATAGGGGCTGAACTTCGCCGCCGGGAACGGATGGTATTGCAGCGACACGACGGGCGGCAGGACCCAGGTCTTGTGGACCTCGACGTCCGTCCCGGGCCCGACGGCCTTGACGGTATGCTGGGTGGTGCCGGCGATCACCTCGACGGCGAGCTTGTCGCTCAGGAAATAGGACAGGCCGATGGTCGGCTTGATGTCGTCATTGACGTCAGCCTTCAGGCCCGTGGCGGCGCCCGCGGCGGTGACGATCGAGTTGCCGGCGTCCGGCGCGACATCGGTGACGCGGACATTGAGAACCAGATCGCCCTTGGCCTTCGGCTTGACGGCTTCCTGGGCCTGGACGGCGGAAACGGCCAGCAGGCTGGCGGCGCAGGTCAGGGCCAGGCGGGTCGCGATAGTCATTTTTATCCCCTTATTTCAAACCGGGCGCTGCATTGGGGGCGCCCGAAAGGGGAATTGCGCCCAGTTGAGCGCGTGTTCTTTGATCCGGAACAAGTCCGCACGGAAAATATGGCCTTTAGTCCGGGCCTTATTACTTAAGGGCTCTCGCGCCGGCCGCCCTGGCCCTCTAGATTGCCGCTATGCGCACAGAAACGCCCCAGGCCATCCGGCTCGCCGACTACCGCCCCTTTCCGTTCGATATCGAAGAGACCGAGCTTGTCTTCAAGCTGGATCCCTCGGCCACGCGCGTCCTGGCCACGCTAAAAATCCGGCGCACGGGCAAGGCCAGCGAGCCGCTGGTCCTCAACGGCGAGCGACTGAAACTGGTCTCGGCGGCCATCGACGGCCGCGCGCTTAGCGCGTCGGACTACAGGCTGGACGCCGAGTTCCTGACCCTGGCCGATGTGCCCGACGCCTTCGTGCTGACCACCGAGGTCAAGATCGATCCGGCCGCCAACAAGGCGCTGATGGGCCTCTACATGTCAGGCGGCCGCTTCTGCACCCAGTGCGAGGCCGAGGGCTTCCGCACCATCACCTACTTTCCGGACCGCCCGGACGTGCTCTCCCGCTACACCGTGCGCATCGAGGCCGACGAGGCCTTCAGCTATCTGCTGAGCAACGGCAATCTGTGGGAAGGCGGCGAACTGGATGACGGCCGCCACTACGCCGTCTGGAACGACCCCTTCCCCAAACCCGCCTATCTGTTCGCCCTGGTGGCGGGCGAACTGGACGTGCTGGAAGACAGCTTCGTCACCATGAGCGGGCGGACCATCGCCCTGCGGGTCTATGTCGATCCAGGCCAGGCCCCGCGCGGCGCCTATGCGATGGACAGCCTCAAGCGTTCGATGAAGTGGGACGAGGACGCGTTCGGGCGCGAATACGACCTGGACCTGTTCATGATCGTCGCCGTGCGCGACTTCAATTTCGGGGCGATGGAAAACAAGGGGCTGAACATCTTCAACAGCTCCCTGCTGCTGGCCGATCCCGAGACCGCCACCGACGCCGACTACGAACGCATCGAGGCGGTCGTGGCCCACGAATATTTCCACAACTGGACCGGCAACCGCATCACCTGCCGCGACTGGTTCCAGCTGTGCCTGAAGGAGGGCTTCACGGTCTTCCGCGACCAGAGTTTCAGCGCCGACCAGCGCGGCGCGGCCGTGCAGCGGATCAAGGACGTCAAGGCCCTGCGCGCCCGCCAGTTCGCCGAGGACGCCGGCCCCCTGGCCCACCCGGTGCGGCCGTCCAGCTACATGAAGATCGACAACTTCTACACCGCGACGATCTACGAGAAGGGCGCGGAGATCATCCGGATGCTCAAGACCCTGCTGGGCGCCGAGGCGTTCCGGAAGGGCTCCGACCTCTATTTCGAGCGACATGACGGTCAGGCGACCACGGTCGAGGCCTTCATCGCCTGTTTCGCCGACGCCTCGGGACGCGACCTGACCGATTTCTTCGCCTGGTACGAACAGGCCGGCACGCCGACCGTGTCGCTGGTCAGCCAGTATCACGAAGACTCAAAGGCGCTGGAGATCACGCTCACCCAGTTCACGGCCCCGACGCCTGGCCAGCCGACCAAGACGCCCCTGCCGATCCCGGTCACCATCGGCCTGCTCGACTCTGACGGCGCGCCGCTGCGCGACAGCGAGGTCGTGGTGCTGGATGGCGCGACCAGGACCGTCCGCTGGGAAGGTGTCGCCTCCCCGCCCGTGATCTCGGCCCTGCGCGGCTTCTCGGCGCCGGTGAACCTGACCATCGACGCCCGGCCGGTCGATCGCTATGTGCTGTTCGCCGCCGACCCGGATCTCTTCAACCGCTGGGAAGCCGGCCAGACCCTGGCTCGCGACCTGATCCTGGCCCGCGCCGGCGGCGCGGCCGACGAGGTCGGCGAAGAACGCTATGCCGACGCGCTAGGTCGCGCCTTGCTGGACCAGGCTTCGGAGCCGGCCTTCAAAGCGCTGCTGCTGGCCTTGCCCAGCGAGCCGGACCTGTCGCTGGCCATGGAGCCGGCCGATCCGGCGGCCATCCATACGGCCCGCAACGCGCTGCGCAACCGCATCGCCGTGCATCTGGGCGACCTACTGCGACGCCTGCATGGCGACCTGCAAACGGCTGGCGAGTTCTCGGCCGACGCCCAGGCCGCCGGCAAGCGGGCCCTCCGCAACGGCTGCGCCGACCTGCTGGCGGCTGATCCGCACGCCCAGAACGTCGAGCGTATCGTCGGCCACTTCGAGGCGGCCGCCAACATGACCGACGCCATGGGCGCGCTGTCGGCCCTGGTCCAGATCGGCGGCGAGGCCCGCGACCGGGCCCTCGCCGCCTTCCACGCCAAATGGAAGGACGAACCGCTGGTGCTGGACAAGTGGTTCGCCGTCCAGGCCCGCGATCCGTCGCCCGACGTCCTCGACCGCATCGTCGCCCTGACAAAGCACGCCGATTTTGACGCGACCAACCCCAACCGCTTCCGGGCGCTGGTCTCGACCTTCGCCAACTTCAACCCGTCGCGGTTCCATGACCCCAGCGGCGCGGGCTATCGCTTCCTGGCTGAAAAGATCCTGGCCGTGGACGCCTATAACCCCATGACCGCGGCGCGCCTGGTCGAGGCTCTGGGCAGCTGGCGGCGCTATCCGGACGCCCTTGGCGCCCAGATGCGCGAAGCCCTCAAGGGCGTCGCCGCCCATGCGGGCCTGTCCAAGAACGTGCTGGAACTGGCGACCAAGGCGCTCGACTGACAACGCCAGGCACGGCCGCCGACGGATCGATTGCGACCAATAGGCCCATACCCCGTCAAATCGGCCGTTCGGCCGTGACGGGGACCTTTAGCGTGCGGTAGATTCAACCGGTGCGGCGAAGTGACTCGCCACAGCGGTTTTGGGGAGCCTTGGGCGTTTGAGAGTTGGGGATGCGAGACCCGGAAGACCGGCGGGAGCCGGACTTTCCGCGGCGGGCGTCGTGCGGTCGATCACCGCGCGTTCGCCGTCGCAGGTCTATGTCCGCGTCGCCATCCTGGCCGCCCTGCTCCTGCTGGCTGTGTATACCGCCTTCGGCGTCAAACGCCTGCAGGATGAAGCCGCGATGGCGCCCGGTGGCGCGCCTCTCGCCGCCGAGGCCAGCCTGGTGGCCGGCCGTATCGAAACCAACCTGGCCGCCCAGCGCGCCGGTCTGTCAGCCGCTTCCGACATCCTCCAGCGCGACCCCGCCGACACCATGGACGCGGCCGAGATCGCCCTGCGCGCCAGCGGCGGCGAGGCTATGGCCGTGGCGGTCGCCGGCCCCTCGGGCGTCCAGGCCGTGGCCGGTCGCGACGAAGGCGCGGACTGGAAGGCCGCCGCCCGCGCGGCCGCCGCATCGGGTCGCTCGATCTGGATCGGCGTGGCTGGGGACAGCGGCCGGCTGTATGTCGCCGCCGTCGCCCCGGCTTCGACCGGGCGCAACTTCATCATCGCCAGCGGCGATCCCAGCCGCCTACTCGTCGATCCCGGCAAGGATGGCGCCCGCGCCATCGCCCTGCCCGATGGCAGCCTCGTCGCGACCCAGGGCCGGATCGTCCAGGGCATGCAGAGTTTCCGCGACGCCTTCGCGCTCTCGATGGAAGACGTCGGCGGCCAGAGCGCCGCCCTGCGCGGCCAGGCCGCCAACGGCGCCGTGCTGGACGTCGCCGTGCAGCCCCTGGCGGAAGGCGCCCTGCTGGCCGTGGCCGGCGCGCCGTCGCGCAATGTCGCCAACCTGGACCGCCAGGTCATGGAAGGCGCCTTCAATCTGCTGGCGCCCCTGGGCGTCGGCATCGCCCTCGCCCTGCTGCTGATGATGCAGAGCCGCAAGGCCGAGGTGGCGCACCGAGAATTCGTCGACAGCGAGCAGCGCTTCCGCCTCGCCGTCGAAGCCGCCCGCTGCGGCATCTGGGAATGGGATCTGCGCGGCGACCAGGTGTTTCTGTCCGACGTCACCGGCGTGATGTTCGGCTGGGGCGGCGGCGGCATCGTCTCGGGCCAGGAGATGCTGGACCGCATCTCCATCGACCACCGCGAGCGCGTCCGTCAGGCCCTGGCCAACGCCGCCATGTACGGCGCCTTCGACGTGTCGTTCCGGGTGCCAGCCACCCAGCAGGGCGGCCGCTCGATCTGGATCGACGCCCGCGGCCAGGGCTTCGGCAAGCCGGGGCAGGACGGCTATGTCCGCATCATCGGCGTGGCCCTCGACGTCACCGAGGAACGCCTGGCCCAGGCCCGCGCCCAGGCCGCCGAAAACCGCCTGCGCGACGCCATTGAGAGCGTGTCAGAAGCCTTCGTGCTGTGGGATCGTCAGGGTCGCCTGCTGATGTGCAACCGCAACTACCGCAGCGTCTTCAATCTTGAGCCCAAGCTGCTGAAGCCCGGCGCGCCCCGCGCCGAGGTCAACCGCTTCGCGGCCCTGGCCATCAAGCAGGACCACCCGGCCCCCGACGGCGCCAAGGGTGTGCGCGAAGCCGAGCTGATGGACGGTCGCTGGATCCAGATCAGCGAGCGCCGCACGGCCGAGGGCGGCCTAGTGATGACCGCCGCCGACATCACCGCCATCAAGAACCAGGAAGAAGCCCGCCGCCTCAACGAGGAGCAGCTGCAGAGCGCCGTCGCCGGCCTGGAGCGCAGCCAGGATCAACTGGCCGAACTGGCCCGCAAATATGAGATGGAGAAGGTCAAGGCCGAGGGCGCCAACAAGGCCAAGAGCGAGTTCCTGGCCAACATGTCCCACGAGCTGCGGACGCCGCTGAACGCCATCAACGGCTTCTCCGAGATCATGATGAACGAGATGTTCGGTCAGCTCGGTGACCAGCGCTACAAGGGCTACAGCCAGGACATCCACAATTCCGGCCAGCACCTGCTGGCCCTGATCAACGACATTCTCGACATGTCGAAGATCGAGGCCGGCAAGATGAACCTGAAGTTCGAGCCTCTGAACCTGGAAGACGTGGCCGAGGACGCCGTGCGTCTGGTGCGCAATCGCGCCGAGGCGGCGGGCCTGAAGCTGGTGATCGACTTCCCTCAGTTGCCCGAGATTGAGGCCGACTATCGGGCGGTCAAGCAGGTGCTGCTGAACCTGCTGTCCAACGCCATCAAGTTCACGCCACGGTCCGGCAGCATCACCATCCGCGCCGAGGTGCGTCGCGACCCCCTCGGCGAGCGCGTGCGGGTCTCGGTTCAGGACACCGGCATCGGCATCGCCAAGGAAGACCTGGCGCGCCTGGCCCGGCCGTTCGAGCAGGTCGAGAGCCAGCTGTCCAAGACGACCCAGGGCACCGGCCTTGGCCTGGCCCTGACCAAGTCGCTGATCGAGATGCACGACGGGTCGCTGGAAATGGCCAGCACGCCGGGCGAAGGCACGACGGTCAGCTTCATCCTGCCGATCCGCCAGAGCGAGATCCATCCAGCCCGCGACTTCGCCGCCGCCTGATCCCGGCCCGCAACGGCCGCGGCCGATTATGACTTTTCTTTCATAGACTTAATTCTGCGTCATGAAGCAGACGTAACGGGTAATGGCGTTATCTCAGGTCTAAACCCTCGCTCAGAAAACGCGCCTGGCGCACATCGAGGGAGTTACGCAATGTCCAAGTTCATCAACCGTCTGGCTGCTGTGGCCGCCCTGGCTCTGGCCGCGACGCCGATCATCGGCCTGACCGCCGCCCACGCCGCCGAACCCGTTCAACCTGCCCGGATCCAGGTCGGCGACCTGACGCTGTCGCGTCCTTCCGACGCCGCCGAGTTCATGCGCCGCGCCGAGCAGGCCGCCGACGAAGTCTGCGCCGCACGCACCACCAAGGAAAAGCTGCGCGGTCTGTCGGTTCGCGCCTGCTACCTGGACTTCAATGCCGATCTGCGGAGCGAGCTGAGCCGCACCCAGCTGTCCGATCTGCGCGCCGCGCGCCGCGCCCAGCCGGCCAGCTTCGCCACGCGCTCGATCGGCCTGTTCTAAACCGGGGCTCTAGCCTCGACGCATCCACGCCGCGACGGCCCAGGCATGGGCGTCGTGGCGCAAGGCGACCACGGCGTCGCGAGGATCCAGCCAGGCCAGTTCATGGTCGTCCTCGACCTTGAGCCCCGCCCTCAGTTCGATCATGCGCGCCGTGTGGACGCCCCCGAAATTGCGCACCGGCTGGCCGTTGGACTTCAGGAAATGCTGCGAGACCGTCGCGACCAGATCGTCGACCTCGACCACCAGGCCGGTCTCTTCGCCAAATTCGCGGACCACGGCCTGGGGTTCGGTCTCGCCCGGATCGACCGCGCCCCCCGGCAGGTCGAAATAGGGCGGCTTGCCGGGCTTGGTCACCCGCACGACCGCGATCTCGCCGAGGGTGTTCTCGACGATGCCGAAGGCCGCTGGGCGGTCCAGGTAGGTTAGCCCCGCCACCGGCTGGCCGAACGCGAGCAAAGGTTCAGTCCTTGCCGTAGAGATCAGGCCACGGATCGGCCTTGCCGCTCTCGACGTCGGCCACGCTGATCTCCGGACGATAGCCGATCTTGCCGTTGGCGCTTTCCCGCCAGGCCTCGGTCACCAGATCGCGCAGCGCGGTGGCGCCGGCCGCCAGGCGAGCCTGGGTGAAGGCCTTGCCGCGCGGATCGGTGTCGACCAGGCCGCCGGCCTTTTCCAGGGCGTACAGCGGCTCGGTCTCTTTCCAGGTCGTGGTCAGGTAACCGACGACGCGGGTCTCGATCGAGCAGGCGCAGTCCTTGTAGGCCGGCATCAGGGCCTTGACCTGGGCCTCGTCGCCGACGGCCTTGGCCAGGGGCCCTTCGAAGTTGAAATGGGTCGAACGGGACTGGGTGTAGCCGTTGGGGTTCGGATAATCGCCCCAGCCATTATAGTGGACCGACAGATGCATCGGCTGGCTGGCGTCGCCCACATAGTGCGCCCAGACGCCCAGGTCGCGGATCAGCAGGTCCTCGCGGCGCTTCAGATCGGCGGCGTACCAGGCCTTCTTCATCGGATCCGTCGCCGACTTCTCGGCGGCCACGAGGATGCGCCAGTAGGTGAAGTCCTTCACCAGCTGCTGGTAGCCGTCGATGATCGCGTAGGGCAGATAGCCGGCCTTCCAGCTGTCGACGCCGGCGGCCCGCAGGGCGGTTTCGTAGTCGGCGCGCGTGCCCGGCATCGCCTCGACCGTGAACATCGGACCGCCGTACATGCGGCCCTGGTCGTCGACGTCCAGGAAGTGGGCGGAGTCGCGGTCGTGGTCGTGGATCTTGCCCGAACCCTTCGAGCGGTCCGGCTCACGGGCATATTCGCCGATCGCGGCCACCGCCGTCGGTGTGCGCAGGAAGGCCGGCACGTCTGACGGCAGGCCCTGAGCGCCCAACACCCCGACCAGACGGTGGCCCGACGAGCCCCACGCCAAGGCGGAATTGGCGGGCGCGGCGAGCGCCGCCCCGATAGCGAGAACCTTGAGGCTGGACGACAGGCGCGACATGGAAGCTCCGCGAAACAATTAAAGGCCCAGGGCGGCCTCTACCCGACCGACCCAAGCCTTGACGGCCGGATACAGCGACAGATCGAACCCGCCTTCGTGGGCGACCCGGGTGTAAGCCACCAGCGCGATATCCGCCAGAGTGAGCCGTTCGCCCACGAGATACGGCGTCTGTTTCAGCTGCGTTTCAAGACGACCCAGGGCGCCGTTCCCGCGCTCGACCAGCTTGGCGTCCAGATCGCTGACCGGCTTGCCCAGATAGGCCACATGGAAGCGGGCCACGGCGACATAGGGCTCGTGGCTGTACTGCTCCCAGAACAGCCACTCGTACATCTTGGCGCGTTCGAAGGCGTCGGTCGGGATCAGCACCGAGCCTTCGGCCAAGTGCAGCATGATGGCGTTCGACTGGGCCAGAGCTCGTCCGTCGTCGAGGATCACGGCCGGCACCTGCCCCGCCGGGTTCATGGCCAGGAACTCCGGCGTCCGCGATTGCGATTGCAGGATATCGATCTCGATCCACTCAAACGGCAGGGCCAGCTGCTCGGCGGTCCACTTCACCTTCAGGCAGTTGCCCGATTTCGTGTCACCGTAGATGCGAAGGGTCATGAGTTCTCCTCCCGAGGGTTGTCACGCGGCCGTGATCGGACTATCCAGAGCCCGCCCGACAGATACGCCGATAAGAGGATTCCCTCGATGCGTCGCACGCTCGCCGGAATTTTGGCCGTTATGGCCATGTCCACCGCTCTTCCCGCCTTCGCCGCCGACTCGGACTCCGAGTCCCGGCCCGACCCGCTTGGCGACCTGATCACGGGGGCCCTAACGGGTACCATTCCCGGCACGCTTGAATACAAGATGCGGGCGACGCTGTATCACGCCGGAGCCAAGGGCATCCGCGGTCTGGACTCGCTGGGCTGCAAGGTCGTGGCGATGCGCACTGTCGCCGTCGACAAGACCGTGATCCCGCGTCGGACGGTGCTGTTCATCAAGGAAACCGTCGGCTTGCCCATGCCTGATGGCGGCAAGCACGACGGCTACTGGTACGCCTCCGACGTCGGTGGCGCGATCAAGGGTCTGAAGCTGGATCTGTTCAGCGGCTCGGGCCGCGCGTCGATGAACCCGCTTATGGCTCTGAACCTGAGCCACCTGTCGGTCAGCAAGGTCGGCGAGTTCAAGGGCTGCCCGCCGGAATAGGCCGGGCTTTGCGGCGCAGACCAGCGCCGCCTTCTACATCCCGATCCGTTTGCGGCCGCTCTAGGCGGCCTGCAGCTGCTGCTTGACGCGTTCGGCCAGGGTCTTGATGTCGATCGGCTTGGGCAGGAAGGTCACGCCCGTCTCGCCTTCCAGCAGATCGCTGAACTCGGCCTCGGCATAGCCGCTGATGAACATCACCGGCGCATTGCCCAGATAGCCGCGCGCCTTTTTCAGCAGGGTCGGACCGTCGATGCCGGGCATGATCACGTCGCTGATCAGCAGGTCGATGGTGCCGGCATTGGCCTCGGCGATCAGCAGGGCTTCCTCGCCGTCACAGGCCTCCAGCACCTCGTAGCCCCGGGCGCGCAGCAGACGGGCGGCCACGCCGCGCACGGCGTCCTCATCCTCGACGAACAGGATGCGGCCGGCGCCCGACAGGTCGCGGGGCGGACGGGCCTTGGGCGGCTCGGCGGCGACAGCGGCCGCCTCGGCGATGGCGGCGGCCGTCGGCACGTGGACGGGCAGGAAGATGCGGAAGGCCGCGCCCTCGTCGGGGCGGCTATGGACGTGGATCCAGCCGTCGCTCTGCTTGACGATGCCATAGACGGTGGCCAGGCCCAGGCCCGTGCCCTCGCCCACCGGCTTGGTGGTGAAGAACGGGTCGAAGATCTTGCCCATGACGTCAGGCGGGATGCCCGGACCGTCGTCGCTGACCTCGATGAAGGCGGTGTCGCCGTCGGCGCCGGGGAAGCCCAGCGCAACGGCCTCTTCCTGGGTCAAGCGGGCGGTGCGGATACGCACGATGCCGCCGCCCTTGGCGGCGCGCACGGCGTCGCGGGCGTTGACCGCCAGGTTCATGACCGCGGTCTCAAGCTGGCTCTTGTCGGCGCGCACTTGCGGCAGGTCGCGGCCATAGTCGGTGATCAGCTTGACGTCTTCGCGCAGCAGGCGGCGCAGCAGGACCTCGAATTCCGAGATCAGCTCGCCCAGGTCCAGCACTTCGCGCTGCACGGTCTGCTTGCGCGAGAAGGCCAGCAGCTTGCGCACCAGATCGGCGGCTCGCACGCCCGTCTGGCGGATCTCGTTGAGGCCTTCGTAGGAAGGATCACCGACCGGGTGACGGTGCAGCAGCTCGTCCAGCCGCAGCTGGATGGCGGTCAGCAGGTTGTTGAAGTCATGGGCGACGCCGCCGGCCAGCTGGCCGATGGCCTGCATCTTCTGCGCCTGGGCCAGCTGCAGCTCGATCTGCTTCTGCTCCGAGACGTCGATCATGTAGGCGACCAGGCGCCCCTCGGCCCGATAGAGGTAAAGGTGGGCGATGCGGGTGGGGTCGCGCGACAGGCGCACCTCGAACGGCCCGGCCTTGCCGCCGGCCATGCGGGTCTCGGCCTCGGTGCGGGTGACCGGCTCGATCAGGTCGCCGAACAGCACCCCGGCCTTGGCGCTGGGGCCGGCCATGGCGGTCAGCGCCGGATTGGCCTCGAGAATGCGGGAGTTGAAGGGATCCAGCCCTTCCAGCAGGGCCGCGCCGAATGGCGAGGCGCCGGAGAAGGCGTCCAGCGAACCGGGCGGCGGCGCCATGGCCGGAGCCACTGGCGCGGGCGGCGCTTCGGTCGCGATGGTCTGAACGACGGCGGGCGGCGCCAGGCGGACCAGCAGGCGACCACCGGCCAGGCGAGACACAGTGGCGACGCGGTCGGCGCTGTCGACGCGCAGCAGCCCTTCGGCCATCTCGCCCTTGCGGGCCCGCACCAGGGCCGCGAACAGGCCCGAGCCCGCCACGCCCTTGGGCAGGCGGCGGGCGTCGCCCATGATCAGTCGCCAGGCGACATTGGCCGCCAGCAGGCGCCCGTCGGCGGCGACCAGGGCGGTGGGTTCGTTCAGGGCGTCGATGAAGCCTTCGGCGGCGTCCAGGTCGCTCTCATGGTGGGCGGAGGCGCGGATGGCCACGAGGCCCAGAATGGCTACGCCGGCGACGCCGCCCAGCAGCAGCAGCCCGGCCAGGGTGGCCGGTCCGGCCCGCAGGGCGGGAACCGCCGCCAGGCCGGCCGCGGCCACGAAAAAGATCGCCGCGCCCCAGATATAGGGGTCGAAGCGGCGGCGCGAGACGCCGGTGTCGACAATGTCCTGGACGGGCATTTCGGCCATGGACGACTGCAATCCTTGTTCAAAGCCCGGTCGCGACTCACTTTGAGCCGAGCCGAGGATACTCTTTATGGAACGCAAGGTCAGAGGGCGTCTGAATTACGCTTTAAAAACGGCCAATTAGAGCGGACGGGCCCGCGCCTTCGGCTTCTTGCCGTTCATGATGAAGCCGATGACCTTGGCCACGGCCTCGAAGTGATCGGCCGGGATTTCCTCGTCGATCTCGACGGTCGCATAGAGGGCGCGGGCCAGGGGCGCATCTTCCAGCACGGGCACGCCATGCTCCTCGGCGACGGCGCGGATCTTCAGCGCCAGATCATCCATGCCCTTGGCCACGCACAGCGGCGCGGGCGTCTCGCCCGGCTCGTACTTCAGCGCGACGGCGTAGTGGGTCGGGTTCATGACCACGACCGTGGCCTTGGGCACGGCCTGCATCATCCGCTGGCGCGAACGCTGCATCTGGATCTGGCGGCGCTTGGCCTTGATGTGCGGGTCGCCGTCCGACTGCTTGTACTCGTCCTTGACCTCCTGAAGGGTCATCCGCATGCGCGTCATGAACCGCTGGCGCTGCCAGAACCAGTCAAAGCCCGCGGTGATGGTCAGCAGTATGAGCACGGCGAAGAACAGCTTGGTGGCCAGCTTCATCGACGCCGGGATCATCGCGGCCGGATCCATGCCGACCATGTTGATGACTTCGCCGGTGTGCGGCTTCAGCACGAAATAGGCGATGATGCCGGTGACGATGAACTTCAGCGCCGACTTGGCGAACTGCACCAGGCCATCGATGCCGAACAACCGGCCCATGCCCTTGATCAGGTCCAGCTTCTTGAAGTCGGGCTTGATCTTCTCGGGCGTCATCATGAAGCCGGTCTGGGCCACGTGGGCGACCACGCCGAAGATGGCCGTGGTCAGCATCACCAGCACCAGAGGCGGCAGGGCCGCCATGATCGCCTGCCGGGCGATGACCACCGCGCCGCCACTGCTGAGATCCATCTGGCCCGCATGGGCCAGGAACGGCACCAGCGCGGCGGCCAGGTCGCGGGTCAGCCAGCCGCCCGCCATCAGGATCACGCAGATCGCGCCCAGCAGAGAGGCCAGCTGGGGAACATCCGCGCTCTTGGCGACGTCGCCCTTGGCCTTGGCGTCCGACAGCTTCTTGGCTGACGGCTCTTCTGTTTTCGAGTCGTTGTCTGTGTCTTCCGCCATGGCTCGCCCCTAGTTGAAGATCAGGAGGAGGTCGCGGTAGCGGTCGGTCCAGACCATGGCGATGCCGCCAAGGCTGAGCGCCAGCAGGGACAGGCCCAGGATCACGCTGAGCGGCGAGGCCACGAAAAAGATCTGGAACGAGGGCATGACCCGTCCCACCAGACCGACGGCCAGGTTGAAGACCAGCGAGAACACGATCACCGGCGCGGCCAACTGGATGCCCAGGGAAAAGCTTTCGGCCACGGTGCGCACGGCCAGGGTGGCGGCGTCATGCACCGGCACGGCGCGGCTGAACGGGAAGATGTCGTACGACTTGACGATCGCCCCGATGAACAGGTGATGCAGGTCGGTGGCCATGATCAGGGTCAGGCCCAGCATCGACAGGAACGTCGCCACCGCCGTGCTGGACTGCCCCATCGACGGGTTGGTGGTCTGGGCGAACGACAGGGTGGTCTGCATCGAGATCACTTCACCGGCCGTCGACATGGCGGTGAAGAACAGCTTCAGCACCGAGCCGATCATCAGGCCGATCAGGATCTCATGGATCACCTGGCCCCACAGGCCGCCGACCGAAGTCGGCACGCCCGGGACGGTGTTCTGGACCAGCGGCGTCAGGAGCAGCGCCATCAGCAGGGCAAAGCCCAGACGAACGCGCGGCGGCACGGCGGTGTCGCCGATGCCGGGCATCAGCATGACCATGGCCCCGACCCGCGCGAAGACGAGGCCGGCGACATAGACCTGGGCGGCTGTCGCGTAGGAGTCCAAGCGGCCCTCGCCTCCCCTACATGCCGGCGATGCGGGCGGCGATCTGGCGCATGAAGCCGGCCATCAGGGCCCCCATCAGCGGCAGGAAGATCAGCAGGGACACGAAGATGGCCACGATCTTGGGCGCATAGACCAGGGTGGCTTCCTGGATCTGGGTCAGGGCTTGGAACAGGCCGATGGCCACGCCGACCACCAGGCCGACGATCAGCACGGGCGCGCAGAGCTGAAGGGTCAGCCAGATCGCATCGCGACCGACATCAAGAACTTCGGCGCCGGTCATCCAAAAGCCTCGTGAAAGCGAGCCGAACAGGGCTCAGAATCGAGGCCTCAGGATGCGACGGGTATGGTTAACAGGGCGTTAGGGGTTGGCGACGGCGGAGGCCGAAACGACGACCGCGACCCTGGGCCGCAAGCCGCCGAACAGCGCTCGGATCAGCGGATCCGAATGCGCACCGGCACCTGGATGTAGGAGCCCGCGCGGCTCTTTCCGTCGGGGCCCAGCAGATCGACCTGGAACTGGGAGACCATCTTCAGGGCCGCGTCGCCGACGCCCAGTTCCGGGGAACTTTCGCCCTCGACGGTGCAGGCGGTCAGGTGGCCGTCGTCCTTGACCAGGCAGTTGAGGATGGCGACGGCTTCGCGCGGCTGCGACGCCGGGATCAGGAGGTCGGTATCAGCCTTGGCCGGCGCGGCGTTGGAAAGAGCGGCGGCGAGAACAAGCGAAGCAATCACGATTTCGTCCCTGTTAGTTCCTGATCCGCTGCGTCGCCTGGGCGATGCGCCGACCTTTGTTTCGACGGGCGACCCTGCCGCCCCCTTTTGTCCCGATCCGGGTCAGTGGGCGTGAGCCGCCTTCAACCGTTGCAGTCCCTGTGCCGCCAGATCGGTCAGCGACCGCAGGCCAAGCTCGGAGAACACATCGAAGGCGCAGGCCAGGGCGACGGCGGCCCGGTCCAGCCGGCCATCGTCGCGACCCGTGATCTCGACCCGAGCCTCGTAGAGCCGGGCCAGGTTCATCTGGGCTACGGCCCATGAGGCCGGATCGCGTGCGCCCGGCTGGGCGGAAAGTTCGGTCTTGAAGGCCATCTCGGCGGCGTCCAGCACCGCCAGGTCCGCGGTCAACTCGGCGCAGCGCGCCAGGCTGAGGGCGCGGTTGTTGGCGACCACGGCGCGCAGGGCCAGGGCCGGCTGGACCTTGAGCACCTGAGTGGCGCGGTCATAGCAGGTGACCGCCTGCTCGAAGGCGCGGTCCGAGGTCGTGGCCTCGCCCACCGACTGCAGACCGGCGCCGAGCGCGGCCTGTGCGCGGGCCCAGTCCATCGGGCTGTGGTCCATCGACAGCGGCTCCAGCGCGGCGGTCAGGGCCTCGACGCCATCGGCGATCTGGGCCAGTTCGCCGTCCAGCTCGCCCAGTTGCACCAGGGCCGAACCGCGCAGGCCCTCCAGGCGAGCCCACGTCAAAGGCTCAAAGTCCGGATCCAGGGCGGCGGCGGCGGCCGTGGCCTCGGTGATCGCCAGCTGGGTCAGGGCGCGATCCTTCAGGCGCGCGCCGCAGGTCAGGATCAGTTCGATCCGCGCGGCGCGCTGCTCGGCCAGCAGCAGCCGGGCCGAGCCGCCCTTGACGCGCTTGGCGGCGGCCAGGGCGCGCAGCGGCGCGTCATAGCCCTGCACGGCCGCCAGGGCGCGATCGATATTGTTCTCGGCCAGGCCCGCGCGGCCGTCGAGGCCGGCGACCAGAGCCATGGCCAGGCCGCAGCGCTGGCCCGGCGCGGTGCGCGCCAGGGTCAGGGCGGCGCCGGCGGCGGCGTTCAGACCCTCGTCGCCAAACAGGTCGGCGCCCAGAATGGCCAGGACCGCCTGCTCGCAGCGTGTCGAGGCCAGGGCCTCCAGACGACGCTCGCTCTCGAAGATCTTGCCGGCGGCCTCGGCGTGCGAGGCGGCCTTGCGCAGGGCGGCGGCGTCGCCGGACCGACGGGCCAGCTCGCGCCAGACCACGGCCGCCTCAAGCAGGCGTGCGCCACGATCCTTGGTCCCGATGCGGCCCGCGGCCACATCGGCCGAGCGCGCCTCGTTGGTCAGCAGTCTTATGTCGAGAAGCTCGAGCAGCGAAGTGTCGCCGCCGGTCAGGCCCTCGCGATACGACGCCGCCTTGGACTCCGCTGCGGCATCGACGCCGAAGAGACGTTTCAGATCACGACCGAACTCGAACATCGACGCGCATCTCCGCACACGGACCGTCCCACACCGGGACGTCCGGCAAGGGTTCAACGCCTCAGGAGCAAAGCCGGAGCCAACGCACTTAACAAGTGGTTAATAAGTGTTTACGGCGCGTTAACCATAAATAGTCGGGAGTCCTCAGAGAAATGGCCCTAAACCCGTCAATTCAATGAGTTTTGGCTCAAATTGGCACACTTCTTGCTGGGGCGGCGATGGTAGCGTCGCTTCGCAAACCAATGTTGTTAGAACATTGTTCACGAATGTGAAAATGACGTTAACCATCAAATTTAAGAACCCGTTTACTTTTCGTTCCGCCATAGGCGACTGCGAACGCGGGCTCGGGCCTTCGCCACCCGCGCCCCTCCCCTTCCGCGCGAAACAGGCTAGAAATCCGGCTCCAGCGCGAGGGAGCCCGCCATGACCGTCATTCTGTGGACCGCCAGCCTGTGCCGCTCGGATCCTGGCTATGGCGGCTGGTCCTTCGTGCGGCGGATCGAGGGCCAGACGGGCCCCGAAGCGATCAAGGGGGCGGCCGGCGGCGAGCGGCGGACCAGCGGCGCGCGCATGTCGCTGATCGCCCTGACCGAGGCCCTGGCCAGCCTCACCGACCAGCCCGCCGACGCCGCCGTGACCCTGTACTTCGAAAATCCTGCCCTCGCGACCGAACTGGTCAGCGCCGACGGCGCCTATGCCACGGCCGAGCCCGAGGCCTGGGCGGCGGCCCGGGCGGCGGTCGCCGCCCGTCCCGTTCTGAACCTCGCGCCCCTGCCCCCCAATGCGCCGGCCGCCGGGTTCCTGGCCGCCTGGGCCGATTTCGGCCTCGACACCGCCAAGACACGCGGCAGCTTCAAGGCCGCGATCCCCAAGCCCAACCTGCTGAAGTTCCCGGGTTAGACACAGAGCACGGGTTCGCATCCTCGCCGGATTTCACCGGTAAGTGTGGGGAGGCGGCGGAGCGTCCGGGCCAGGCCCGGATGAGGTTGTAGTGGAGTACCGTTTCGGCCGTGGCCGGAGCGCTCCGCGCGGTTGTTATCCGATGAGCCCTCGGGGCGCGGGGTTTTAACCCGCTCCCGATGAGAGGCCCCAGGCGGGCGG
>Ga0209023_10003304_pt1 | contig 19365 bp, 15 predicted proteins | sample LakOneMetagenome_FD_187468 | JGI IMG/M metagenome (GOLD analysis project Ga0209023, IMG submission 187468) | Freshwater and sediment microbial communities from Lake Erie, Canada (SPAdes) (version 2) | ecosystem: Environmental > Aquatic > Freshwater > Lentic | place: Lake Erie, Canada...
CCGAGCCGTCAAAAGCTGGTCGCGCTCAAGGATTACCTGGCCAGTTTCGACAAGAAGCTTTCATTGGGGCAGGTGGTCACTCCCAGCCTATTCAACCGGATGCTGAAGGATGTTGCCGATGAGTCTGAAAAGGCTCTGATTATGGAAGCCGTGCTACGCAGCCAGACCCAGGCCTATTATGGCCCGCGAAACATGGGTCACTTCGGCCTGGCACTCGGCAGCTACGCCCACTTTACCTCGCCGATCCGGCGCTATTCGGACCTGCTGGTGCACCGCGCGCTGGTCGATGCCTATGGGCTTGAACAGCCCAAGCCCAAGGCTGACCTGCCCACCACCAGCGGCCTTGCAGAACGCGACCGCGCCGATCTCAGCCGCGTTTCCGATGCGATCAGCCTCGCTGAACGCCGCGCAATGATGGCCGAGCGTGAAACGATCGACCGCTATGTCGCAGCCTGGCTCGCTTCGCGCATTGGCGAAGTATTCGAATGCCGGATCACCGGAGTGCAGCGTTTCGGCCTGTTCGCGACAATCATCGCGCTGGGCGGCGATGGCCTGGTGCCAGTGTCGGTACTGGGCGACGAGCGCTTCTTCCATGACGAGAAGACCCACGTGCTCGAAGGCGAGCAGACAGGGACGAAGTTCGTGCTGGGTGGCCGACTGCGATTGCGACTGGCCGAGGCCAACCCGCTGACCGGCGCACTCAAGTTCGAGCCGGAGGACAGTGCCGGCGGACGGATCGAGCCGCGCGGGCGTCCTTTGCCGCTCAAGAAGAAGGGCAAGCACCTGGCCGGGCAGCGCGGAAGGCCGGGGAATATCCGTCATCAGGGCAAGCGGCGCTGATTAACTCAGCCGCTCAAGCCCTGCTTCATCGAGCCCGCCGGGGATGACATAGAGCGGGCAGGGCAGCTGACCCGCGGTTGCAGCAAAATGCGACACCAGCGGGCCGGGGCCGCCGTTTACTGCCGCACCGAGTACCAAGGCAGAGACTTCAGGGTGATCGGCCAGATAGTCGCGCACCACGCTGACCCCGTCGCCTTGTTTCACCGCAATCACCGGCGCTTTGCCGCCTTCGCCCAGCAGTGAACCCGCAGCCGCGGTCACCAGCGCTTCGGCGCGCGAGCGAGCTTCTTCTTCGATTGTTGCCTGGATTCCACCGAAAGCCACGAATTGCTGGCGCGGTACCAGTGCCAGCAGGTGCACCGTGCCGCCGGTACGCTGTGCGCGCCGGGCAGCGAAGCGCAGCGCAAGTCGCGCTTCATCGGTTTCGTCCATGATCACCAGGTACACGCGCATGCCTGTTCCCCCTTGAGCGCGATATCCGATACAAACGTATTCTGCGCAAGCATCTTGCCGAGAGCGGACATTTTGGCCAGAGAAGGTGCGTTACCTCGCCTTGTCAAAGGGACCAGCCGTCAGCCATGCCGATCGCCATCAAGATGCCCGCGCTTTCGCCGACCATGGAGGAAGGTACCCTGGCCAAGTGGCTGGTCAAAGTCGGTGACAAGGTCTCTTCGGGCGACATCATGGCCGAGATCGAAACCGACAAGGCGACGATGGAATTCGAAGCCGTCGATGAAGGAACGATTGTCGCGATCGAAGTGGCCGAGGGCACCGAAGGCGTCAAAGTTGGCACCGTGATCGCCACGCTGGCGGGTGAAGACGAGGATGCGAGTGCGGCTCCGGTGCCGAAGGTCGAAGCTATGCCGGCCGAATCCGCACCGTCGCAGGCACCGACCCCGGCTCCGGCTCCAGCTCCGGCGCCGGTCATGGCTGCGCCGACCGGCGAACGGATCATCGCTTCACCCTTGGCCAAGCGGATCGCCGCCGATCGCGGTGTGGATCTGAAAGCCGTGCAGGGCAGCGGCCCGCATGGCCGGATCGTCAAGGCCGATGTCGAAGCCGCCAAGTCTGGCGCAGCCACTCCGGTTGCCAGCACTGCAGCTCCGGCACCCGCCGCACCTGCTCCCGACTTCGGCATCCCCTATGAAGCTGAAAAGCTCAACAATGTCCGCAAGACCATCGCCCGCCGCCTGACCGAGGCCAAACAGACCATCCCGCACATCTACCTGACGGTCGATGTCCGGCTCGATGCGCTGCTCAAACTGCGCGGAGAGCTTAACAAGGCACTTGAAGCAGATGGCGTAAAGCTTTCGGTCAACGATCTTTTGATCAAGGCGCTGGCCAAGGCACTGCTCCGCGTGCCCAAGTGCAATGTCAGCTTCGCCGGTGACGAACTGCGTAAATACAGCCGTGCCGATATCTCGGTCGCGGTGGCCGCGCCTTCGGGGCTGATCACGCCAATTGTCTTCGATGCAGCGACCAAGGGTGTCGCCCAGATCAGCACCGAAATGAAGGCGCTGGCCGACAAGGCCAAGGCCGGCAAATTGCAGCCGCATGAATTCCAGGGCGGAACTGCCAGCCTCTCAAACCTCGGGATGTTCGGGATCAAGCAGTTCGACGCGGTGATCAACCCGCCGCAGGGCATGATCATGGCCGTGGGGGCAGGCGAACAGCGTCCTTATGTCGTCGATGGCGCCCTTTCGGTTGCCTCGGTCATGTCAGCAACGGGCAGCTTTGATCACCGTGCGATCGATGGGGCCGATGGGGCGCAGTTGATGCAAGCCTTCAAGGATCTGATCGAACGTCCGCTGGGCTTGCTGGCATGACAAGACACCCTTCCTGCAAACGTGGCGTAACTGTCACACATTCCGACAAAATGCCTTATGCCTCGAAAGCGGGCCTAGGCCAACTTGTCAGGTATACCTGACATGATACAAAGTCTCCAGCGTCACACATGTGGCGCAATAGGAGGAAAATTTATGCGTAAGGTTCTTTTTGTCGCGCTGGCACTGGCTGCAACCCCCGCCTGTGCCGACGAAAGCGGTGAAGACAAGATTGGCGGCATGCGGATCGAAGTTCACGCCGGGATTGAGCGTCCCAACCTGAGCGACACCCAGGGTGGCACGACCTACGTCGCCTCGCTCGGTTCGGGCTTCGTCTATGGTGCCGAGGTTGGCTACGATGTGAAGGTCTCGGACACTGTCACCGTTGGACCCTACGTCAGCTTCGATGCCGGAGGTGCCGACAAGTGCGAGAACTACACCGATCCGGGCGTCAACGGGACGGTCTGCTTCAAGTCTCAGTCAGGCCTGTCGGTTGGCGTTCGCGGCGCGATTCGGGCCGGCAGCAAGGCTGAACTATACCTCGGGCTGGGCTACGATGTTTACGACACCGACTTCACGATCGTTGAGCGTAATTCGGTGACCAACGCCATCGTGTTCAACTATGCCAATCCCGGCAACCGCAAGGGCCTTGGGGTGAGCTTTGGCGGAAACTATAATCTTTCCAAGCACATGTACATTGGACTTGGCATGCGGGTTTCGGAACTGGGCGATTTTGAAGGCTCCGGTTTCAAGCTGCAGCGCTTCCAGGGTCATGCTACCCTCGGATTGCGATTCTAATCGGGCCGGGCCTCCGTGAAAGCCGGGCTTTCGCGGAGGCCTACCGGCCACAAAGGAGCACCATGAGCGAATACGATGTGATTATCCTCGGATCCGGCCCAGGCGGCTATGTTTCGGCGATCCGCTGTGCGCAATTGGGGCTCAAGACAGCCATCGTCGAAAGGGAAAACCTTGGCGGGATCTGCCTCAACTGGGGCTGCATCCCGACCAAGGCGCTGCTCCGCTCGGCCGAGGTGCTGCACCAGATGAAGCATGCGGCAAGCTATGGCCTGGCCGCGGACAATATTCGCGCCGACCTCGATGCGGTGGTCAAGCGCAGCCGCGGGGTGGCAAAGCAGCTCAACCAGGGCGTCACGCACCTGATGAAGAAGAACAAGATCGCCGTGCATATGGGCGTGGGGACACTTCTGGGCGGCGGCAAGCTCGAAGTGAAGGGCGAGAAGGGCACCGAGACCCTCTCGGCCAAGCACATCATAGTCGCAACCGGCGCGCGCGCGCGCGATCTGCCCTTCGCACCGGCCGACGGCAAGCGGGTCTGGACCTACCGCCACGCCATGACCCCGAGCGAACTGCCAGGCAAGTTGCTGGTGATCGGCTCAGGTGCCATCGGCATCGAATTTGCCAGCTTCTACAATGATATGGGCGCCGAAGTTACAGTCGTTGAGATGATGGACCGGATCGTGCCTGTCGAGGATGCCGACGTTTCGGCCTTCCTGGAAAAGGCGCTCACCAAGCAAGGCATGAAGATCATGACTGGCGCCGGTGTCGAAGCGCTGGCGGTCAGTGACAAGGGCGTCAAAGCCAGGATCAAGGCCAAGGACGGCAAGGTCGCCGAAAGCGAATTCAGCCATGTCATCGTGGCAGTCGGGATTGTACCAAACACTGAGAATATTGGCCTTGAAGCCATTGGAGTTAAAACGGAAAGAGGTATTATCGCGATCGATGGCCTCGGCCGGACCAATGTGCCGGGAGTCTGGGCGATCGGTGACGTCACTCCTGGCCCCTGGCTCGCCCACAAGGCCAGCCACGAAGGCGTTATCGCCGCTGAAGAAATCGCGCAGGCGCTGGGCAACAAGGAGGTCCATCCCCACGCGATGGACAAAGCCAACATACCGGGCTGCACTTACTGCCACCCGCAGATCGCAAGCGTGGGCCTGACCGAAGCCAAGGCCAAGGAGGCCGGCTACACGGTCAAGGCCGGCACATTCCCGTTCATCGGCAATGGCAAGGCGATCGCGCTTGGCGAGGCGGAGGGCTTCATCAAAACCGTGTTCGACGCGAAAACCGGCGAACTGCTGGGCGCGCACATGATCGGGGCCGAAGTGACTGAGCTGATCCAGGGCTACGTTGTTGGCAAGACGCTGGAAACCACCGAGGCCGAGCTGATGACCACGGTCTTCCCGCATCCGACGCTGTCAGAGATGATGCACGAAAGCGTCCTGACGGCTTACGGCCGGGCGCTGCACATCTGATTTATCGGCCTACGGCAAGGCCTTGGTTGGCCTCGCGGACAAGGTGATCGAACACGGCGACATGCAACGGGGCGGCGAATTCGCAGCCGACTTCGTTGCCGCGGTGCCAGCGGATTTGCGCTGAAAGCAGCTGCATTCCTGGAATCCGGATGCTGAGGGGCTTGAGCAAGCTCGGCTGCGAGAGGCCCGCAATCCTGAAACCGGTTGGCGAAAGATCGTCAAGGTGCGCGACCTGCCAGGGCCGCGTGCCCTGGCGGACCTCGCAAACAATAACAAGTTGCGCGCGTTGGCGGGCGCGGGTGCAGTCGGAATTTTGGGGCAAGGCAGCGTGATTCATCGTGCCAACACCTTAGCCAAGGCAGGGTTGCCAATTGGTAAGGATTTGGGGCTGAAATCATAAAAGTTTTCATCGTGACGCACTGGAATCCTGGAAAACCGGTGAAAATTGCCTGGCAAAAGCATTGGCTTAATTGGGCGTTTACCAATCCGGGCTAGGGAAAACCCCGATGGGGTCGAAAACCAATCTGCAATGGGCGCTTGCTGCCTTCGCCAACCGCGTCGCTGCGGTGCTGCTGGCCATGCTGATGCTCGCGTGTTGGGCGTCACCAGCGCAGGCCCAGACGGTGACCCGCTACACCAACAACACCGCCAGCGCTGCGAACGCAATCAGTGATACAGCAACGCCGTGCAGTAATCCGTTCAAGCGGACATTTGCGGTCGGTACCAGCTATCTGGTGAGCGACGTCAACATTGGCGTGCTGATGGCTCACACCTATCACCAGGACCTTGTGATCACGCTCGTTTCGCCCGGCGGAACACGCGTCGCGGTGATGAATGCGACCGGCGGAGCGAATGACAACGTCAATGTATTGTTTGACGATTCGGGCACGAACCCGATCGCTAACTACACGTTCAACGATACGATCACGACGGTGCCACCGTACAACAATACTTACAGGCCAAGCAGTGCCCTCTCCGCCTTCAACGGCCAGCAGGCAAACGGCACCTGGACGCTCGAGATTTGCGATGCCGCAGCCCAGGATTCGGGGACGTTCTACCAGGCCGATCTCTATCTGACATCGGCGCCAACGAACTATGCCGATTTGTCGCTGGCGCAGAGTGTCAGTTCGACCAGCCCTAATGACCGGGCCACGATCACCTATACGCTGACGGTGGCCAATTCGGCTTCCTCACCGCAAAGCGCGACCGGCGTTGTGGTGCGCGACCTGTTGCCCAGCGGGGTGCAGTTCGTAAGCGCCAGCGGCACCGGAACCTATAACTCGTCGAGCGGCGACTGGTCGGTGGGCACGCTGGCTCCAGGTGCCAGCGCAAGCCTGACAATCACTGCAACCGTCGCGGCGGGTGATGCGGTCAGCGTGGCCAATACAGCTGAGATCACGGCATCCTCGGTGCCCGACCTCGATTCCACTCCCAACAATGCGGTCACCACCGAAGATGACTATGCCAGCACCACTTTCACCGTTGTGGTCAGCCGGACTGCCGGGATCGCGCCGACGCTGACCTGCTCGGCTGGATCGGCGCAGTTCGATTGGGACAGCCAGACCTGGACCGCAGGCAACACGTCAGGTTCCTACACCGTCACCGGGATCGGATCGGTCGCCTTTTCGATCGCCAATACCAGTGGAACTTTCCTCAACAACGCGACGTATGGTGGGCAATCGCCGGCCAAGCAGACTGCGGTCACCGGCGGCCTGGGCACGGCCCAGAACTCGCTTGAGCAGCTGGTCGACCTGACCAGCCAGAGCGCCACAGTCGATACCACGATCACGCTGGGTTCGGCCGTACCGGCTGCGCAGTTCAAGATCTTCGACGTCGACTTCAACAACAATCAATTCGCCGACAAGGTCACCGTGACCGGCTACCTTGGCAGCACCCCGGTTACACCGACACTGACCAACGGCACCGCCAACTGGGTGAGTGGGAATCAGGCGTTCGGCGATGCAATCTCCAGCGATACACAGGCCAACGGCAACGTTGTGGTCACCTTCAGCAGCGCGATCGACAAGATCGTGATCAATTATGGCAACCACTCCTATGCACCGATCAATCCGGGCCAGCAGGGCATCGCATTGCACGACATCACGTTCTGCAAGCCTGTAACCAGCATCAGCGTGACCAAGGTCAGCTCGGTGCTCAGCGATCCGGTCAATGGAACCACCAATCCCAAGGCAATCCCCGGAGCGGTGATGGAATACTGCATCCTGATCTCGAATTCCGGGACGACCACGCTGAGCAACATTGTCGCCAGCGACACGCTCCCTGCGAACTTTACCTACGCGGCCGGAACCATGACCAGCGGTACCAATTGTGCTGGGGCTACCACCGCCGAGGATGACAACAATTCCGGCGCCGACGAGAGCGATCCCTATGGCGGAGCGATCAGCGGAACCGCACTCAGCGGATCGGCAAGTTCACTTAGCGCATCGACCGCTTTTGCGCTCAAATTCCGCGGTACCGTTAACTGATCAGGGCGCGATTTCCAACTGATCCGGCGCTCATCAGAACACGCATATTCGACAACTAAACTTTGTAATTTCAATTTTTTATGGCAATATCATGCCAGAGAAACTGAGTTAACCGCGCTGTCCCCGGGTTTCCGCGCTCCCTGTCACATTCGGTGAGCAATTTCCTACTGAAATATCAGGGAAAAATCGGATCTAATTTTCCGGTTTGTTAACCCTAAGCAGCTACTACGCTCGCATGAAGAACCATCTTGCCATGCGTGCCGTCTGGGGCACTGCCACGATTGTCGCCCTGGGTACAATGCTTGCCCCGGGCCTGGCCCATGCCACCGGCGTGACTGCCGGGACGCTGATCCAGAACACCGCAACAGCGACCTACACTTCGGGTACTTCGAGCGGTACGGTAACGTCGAACACCGTGACCGTTCGGGTCGATGAACTGCTCGATGTCGCGGTTGCCGGGCTGACCACCACGCCTGCGCTGGCCGGGGCGAGCAACGTGGTTCTGGACTATGCCATCACCAACACCGGCAACGGCCCCGAAGCTTTCAACCTGGTGGTCAACACTGCGGTGGCGGGCAACCAGTTCGATGCCGTGCTGCAATCGGTCGTGGTCGATAGCAATGGCAACGGGACTTACGATGCCGGCGTTGATCAGGTCCTGACGACCGGTCAACCGACCCCCTCGATTGCCGCCGACAGTTCGCTGCGGGTCTTCGTGATCGTCAGCCTGCCGGGCACGGCCGCCGACGGCCAGACCAGCCAGGTCCAACTGAGTGCCACTGCGGTGACCGGTTCGGGCACCCCGGGCACGGTCTTCGCCGGGCAGGGCAATGGTGGCGGCGATGCCGTGGTCGGTGCCTCAACCGCCAGCCAGAGCGCCAACGACGCCCTGACCGCCGCGCTCGCCACTGTCGCGCTGACCAAGTCGGCAACCGTGGTCGATCCGTTCGGCGGCAGCCAGCCGGTTCCGGGCGCGGTGGTGACCTATACCTTGGTCGCGACCGTCAACGGCACCGGTCAGGCCGACAACCTGCACGTGACCGACGTGATCCCTGCCGGAACCACTTACGAGACCGGTACGCTCAAGCTTGAAACCACCACGCTAACCGACGCCAACGACACAGATGCCGGCGAGGCTTCGGCCGCCGGGATCGATGTCGACCTGGGCAATGTCGCGGGCGGCACCACCAAGACCGTCACGTTCAACGTCAAGATCGATTGAGGAGACCAGCGATGAACAAGTTTCTGATCGCCGCCGTTTCGGGCCTGCTTGCCAGCATGGCTGCACCGGCCGCTTCGGCCCAGGCCGCACAACCGATTGAGCTCAAAGGCGATGTCAAAGTCGACAAGTTAGTTGTTGAAAATGGCAAAGAAAAGCGCGTTCTGATCGATCCGAAAGTGGTCGTTCCGGGCGATAAGCTGATTTTCTCGACCGCCTACCGCAACGCCGGCACCGAAGTGGTCAAGGATTTCGTGGTGACCAACCCGATCCCGGCCGGCGTCGCGCTGGCTCCGCTCGGCGCCGACAAGCTCGAGGTTTCGGTCGATGGCGGCAAGACCTGGGGGCGGCTCGCCGCGCTCAAGGTCAGCGACGCGGCGGGTCCGCGCGCCGCGCAGGCCGGTGATGTCACGCATGTCCGTTGGGTCCTGCCGGTGCTCGCACCCGGGGCCAGCGGCACGCTTACCTACAACGCTTTGGTCCGCTGAGAAGCGGCACAACCGCCAGGACGCGCGGGCGGGTTTCTACGCGGGTCGCAAGGGTAACAGATGAGGACTAGACAATGAGAAAGTATGGCAGACTGCTAGGGACGGTCGGTGCTGCTGCACTGGCCGTCGTTGGCGCAAGTCCAGCCTTGGCCGCGGGTACCGCGGCGGGCTCGACGATCACCAACACGGTGACTGTGAATTACCAGGTCGGCGGCGTTTCGCAGACCGCAACGGGTGGTTCGGATACCTTCACGGTCGACCGCAAGGTCAACCTGACGGTGGCCGAAGTTGGCACCACGACTACCCAGGTCTCGCCCGGCCAGACCGCGGCGGTGACGACTTTCACGGTAACCAACACATCGAACGCGACGCTCGACTTCGCGCTTGCCGCAGCCCAGCAGACGGGCGGGGCAGGTGCGCACTCGAACACCGATACGTTCGATGCGACCGGCGTGAAGATCTACGTCGATACCAACGGCAACGGCAGCTACGATGCCGGGACCGACCTCCAGGTGACCTATCTTGATGAACTGGCCGCAGACGCCAGCAAGACGGTCTTCGTGGTCGCCGACATCCCGCTGAGCCTGGCGACCAACGACGTGGCTGCGGTCACGCTGACTGCAACGGGCCGTGAAGGCGGCGCTGCTGCCAGCCAGGGCGCGGCGCTGACCGAAACCACCGGGGCCAATACCTCGGGCATGGATACCGTCTTCGCCGATGCGGCGGGTGCAACCGATGCGGCGCGCGATGCGGCGCATTCGGCCAAGGATGACTGGACTGTGCTGGCGGCCGCGCTGACCATCAGCAAGCTCAGCACGGTCATTTCGGATCCGGTCAACGGCACCACCAACCCCAAGGCGATTCCGGGCGCGACGATCGAATACTGCATCGTCGTGGCCAACGCCGCGGGCAGTGCCACTGCCAGCTCCGTGGCCATCTCGGATCCGCTGCCGGCAACGGTCACTTACGATTCGGGCTACGGCATCTTCCTCAACGGTTCGGTCACCTCGGGTGCCTGTAACGCTGATGGCAGTGCCGGTGGTTCGTATGGTTCGGGCACGGTCAGCGGCACGCTGACCAGTGTCGCGGCCAGCGAAACCAAGACGCTGCGCTTCCGCGCGACAATCAACTAACGAGGGAGCGGGCGGCGTGCAGAAATTGCACGTCGCCCACTGCCGCAACTCCCAAGGGTCGATGGGCGTTTTCAGGCAAATCGTGACGGTCATGGCAGTGCTGCTAGCGCTGCTTTTTGCCGTGCCGGTTGCCAGCGCGCAAAGCCAGACCATCAACAATATCGCGGCCGCGCAGTGGACACAGGGCGGAAGCAGCCGTTCGACCAGCTCCAACACGGTCACGCTCAACCTGGCCCCGCCAGCGGTGACGATCGACACGTTCGTACCTTCCAGCGGCGGGCAGGCGCACAATTTCACCGCTCCTACCTGTGGCGGTAACACGCTCAATCTTCCCGGCGGGCTGGGGACCAGCAATCCCACCGCTACATTGACGCCGACCACCTCCTACCGGATCGGCGACCTGCTGTTTTTCCAGGTCACGGCTCCCTCCGCCAATCTCAATCCGGCGGCGGTTGACAGCCTGACTGCAACGCTCACCACCACTTCGGGTGACAGCGAAGTTCTGACCATTTTCGAAACCGGCGTGAACACCGGGATCTTCCTGGGCGCGATCAAGACCGCCGGCATGCCGCCGGCACCCACACAAGGCGATTGCCAGCTGTCGACGGTCGGCGGCAGCCAGATTTCCATCGCGGTCAGCGGCGGATCTTCGGGCAGCACGATCGCCACGGCGCAGGTCAATGTCCTGGCCGATCCGTTCGGGCTGGTGTTCGACAGCGAAACCGGCGCTCCGGTCAATGGCGCGCGGATCACGCTGGTCGATGCAATTACCGGCGCTCCGGCGCGGGTCTATGCCGATGACGGAGTGACGCTGTGGCCCTCGACTGTCTATTCGGGCCAGCCCGTGACCGATGGTGCGGGCAATACCTATATCATGGCCCCGGGCGAGTATCGTTTCCCGCTGGCCGCGCTGGGCCAGTACCGGATCGTGATCGAGCCGCCAGCACCCTATACCGCGCCTTCGGCCGCAACTCCGGCACAGCTTGCACCGCTGCGTCGCCCTGACGGGCTGCCGATGATCATCGTGCCCGGCTCGTTTGGCGGAGTCGTCACGCTGGACAATCCGGCGCCGGTCCGGGTCGATATCCCGCTCGATCACCCGCCAATTGCGGTTTCGCTGAGCAAAGTCGCCTCGCGACCGGTGGCGCAGCCGGGTGATGCGGTGTTCTATACCGTGACCGTCCGCAATCAGGATCCATTGGGTTCCAAGCGCGGGGTGACTTTGGTCGACACGCCGTCACCCTGGCTGCGCCTGCGCCCGGGTTCGGTACGGATCGACGGAATCGCGGCACCGGGCGCGGTGCAGGTCTCGCCTGATGGGCGCAGCATTACACTGGCGCTGGGCGATATCGCCTCGCTCGACAGCCGAACAATCACCTATGCGATGACCGTGCGCGCCGATGCTCCGGCCGGACAGGCCGAAAACCGCGCTGTTGCGACTGACAGTCGCGGGCTTTCGACCACGACTGGGGCAGTGATCCGGATTGAACGGCAGGATATCGCCGCGCGAGTGACCATAATCGGCCGGATTACCGACGGCGGGTGTGCAGTGGATGGCCAGCATCAGGGCATTCCGGGCGTTCGCGTGGTGATGGAAGACGGCACTTTCGCGATTACCGACGCCGACGGGCGCTATCACATCGATGGTGTGGTGCCGGGAACCCATGTTGTGCAGGCGCAGTGGCAGACCCTTCCCAAGGGCAGTATCTTCACCGATTGCACGCGTTCGACCCGCAGCGCGAGCAGTGCCAGCTCGCGCTTCGTGATCGGGCAGGGCGGCAGCCTGGTGGTTGCCGATTTTTCCGCGAAGTTGCCTGATGGTACGGTTGTAAATCACGAAAATAACACAGTAAAACTTGGTTACGAAGCGACCGAAGGTAAATCAGCGGCCAAGACTGCCGATCAGCAGGCCAGCGAAGCCGCCGAACGCGCTGCCGCCGGGGCTGATACCGACTGGATGGCAAAGGGCGATGGCCCGACCGAATTCCTGTTCCCCGCTGCCGATCACAACCCGCGCGCGCCGGCGATCCGGGTCGCGATCCGCCACCGCGCGGGCCAGAAGGTTGAACTGAGCGTCGGTGGCAAGCCGGTCGAGCCGCTGAGCTTCGACGGCGCACGCGCGGCTCCGGGTGGAACTTTTGCCGTCAGCCTGTGGCGGGGGATCCCGCTGAGCGGCGAAGTAACCCGCCTCAGTGCCGTTGTCCGCGATGACAAGGGCAAGGAAGTGGCTCGCCTGTCGCGCGACGTATTCTATTCAGCCACTCCGGCACGGGCCGAACTGATCCCGGGTAAGAGCAAGCTGGTCGCCGACGGTTCGAGCCGCCCGGTGCTTGCGCTGCGTATCCTCGATCACAATGGACGCGCGGTCCATGCCGGCCTGACCGGTGAGTTCAGCTTGTCCGCACCCTATGAAAGCGCCGCGGCAATCGACGCACTCCAGCAGCGCCAGCTTTCGGGCCTCGGCCGCCAGGCGCCACGCTGGATGGTGAAGGGCGATGACGGCATTGCCTATGTCGAACTGGCCCCGACCATGGCCAGCGGCAAGGTCCACATGGAATTCAACTTCAGCGATGGCCAGCAGCGCCGCCGCCAGGAGCTCGACGCCTGGATGGTTCCGGGCCAGCAGCCCTGGACTGTGGTTGGCCTCGCCGAAGGCACTGTCGGCAAGGGCGCGCGCGGCACCGTGGCCAAAGGGATGGAACATAGCGGCGCTTTTGACAGCGACCTTGGCGAACACGCCCGCCTGGCTTTCTATGCCAAGGGTCCGGTGGTGAAAGGCCTGCTGCTGACCGCTGCCTATGACAGCGCCAAGCAGAAGAACGACCAACAGCTACTCGGCACGATCGATCCGCGCGCCTATTACACTGTATTCGCCGACGGATCTGACCGCCGCAGCGATGCCGCCAGCCGCGACAAGTTCTACCTCAAGCTGGAAAGCAGCAAGGGCTATGCCTTCTACGGCGATTTCGAAGCCGGGTTCGACCAGACCCAGCTCGCCCGCTATCATCGCACTGCAACCGGCCTGAAGGGCGAAGTCAACGCCGGCGGCTTCCACGCTCAGGGCTTTGCCGCCAAGGTCGCGACCACGCACCGCCGCGACGAGATCCAGGGCGGAGGCATTTCCGGCCCCTATCGCCTCACCAGCCGCGCACTGATCGCGGGCAGTGAAGCGGTGACCATCGAAGTGCGCGACCGTTTCCGCAGCGAAGTGATCGTCGAGCGCCGCAGCCTGACCCGCTATGTCGATTACACCATCGACCTGCTTTCGGGCACGATCACCTTCAAGGAACCGGTGCTGAGCCGCGATGCCAATCTCAACCCGCAGTTCATCGTCATCGATTACGAACTTGATCCCGCCACCGCCAAGGGCGGCGAGTGGAACGGGGGCGTGCGCGCCGACATGACCGTGGCCAAGGGCGCGCTGCGCCTGGGCGGCAGCGTGATCACCGATACCAGCGCCAACAACAATACCCGCACCACGCTGATGGCGCTCGACCTCAAGGCTAAGCTGGGCCAGGCGACCGAACTGCGCGCCGAATATGCCCGCAGCCACAACCAGGGTGCCCAGGCCGATGCCATGCTGGTCGAAGTCGAACACCACAGCGGTGCGTTCGATCTGCTCGCCTATTTCCGCCAGGCGCAACGCGAGTTCGGGCTGGGCCAGAATGCCGGGGCCGAACTCGGCCGTCGCAAGATCGGGGTCGATGCCCGGGTACGGATCACTCCCGATTTGTCGGTGGTCACCAGTGGCTGGGTTGATGACAGCCTGACCGACGGCACCCGCCGCGTTGCGGTGCAGACCGGGCTCAACTGGCGCACGGCTCAAGGCGAGGCACGGATCGGCTACGCCCACTTCAACGACCGTCTGCAGAACGGCAGCACGGCCAAGAGCGACGTGATCGAAGCCTCGGTCTCGCGCCGGTTCCTCGACAACAAGCTCGAAATCAGTGCCGCAACCAGCTTTGCGGTTGGCAAGAGCGAGTCGGTCGACCTGCCCGAACGTCACCGCTTCACCGCGCGCTATGCGGTTAGCCAGGCGGTCAAACTGGTCGGCACATACGAAATTGCCCACGGTGACACGATCGACGCGCGTACTGGCCGGGTCGGCGTCGAAGTCGCTCCATGGAGCGGCGCGCGGGTTACCGGCATGCTCGGCCAGCAAGAGATCGCCGAATTCGGCAAGCGCAGCTTCGCCGCTTTCGGCCTGTCGCAGTCGATCCCGGTGACCAAGAACCTGACGCTCGACGCAACGCTCGATTCAAACCGCACGCTCTCGGGCTTCAATCTCAATGACCTGATCAACCCTGCGCACCCCGCATCCAGCGGTGGCTCGATTGGCGAGACGGGCGCTTTGGCCGAAGACTTTACCGCAGTGACACTGGGCGGATCCTGGCGCTCAGGCCTGTGGAGCGCCACCCTGCGCGGCGAATGGCGCGATGGCGAGCTCGGCACCCGCAAGGGCGCAACCTTTGGCGCGATCCGTCAGCTCGGCAACGGATCGATGGTCGGCACCGGGGCAACCTGGACCAAAGCCAACGCCAGCACTGGCGCGACTACCGAAATGTTCGACGGGGCAATCGCCCTGGCGCACCGCCCAGCCAATTCAGACTTCGCTTTCCTCAGCAAGGTCCAGTTCCGGTCCGATATTGTCCACGGCGCGATCGAAGGTGAGGCCGGTGCTGCCGGACGCTCGGTGTTCACGGTCAATGGCGATGCCCGTTCGGACCGCCTGATCGCCAGCATCTCGGGCGACTGGACCCCGCGCGGCAAGCAGGAAGGCCAATATGTCCAGCGCCACAATGTCGGCTTCTTCCTGGGTGCCCGCCACAACTTCGATCGCTTCGAAGGTTATGACCTCTCCAGCACGACGCTGCTCGGCGGGCTCGACCTGCGCTATGGCATCGGCGATCACTTCGAAATCGGTGCGGTCGGCAATGTCCGCTACAATGTCGAGGACAAGACCGCGCAGTACTCGTACGGCCCGCAGATCGGGATATCCCCGACCAAGGACGTGTTGCTGCTGGTGGGCTACAACCTGACCGGCTTCCGCGACCCCGACTTCTCGGCAACGCGCAACACCGACCAGGGCCTGTTCGCCACGATCAAGGTCAAGTTCGACGCCGATACCTTCAGCTTCCTCGGGCTTGGCCGATAGGGTCTGGCTTTAACCGCGCGATTGGGCTCTAACCTCTCCCACACAAGGGGGAGAGTGCCATGAATGAGAACACCGCACCTGAAGCTGCCACGCCTGGCCCGGTTGCCGGGATTGCTATTACCGCGATCGTGGTTGTGCTGATCGTTGCCTGGATCGCACTGGCGATCGGGGTGCTCAATATGACCGACAAGACGCTGGTCGGGGCCTTCATGTTCCTGTGGTATTGGGCCAACAACGAGCAACTGCAGTTCAATCGCCTGGTGCCGGCGATGCTCGGCTCGCTGGTCGGGATCGGGATAGCCTGGTTCCTGTGGTACGGTGCGCAAGCCGGAGGCATGATGCCACTCGCCGCACTGGGCGCGCTGATTGTGGCGCTTTATCTCGACATCATCAAAGCCGTCCCGAATGTAGTCAACACCGCTACGATGCTGTTCGTGACGCTGGCTGCGGCACCGCTTATCCAATTGCAGGTTGATTGGGCGGAATTGGTCAAGTCGACCGTGCTGGGCGGGCTGTTCTTTGCCGGGGCGGTGTTTGGTTTACAGAAGCTGGCGGCACGGTTTGGACCAAGTGCGGCCTGACGGAAAGGACCGATGAGGCGAGCGACTTTCACATTTACCTTGGCTCTAGCCGCAAGTCAGATGGGACCCGCCACTTCCGCCGCGCCTCCGCTTTTTGGCTTGCAAGTCGTCTCCAACGCCTCGGACGGCAAGTTCAACGTGGAATTTCACGTCAATGCCAGTTCACACCAGCGCGACAGCACTGTGGTGCAATTCATCGAACGCGCAGAGTTAACCAATGATACCAAGCCGGAAAGCAAGTGATCACGCAAACTCTTGTCGCTCGCCAGGCCAACTGCGCGCAGCAACTGCGAACAAGGTGGTAGAGGTGCGGATGAAACCAAGGCCCACAAATAGCTACTTCGGCTGGCGAACGTCCTCGATCAAATGGGGAGCGCCAAGCTTGCGACTAACCTGTTCCGCATAGCCCAGATCGAGGGAAGGTATCGCAGCCAGAACATAGTAGAAAAGGAGCGGGCTTTTGACGTGCACCGCGAGATTCGGCCAAAGGTTCGTCAAACTATGCTCGAAATGAGCGGTATAATGACGGAGGAGCCGCCTGTTGCGAAAGATGTGAAAAAGATGGCAACACAGGAACGCAAGCAGCATCAAATGAGAGCGTCCCAGCACAATCCCGGATCTTGGTATCTGGCTTCCCCGAAGGCCTCTGATCCCGTTGAAATCGATCTGAGCAAGGATCTATAGAGGAACGCACTTTTTATCATGTCAGTCCGGACAGACGGAGAAACTTCAACAAGTCAACTTATTGATATGCAGCTCAACACGTGAAGCTGTCAGATAGTCTCACTACGGTAAGCGCGAGCAGGAAAAAACGAAATTTTTGTAGATCTTCCGCAGCCTTTGATCGCGTAGGATCCGCAAGGTGATCCGCAAATACCAAGATTATGTTCAAGAAATTACCGGCGGATCGAGAGCTGCCTCCAAAGATATAAATTGTGTGCAGCACATGCAGCCGCCTATCATGCCATAAACCTTGGATTGATATCCGCTAACTTCCGGGGGGCGCAATCAAGACTCGCAATTTGGCAGATAGTCCTTTGGTAGCTCGTAAATTCTTCAAAAGGCGCTGAAGGCCAGCTGTCTGGATGTTCCAAACGGTTTGTTTCTCGAGTTGATCAACGAGGCCATAAATCGGAGGCTCGGTTTCCCGCTGGTAGGTTCCAAATAGCTTGTCCCAAATGAGTAACACTTGACCATAATTTTTGTCCAAATAGTGTTTCTGATTTCCATGGTGAACACGGTGATTGGATGGAGTAATCAAGACATTTTCCAACAATCCCAAACGTTTTATGATTTCCGTATGACTCAATATTCCCCACGCATTACCCAAAAAAAATACAACCAGAAAAATTTGCGGATTAGCGCCGCACAATGGCAATATTAAATACGCCGGTGCTGTCAGCATTCCCAACTGCAATAATGTTCCCCTGTTTGCAATAAGCACGTTCATCTCTTGCGAAGAATGGTGAGCAGTATGAATAGCCCAAAGCAAGCCAATCCTATGCTGCATTCGATGATCGACATAATGAACAAAATCATTCAACAGAAACGTAATTAAAAATCCTGCAACACTCGTCGATAATGTAATTAATCTCATGTTATTATATACATAAATGTATATGACAAAAAATCCCGTACCGACAATTACGGCATTACCAATTTCCACAATCAGTTGATTTAAAATATTTGTTCCAGCTTCCTTGTAATTATATGATTTTCGCAATTTGACGTAAGCTATCCATTCCAGAAAAATAAATCCAAAATACAATATTGCGCTATGTAATAAGTAATTTCCTTTCGAAATCGATCTAATCACACCAAGCGCTATTTCATTCAATGTGTCACCAACGCTTCCGAATTCAACAGCTAAAAGACACACGGTGATCGCTCCAATAAAATTAATCTAGTTAATCAATAATGGACAATTATATTATTTCGATATAAAATAGTAATTTTCGAAATATGCAACAAGGCAAATAATAACAATTGTAAACTACAACTCAATGTCAAAAAGATGACTTGATAAAAATGGTGTTATCGCAAAAATGAGTCCTTCTGGATTTTCTAATGCGATACCGTGACCCGAGCTCGGTACTGTGCACATTTCTGCACATTTTGCGCGAGCGATCATAGCTTGAGCAGTGGCGACTGAGAGAAAAGAGGATGCCGCTCCGCGCAGCAAAAGCAGGGGGTGGCGTAATTTATCCAAAGCATTCAAATTATGGTCTGTGTAATTTAACTCGCTCACTCGTGCGCTCAATAATCTAGGATCACGCCTAAGCATAAACAGGCCATTATTTTCGAGTGTCAGGGCAGAATTAACTACTTGATCGACCAAAGAAGCTCTAATTAGTGGTCGGTTCCAGCTCAACCAATTGCGAAATTGACTTGCATCACTGAAACCGGCATCGACTTCCGACTGCTCACGTTTCAGGCGCTGCAGAACCTCTGGAGCATGGCTGAGGCTGCAATCGACGAGTATCAAACCGCATACTTTTGAGAGATTCCTTCCGCTCGCCCGCAGAGCAATTTCCCCGCCCATTGAATGCCCAACGATAATGACGCGCTCATTGGGTAAACTATGGAGTACCTTCTGCAAATCATCAACATGCTGTTCAATTGTGTAGTCACCCTGCGGGTTCCAGCTCGAATCTCCATGGCCTCGAAGGTCATACGAAACTTGACGACCTTTAAAATCCGGATGACAGAGCAGATGCCGCCAGACATATCTCCCTTCACCCAAGCCATGCACAAATAAGGTAGTTGGACCTGTACCGAAGGATTCAAGAGTCAGAATTCCGCCGTCAACATGGACTATCTCGAGATTTCTAGCTGATTTACGGGCAAACATCTTGCAATAATTCTCACTTCAATTAATTTCAATGCGATATATTTAGATTAGGACAATCACACTATTACGGCATGAAATGTTCAGATTCTGAAAAATCGACAGATTTCAAATGAGAAACGTTTAAATTTCCAGATCGAGCTGCTTTGGCATAACGAATGCCATTTTCGATGTATACTGTATAGTAAAAATGGCGAGTTTAATCGAGCGGGGCAAACAAACGATGGGGTGAGGCTTCTCACATTCCGTCCTGTCTGGATCCAGGATCGAACGGAGTTCGGGTTGTTACGTGGCAATGAAATTTGTTTGATGAGATTTTCAAAAAATTCGATTATTTATATGGTACGCAGCGGATGTAATCGAAATTGCATGTATTGAATTGCTCGTGTTGACAATGTGGCAACAGAACGATGCTACTATATTTGCATTTTTGCGAATATATCGCACGATGTATTGAGTTGCTTGATTACTATAGATGGTATAAGTGCAAATTTTGCCTGCAATCGTAGTGTACGAGAACCA
>Ga0209023_10003305_pt1 | contig 19364 bp, 16 predicted proteins | sample LakOneMetagenome_FD_187468 | JGI IMG/M metagenome (GOLD analysis project Ga0209023, IMG submission 187468) | Freshwater and sediment microbial communities from Lake Erie, Canada (SPAdes) (version 2) | ecosystem: Environmental > Aquatic > Freshwater > Lentic | place: Lake Erie, Canada...
GGCGAGGTGCTGCGCGCCGCCGCCTCCCCGCTGCAGCTCCGCCAGGTGCACCGCGACCTCGTCGAGGCGCTGAGCGCTCGTGGCGCCCGGCGCAGCGGCGACCACCTGCGCCTGGTGCACTGGTCGGTCGCCGCGCAGATGCCCGTCGCCCACGAGCCGCTCATGCATGCTGCCCGGACCGCCCGGTTCGGCCACGATTTGGATCTGGCACGAGATCTCGCTGAGACGGCATGGCAGGTTCGGCCCGACTTCGACACCGGAGAGCTGCTCGCCGACATCTACTACGAGCTCGGCGACACCGCCGCAGCCACAGCGCAACGACCGGCGTGGGCTCGAACCGCTGTCACCGACGACGAGAGGATCCGCGTCGAGCTCAACGCCGCGATCACGCACTTCTGGAAGCGCGGCGACGAACCGGCAGCGGCGAGGGCGCTCGATCGGGCCGAAGCACTCGGCCCGTCGGAGTGGAGCGATGAGGCGACGGCGGTGCGTGCGCTGTTCCTTGCAGCGCAGGGCCGGGCCGCCGAATCGATCGCGCTCGCAGAGCCGATCGTCGACCGGCCACCGGACCGGGTGCTGATCCAAGCAGCGATGGCGCTCACCCACACCTACCGAACCAGGGGCCGCACGGAGGACGCCGTCGCCGTGTGCGACCGAGCGCTCGCCGTGTACGCGGACCTCGGAGAGCAGATCGCTCTGATCACCATGAGGGTCCTCGGCGTCGGTCGCACCGTCGCACTGGCCGAAGCCGGCCGACTCGCCGACGCCGAGATCGAAGCGGCACGACTGATGCAGATGACTCGCACCGAGGGCGAGATCGGTGGCATCGGCCTGGCGGCGCTGGTGCACGGATGGGTGCTGTTCACCCGGGGTCAGCTGCGCTCCGCTCAGCGAGCCATGCGGCTCTCCGAGGAGTCCTTCGCCCACACGGGTCACAGCGGCATGCGCCAGTGGGCGCTCATCGCGCTCGCGCTCACCCACGCGACCAGCGGTGACGGGGCCGCAGCATCCGCTTGGTTGGAGCGCTTGGACAGCGACGACCCCCATCCGGCGGACCTATTCGGTGGGTCGCTCGTCCGTGCCCGAGCGTGGACCTGCATCGCCAACCAGGACCCCGAAGGAGCACGGATGCTGCTCACCGAGGGCGCTGCGACACGCCGATCGCTCGGCGACCTGCAGGGCGAGGTCTTCTGCTTGTACGACCTCGCTCGGCTCGGCGGCGCAACCGCGTGCCAAGAACGGGCGACCGAGGCAGCGACGCACTGCCAAGGCCCACTCGTCGCCGCAATGGCCGACCACATCCGGGCGATGGTGCTCGGCAAGGCCGACGCGCTCGGCGCCGCCGCCGACGATCTCGCCGGCATCGGCGCGCTGCTCTGGGCGGCAGAAGCCGCGTACAGCGCCGCCGACGCCGCACGCCGCGAAGGCGACCCCAGGATGGCGGCGCACTGGTCGAGAGTCGCCACCGAGTGGCGCGGCGCATGCGAGACCGCGGCCACACCGGGACTGGTTGCAGACCTGGCGCCGGTGCCGTTGACCCGCCGCGAACGCGAGGTCGCGATCCTGGCAGCGGCGGGACTGCCGGCACGCGAGATCGGGGAGCGCCTCTACGTGTCGCGGCGAACGGTCGAGTCCCACCTCGCACGCATCTACGCCAAGCTCGGCATCAGCTCCCGCTCGGAGCTCGCGACGCTCATGGACGACTCGACGAGCTGACCCGGGCCGCACGCCCGTCGCGTGCTGTCGACCCGACGGACTTCGGTGTCGCTCCCGATCATGAGCGCGTCGATCCCTTGCTCGGCGAGCAAGGCCGCTCCGCTGTTCGATCCCACGACGAGTGCGGCCTTCGCCACGCTCTCGGCCCACCACGCCTCCGAGGCCACCGCCACGACGGCGGCAATGTCGCTCGCTGCCGGCTGTCCGCTCCTCGGGTCGATCACGTGGTGCGCCCAGCCGCCGCCCTGCACCTGCCAACGGCGACGACGGGTGCTCGTCGTGACGACGGCGCCGGGGCGTGCGAGCACCACGGAGGTGAGCAACCCATAGGTCCACGGGTCGAGCACCGGGACGACGAAGCCTCCGTTCGGCACCTCGCCTCGCACCGCGACGTCACCACCGAGCGACACGAAGGCAGTGCGGCATCCGGCACCGCAGAGCGCATCCGCAACCAGGTCGGCTGCCATCCCCTTGCCGATGCCGCCCAGATCGAGGCGCACCCCCGCCGCTCGGCGCACCGTGGCGAGTGGGGCCCGCTCATCGAGCAGGTGTCGATGCTCGACCTCCTCGTCGATCACCACGTCGATCGCTGCGCATCCCGGTGCTGGCGCGCCCTGCGGGACCACCGCCGCCAGCGGCCGTGCCGATACCTCGTCGAACGTTCGGTCATAGCCGGCGGCGATGAGTGCGTCGTGCACCGTCGGGTCGAAGGCTCCGCCGGTCGCGTGCCATGCGATCACCGCCCGACGAACCGCTGCAGCGAGCAGCAGCGGCACCTTGACCTCGTCGACGTCTGCAGCGTTCAAAGCTGTGAGGTCGCTGGAGGGATCGAAGCGCGACCAGCACCGCTCGAGACGGGCCAACAGCGGTGCGACCACCGCGGCACTCGCCGGTGATCCGTACCCACGCACATCGGCATCGCAGCCCATCGCCCGCAGCCGAAGCGACCACCAACCGGCGTTCGTCACGACGGTCCGCTCGGCGGCGGTTCGTCGGGTGGCGGTGGAGCGGTCGTCGGCGGCACGGTCGTTGGACGCACCGTGGTCGGCGGCGCGGTCACCGTCGGTGGCGATGTCGGCGCCGGTGCACCTTGCGTCGTCGCCGCTGGGGCCGGGGAAGGCACCGGAGTCGACGGCGTGGAGCGGGGCACAGCACCGGACGCCGCACCGGGCGCGGCCGTCCCCAATGGCGCCGGCGACGGCGCTGGAGCACCCACGCCGATCGCTGCAGGCGCGCTCCCGGCCACGGCCGTGCCGCTCGGAACCGCCCCCGCTCCAGGTACCGCTGTAGACGGCACCCCGGTCGCCGGATCGACCGGCTGAAGTGCAGCGGCGCCGTCCACGGGAGCGACGGGTTGACCGCTCGCGGGGTCGATCGTCGTCGAGGTGGAAGTGCTGTCGGTTGCTGCGGTGGGTTCGCCGATCGGGTCAGGCTCGTCGGCGCTCACCGCGGCGCCGACGGTCGACCCCGCGGCGAGGACGGCGACGAGTCCGACGGCTGCGGAACCGCTGATCGCCGCCGCAGCGGTGCGGGACTTCGACGCCGCGTGTCGGCGCCGACGTCGGCGGCCAGGTTGAGCAGCGTTGGATCCAGCGACAGCACTCGCACCGGTCGAGCTCGGACCAGTCCGGGGCGAACCAGTCGAGCCCGCATCTGTCGAGAGTGGACCTGTCGACGGTGTCGGCATTGGTCCCGCCACCCACGGCGGAGGCGACTCGAACGGCGCGGCCGCCCCCGCCGCGACCGGCGGTGGCCCCATCGCGATCGGCACGAAGAGCACCTGCGGCGCGCCCGGGTCGACGTCGTGTCGCCACGGCTGCGTCGGCGGCTGCGTTGGCTGCGTCGGCGACGTCGGCGGCCCGGGTGGACCGTCGGTGTCGTGGTGTCCTGGAGTGCTCGTCACGTCCCGCTCCTGTGTGCACCGACGTCGCTCGACTCATCGAGAAGCCCATGAGCTGGTGGTCGCCGTCGCCGCTGCTGGTGTCGGCCGCCCGTCGGCCGCTCACTCTTCGTCGGCAGAACCGGGGACAGAACTCAAGCGCGTTCTCGACCAACCTCGACGTGCCTCGGGGAACGACGGTCTGGTTCGGCTCGGCGACCACCGCATCCTGCGTGGCCGAACGACGTCACTGCACGATGGACCCCGCCAGATGTGACGCTCCGAGCGGCACCGCTACTCAGAACGGCTTGCGCCACCAGACGCCGGTCCAGTCGACGGTGTGGATCGGTACCTCGATGCCGTGCGCGGCGCGATAGTCCTGCACCGCAGCGCGGCACGGTTCCCAGCCCCCGTAGTCGTCGACGATCACGAACCCGCCCGGCGAGACCTTGGGCTCCAGTGCGACCAGCGCGTCCATCGTCGAGCCGTACAGGTCGCCGTCGAGTCGCAGCACCGCCAACGACTCGATGGGAGCGTCGGGCAGCGTGTCGGCGAACCAGCCCTCGAGCAGCTGCACCCGATCGTCGAGGAGGCCGTAGCGGGCGAAGTTCGTCCGGACGGCCTCTGCGTCGACCTTGAGCACCTGCACATGGGACCAGTCCAGACCGTCGTCGGCCGGGTAGCGGGCGTCGGGCACGGGCAGACCCTCGAAGGAGTCCGCCACCCAGACCGTCCGGTCGGTGTCGCCGAGCGCCTGCAGTGCGGCTCGCATCAGGATGGTCGTGCCGCCGCGCCACACGCCGGTCTCGATGAGATCGCCCGGCACGTCATCGAGCAGCGCGGTCACGCAGCACCGGGCGACGTTGTCCAGCCGGGCGGTGCCGATCATCGTCTCCGCTCCAGGCGGCCAGTCGCGCCCTTCGGCTCGGGCCTCGGGGTCGCCCCGGCGAACGATGCGCCAGTCGCGGTCGCGCAACACCGCCAACACCTGATCCCGCCCGCCGGGCCACTCGCTGAGGTCAGCGTCCCACCACTCCTGGTCCAGGAACGCCTCGCGGGTGAGGCACCGTTGCAGCAGGTCCAGGTACGCGCGGGCTGCGGGCTCCAGACGGTCGAGCGCACCCAGGAGCGGGTCGTCGCTCGCGGCGGCAGAAGGATTCGGGTCGAGGCCGGACATGGCGGCGACGGTACCCTCGCCGAGTGGCCCGGACCGACCCATACGACCCCTCGGGCGACCACGACGGGCTCGTGATACGGCCCGGACTCGTGGTGCCCGAAGCGTCGCTCGACGAGCGGTTCAGCACGTCCGGCGGTCCCGGCGGACAGCACGCCAACCGGGCACGCACCCGGGTCGTGCTGCGCCTGGACCTGCGGTCGTGTCCGGCGTTCAGCGATCACCAGCGTGCGCTGCTCATCGAACGGTTCGGCGACGAGATCGTCGTGACCGTCGACGAGGAACGTTCGCAGCTGAGGAACCGCTCGATCGCACGCGAGCGCATGGCGGCCCGCCTGCGCACGGCGCTCGTCCCTCAGCGCACCCGGAACGCCACCCGTGCAACGCGCGGCTCTCAGCGTCGACGGCTGGAGTCCAAACGCCAACGGTCCGAGACCAAGCAGCAGCGTCGACGACCCGGCAAGGACGACTGATCCGGCCCGCGACCGGTCCGACCTTGCCGATCGGCAGCCGAACTGACCGTGCGGATCGGACTGCGCTGCCGATCCTCCGGATGATCTGACCGTGACGCGAATAGGCCAGATGGCCTATGTCGCGATGCTTCGCTCCGGCCGATCATCCCCGTATGGGTCTCCGCGCCAAGTTCCGATCCCGCTCGGGCGGCCGCACCGAGCGGGGTGCCACCCTCGCTGAGTACGCCCTGCTCATCGCGGTGTTCGTCATCCCTGCGTACGCGGGAGTGTCGTTCCTCCAGTCCACGGCGAAGACCAAGATGGGCACGGTCGCGACCAGGGTCGCGAACCCACCGACTACGACCACGTCGACGCCCTGACCCAGTCCGGGCGCCCGCTGCCTGCAGCGCCAGCGCCGGTCTCCGCGCGTCTGGCGTCCACGGCCTCCGGGTGCCCGGCCGACCGCAGGCGCACCCTAACCTCGCGCCGTGACGCCGACGACAGCGACCAGCCTGCTGCTCATCACCGCCGCAGCGGTTGCCGCGCCGCTCCTGTCGGAGCTGTTCGCACGGTGGCGCGTGCCGAGCGTCCTGTTCGAGTTGCTGCTCGGCATCCTCATCGGCCCCGCGGTGCTCGGTTGGGCGCACCTCGACAGCTTCGTCGACGGCCTCTCGACGTTGGGGCTCGGCTTCCTCTTCTTCCTCGCCGGCTACGAGCTCGACACCGAGCGAACCCGCGGCGAACCGTTCCGGCGGGCGATGACCGGCTGGGCCATCACGGTGGTGCTCGGGCTCGCGATCGCCGCGGTGATGGTCGCGAGCGGGTTCGTGCTGTCGGACCTGTTGATCGGACTCGCTCTGACCACGACTGCCATCGGGGTGCTGCTGCCGATGATGGCGGACCGAGGGCTCCTCACCACGCGCTTCGGCGACTTCCTGGTGTCGGCAGGCGCGGTCGGCGAGTTCGGCCCGGTCCTCGCCGTGACGATCTTCCTGGGCACGTCGGACCCCACGATCGAGAGCCTGCTGCTGATCGCGTTCCTGCTCGTCGCGTTGGCCCTGGCCGCCGTGGTGCGCCGACCGACCTCCCCCCGGTTCGTGTCGGTGATGCGCCGACACCTCGACACCTCGGCGCAGCTCCCGGTCCGGGTCGTGATCCTGCTCACCACCGCGATGATCACGATCGCGGTCGTCCTCACCCTGGACATGCTCCTCGGCGCGTTCGCCGCCGGGCTCATCGGCCGGATCCTGTTCCCGCCCGCCGAGTCGTCTGCGCTGGGCTCCAAGTTGCAGTCGATCGGCTACGGCTTCCTGATCCCGCTGTTCTTCGTCGTCAGCGGGATGCGATTCGACCTCGGTGCGTTGACCTCGAGTTGGTCGGTGGCGGTTCGGGTCCCGCTGTTCCTGGCGCTGTTCCTGGTGGTGCGGGGGTTGCCCGCGCTGTTCGTCTACCGCCGGGCGCTCCCCAAGCGACAGCGAGTTGCGCTCGCGGTGCTGCAATCGACGTCGCTCCCGCTGCTCATCGTGATCACCCAGATTGGCTTGGAGACCCACCACATGAAGCCCGAGAACGCAGCGGCACTGGTCGGCGCGGGCATGTTGTCGGTGCTCGTGCTGCCGTTGACAGGGTTCGCGATCCTCGGCGACACGCCCGACGGCACCGGTCAACCCGTCGATCCTGCGGGCGCTCCCGATCGGTCCCCGCTCGACACCGAACCGTCGACCTGACCGGTCCGACGCCGCTGAGTCGAGGCGCTCCGCTCCCGAAACAGTCGCGCTCGCCTGCCGTTGCGGTGTGACAGCAGTCGCCCCAACCGATGCCGAACGACCGTTGACCCTCGGTGGTTACCCCCGGTAACTTTCTGGGCATGGGCCTCGAGACCGCACCTGTTCCCGGGCGGGTCGACCTGTTCCGCCGTCTTGCCGCGGTGCTCACTTGGCCGGCACCGACCGGCTCGTACCGCCGACTGCTCAACCCCCTTGCCGCCGGCACCGGCGTGCGGGCGGTCATCGAAGCGGTCATCCCCGAGACCGCCCGTTCGGCCACCGTCGTGATGCGTCCGGGCGCCGGCTGGCAGCCCCACGTGCCCGGCCAATGGGTGTCGGTCGGCGTCGAGATCGACGGCGCCCGGCACCACCGGTGCTACTCGATCACCTCGCTGCCCGCCGGCGCGATGATCGCCGGCGGCGACCTCGTCACCGTCACCGTCCAGTCGGTCCCCGACGGCATCGTGTCGAACCACCTCGTGCGTGACGCCCGTCCCGGCGACGTCGTCACCCTCGAAGGTCCCCAGGGCGACTTCACCCTCGGGGCCTTCGCTGACCCGAGCGAACCCACATCGGATCCGACCAGTCCGGCCGACCTCGACCGCTCAGCCGGCACGCCGACGGGGGCCGGTGGGGCCGCCGCCACCACCCGGACCCGCCCGATGATGTTCGTCACCGGCGGCAGCGGCCTCACCCCGGTCATGGGCATGCTCCGGGCACTCGACGCTGGGATCGTCGCCGAGGCGTCACTCGACGACGTCGTCGTGCTCCACCATGCGCCGTCGGCGGCCGACTCGCTGTTCGGCGACGAGATCGCAGCGATCGCACGTCGCCGCCCGGGTCTGAGCGTGCACTTGGTCGAGACCGGCAGCGGCGCACCGCCACCAGAGTTGGAGCTCAACGGCGCTCGGCTCGACGACCTCTGCCCCGACTGGCGGGACCGTGAGACGTGGGCGTGCGGCCCCCGTCCGCTGGTCGACGCACTCGGCGCGCTGTGGGACGACCCCGAGGCCGGCACCACATCCGTACTCCACGTCGAGCGCTTCACCCCCGCCACCTCGGCGTCGCTTGGCACGGTCGAGGGCACGCTCACGTTCGTCTCCGCCGGCACGTCTGCCGGTGCTGCAGCGGACGCCACCGCGGTCGAGACCGACGGCACCCGCACCGTCATGGACATTGCGGAATCGGTCGGCCTCACTCCGCTGTCCGGGTGCCGCATGGGGGTGTGCCGTCGCTGCGTGGTCCCACTCCGCTCGGGCACCGTCGTCGACATGCGCGACGGCCGCACCGAGAGCGAAGCGGGCACGCACGTCCAGATCTGCATCGCCGCCCCGGTCGGCGACGTGGAGATCGAGCTCTGAACCCGACCCAGGTTCGACACACCGCGTCACCGTCCGCTCACACCCGTTCTCACACCCCCGCCTTCCACTCCCTTCCTCCCCAACCCTCCACGTCAGGAGCACCCACCATGGTCGCCGTGATGGACACCGACATCGGCCAGCCCGACGATCCCGATGGCGTCGCCCACCCCGGCCCGTCCGGGTTGAGCGCCGACGAGATCGCCGCGTTCGGCGCCGAGATGGACCGCCTCCGCGCCGAGATCCTCGCGTCCCGCGGCGCGGCGGACGCCGAGTACGTGCACCGGGTGATCGGCCTGCAGCGACGCTTGGAAGCTGCGGGCCGGCTGGCGCTGTTCGCCGGGATCCTGCCGCCGGCGTGGGTCGCCGGCACGACCATGCTCGCCACGGCCAAGATCCTGGAGAACATGGAGATCGGCCACAACGTCATGCACGGCCAGTGGGACTGGATGAACGATCCCGACATCCACTCGACCACCTGGGAGTGGGACAACACCTGCCCGTCGGAGCAGTGGAAGCACACCCACAACCAGATCCACCACGTGTGGACGAACGTCCTCTACAAGGACCGCGACGTGGGTTACGGGTTGCTGCGCATCTCGCCCGACCAGCGTTGGCACCCGGTGTACCTCGCGCAGCCGCTGTACGCCGCGATCCTCGCGTCGCTGTTCCAGTGGGGCGTTGCGCTGCACGACGTCGAGGTCGATCAGCTGCTCAACGGTCGAGCCGATCGGGCCACGTCCCGCGAACGCCTGCGCGAGGTCGGCCAGAAGGCCCGCAAGCAGGTGCTCAAGGACTACGTCGCGTTCCCCCTGCTGGCCGGCCCGTTCGCCCTGCCGGTCCTTGCCGGCAACGCGGTAGCCAACCTGACCCGCAACCTGTGGTCCTTCACGATCATCTTCTGCGGCCACTTCCCGGGCCCGGTGCCCACCTTCACGGTGGCCGACGTCGTCGGCGAGGATCGCAACGGCTGGTACGTCCGCCAGGTCATCGGTTCGGCGAACATCAGCGGCGGCCGGCTGATGGACCTGATGTCGGGCAACCTCAGCTATCAGATCGAGCACCACCTGTTCCCCGACCTGCCGTCGAACCGCTACGCCCAGATCGCGCCGCAGGTCCGCGATGCTTGCGAGCGCTACGGGCTGCCGTACGTGACCGGATCGCTCCCCCGTCAGTTCGGCTCCGTCATCGGCCGCATCGTCAAGATGGCGCTCCCCTGGAACTGACCCGCCAGCATTTTGTGTGCAACGAGTTCGCCCTGACCGAACCCAGCGCACACAGAACCGAGCGGCCAACTCCTATGACGTGCGGGTCGCCGGGCAGAAGTAGCGTGTGGCTCCATGCCGATAGAGGTCGTAGACGTCGAGTCGATGCATCGCTACGAGTTGCTCGAGGACGGTGAGCTGCTCGGCTACCTGTCCTACGCCGACCGCCGCGTCGAGCAGAGCGACGATGCCGAGGTGCCCGGCGCCGAGAGCCGCGGCGCCGACGCATGCGGTAGCGACGACAACGGAGCCTCCGGCGACGAGCGTCTCCTCGTGCGGGACCTGCAGCACACCGTGATCGACCCGGAACAGCGCGGACGTGGCCTCGGTTCGGTCCTGGTCCCTGCCGTGCTCGACGACATCCGCGCCCGAGGCGCCAAGCTCATGCCGACGTGCCCGTTCGTGCGCGGCTGGATCGACGAGCACCCGGATCAGCAGGACCTCGTCGCGTGAGCGACCGCAGCACGACCGCGGCGAGCGCCGCACCGTCGACCAAACCCCCAAGCTCAGACCCCCACGACCAGGTCGTCCTGGCGATCGACCTCGGAACGGGCGGACCCAAGACGGCGTATGTGAGCCTCGCCGGAGAGGTGCTCGACCACGAGCACCGTCGGGTCCCCATCGTCACCGCTCCAGACGGGACCGCCACCGAAGACGCCAACGACTGGTGGGACGCCGTCACCGCGTCGGCCCGCACGCTCGCCGAGCGCGGCGCCGCTCGACCGGACCAGATCGTCGCCGTCGCGTGCACCGGCCAGTGGGGCTCCACCGTCCCGGTGGGCGGCGACGGATTGCCGGTCGGCGACTGCGTCCTGTGGCTCGACCAGCGCGCCCACCGACTCGCCGCCCGCCAGCTCGGCGGCAAGGTCGCGGTCGAGGGCTACCGACCTCGGGTCGTGCTCGAGTTCATCCGCCGCACCGGCGGCGCGCCGAGCCCGCTCGGCAACGACCCGATGGGTCAGCGACTCTGGATCCGCCACGAGCAGCCCGACGTGTACGCGGCCACCAAGTACTTCATGGAGCCGGTCGACTACCTCAACCTGCGCTTCACGGGTCGGGCCGCAGCCACCCAGGCCTCCATGCTGGCGAGCTTCCTGACCGACAACCGTCAACTCGACACGGTGCGCTACGACCCGCTGCTGTGCGGCTACGCAGGAACCGACATCGACAAGCTCCCCGAGCTGCTGCCGATTCGATCGGTGGTCGGCGGGGTGCTCCCCGACGTCGCCGACGAGCTCGGCATCCCGGCCGGAACACCGGTCGTCAGCGGACTGCCCGACCTGCACGCGGCCACGCTCGGTTCCGGCGGCGTGTCGGACTACCACGGCCACCTCTCGATCAGCACCTCAGCGTGGGTCGGCTGCCACACACCCACCAAGCGCACGTCGCTGATGAGCCAGATGGCCACCGTGCCCTCGGCGCTGGCGGGTCAGTACGTGCTGGTGAACAACCACGACTGCGGCGGCGCGTCCATGGAGTGGCTGCTCGACATGGTCGTCGCCCCCGACGACGGGCTGACCACGGGTTCGCCGTCGCTCAAGGACCTTGACTCGCTTGCGGCCAAGGTTCCGCCCGGCGCCGATGGCGTGATGTTCGCGCCGTGGCTCAAGGGCATGCGTTCACCCAACGCCGACACGGCGGTGCGTGCCGCGTTCCTGAACATCGGCATCGACTCGGGACGCCCGCAGATGGTGAGAGCCGTGCTCGAAGGCGTCGCACACCAAGTGCGTTGGCTGCTCGAGGTGTCCGAAGACGTGCTCAAGCACCCGATCGTCGACCTTCGCGGCATCGGTGGCGGCGCCCAGTCGGACCTCTGGTGCCAGATCCACGCCGACGTCATCGGGCGGCCGGTGAGCCGGGTCGCCGACCCGCTCGTCGCGAACGTTCGGGGCATGGGGCTCTTCGGCGGCATCGCCACCGGATTGCTCGACCCCCGCAACGTCTCCGCGTGCGCGTCGATCGACCGGGTGTTCCGACCCGATCCCGACGCTTCGGCGCTCTACCAGGAGCGCCACAAGGAGTTCATCGGGCTCCACAAGGAACTCAAGGGTGTGGCCCGCCGACTCCACCGCATCACCCAGGCGCACTGAGCTCGACCGCACCGGGCGCGGTGACGCAGCGCCGGCTGACGACACTCCTGGTTGACGACACTCCTGGTTGACGACACCGACGCCGTCGGCCAGGAGCGACGGCTGATCAGACGCCGTTCTTGTGCACGCGGTCGACGTCGATGAACAGGATCACGCGGACGTCGGTCGGTCCCATCCCGTAGGGCTGACCCATGTACTTCTGCGAGAGCTCATCGATGCTCGCTGCGGCTTCCGGACCGTCCTGAGTTCGAGCGACGGTGCCGCGTGCCTCCACGTAGCGGTACGGGTTGTCGGCATCGAAGACGGTGACGGTCACTCGTGGGTCGGCGAGCACGTTGCGGTACTTCTGACGGTCGACCTGGGTGTTGATGATGATCTGGTCGTCGGTGGCACCGACCCACATGATCTGGGTCTGGGGCTGGCCGTCCGCCATGAGCGTGGTCAGCGCGGCGAAGTTCTTGCCCTGCGCCATGGCCTTGAGGTCCGAATCGAGTGACACCTGTGCTCCTTGCGACTGTCGGTCGTGTGATTGGCGATCGTGTGATGGTCGATCGTGTCGTGCTGACGGACCGTACGCCCGGAGGTGCCCGGGCAGTTCGACCCATCGTCGGGGCCTGATGGACCACGGATGAGTCAACCGCATGACCCAGCGGATGTTCCCACCGTTGAGGATTCCGAACCATCGCATTCTCCGTTCATCCGTCGGACACTGATTCGTGCCCGCCGAACAAGAACGAGCGCACCGATGCACCTCACGACGCAACGCCGATCCGACTCCACTGAGGCAGCGACCCCGAGGACCGCCACGCTCGGACGATCCACGCGTTCGCTCATCGCCGCCGCGGTGGTGTTGACGGGTGCGGCGCTCACGGCGTGCGCGCCCACACCGCCGTCGACCCAGCCGGCCTCGAACCCAGCGACCACGACGGCCTCGGCGGATCCGGTGCCGTCCTCCGGTGACGGCTACGAGTTGACCGGTTGGGCGCCACCGACCGCGTTCGTGCTGCGCATCCACCCATCGGCCGCCGCGTTCTCCTCCGACGTCGCCGCAGCCGCAGCCGAGGTCACCCGGCTGTCGGGCATCACGATCACGATGGGGGCTTTCGCGTCGAGCCCCCAACCGGACCTGTCGGGGACCGCTGCCGAGATCGTCGTCACGACCGGCACCTACTGCGGGCTGGGGACCATCGGGTGCACCGAGGTGTGGGGACAGTCGACCACGACCGCGGGCAGTGCACCCATCATTCGGGACGCACGAGTCTCCATCGCCCCGGAGCTCATCGCAGATGCGGGCCTTCGCCGAGCGACGCTGCTGCACGAGCTCGGCCACGCCGTCGGCCTGGGTCACCATGCCGATCGGTTCCTCGGTCGGGAACAGATCATGAACCCGTTCCTCGACGACTCGATGGACGCTTACCGCGACGGCGACATCAACGGTCTCGTGGCCGCGGGCAGGCTCGCCCGAGCCCCCCAGTCCGCCTCGTTGCACGCTGCTGCATCGGTCTCGGCTGCCGCCGCTTCCGACTCGAGATCGCGGACTCAGTCCACTCCCCCGCCGGCGCTGGTGATCGGCTGACGGCCACCGCGGTCCAAAGTGAGGAGTTGGCGATGGAACAGCTCGAGCCGCGCTCGCCTCAACCCGGAACTCGCCTCAACCCGGAACTCGGCTCGATCCGAAAGCCGGCTCAGTCGTGGCGGATCAGGTCGAGGTTCCGGAACGTGGGCTCACCGATCGCCAGCTTGCCCATGCCCTCGGCGATCCGTGCCGTCGCCGGCAGGTCGTTGTTGACCCGTGCGGCTTCGTCCGATGGGAACTCCACGATGATCACGTAGGTGTCGTCTCGGTCGCGATCCCGACACACCCACTCCTGGGTCACAGTTCGCTCCCCGACGGTGTCCGCGAGCCACTGATCGTGGAGTCGCTCCAAGTCGTCGAAGCGATCGGTGCGCACCTCGATGAGCTGCACGTAGCGCCCCGCGCCATCTGGTTTCAGGCTGGCTCGGATCGCGGAACGAAGCTGCTCGTCCTCGGTGTGTTGATGCACCGAAACCGCGTGCTGCACCGCGGCAGCGAGCACCTCGTCGGCTTCACCGACGATCGTCAGCGTGCAACCACTGTCGCTCGGCATGTCCCTGCAGTCGGCGACCATCCTCATGGTTCGGCCCTCCTTCTCGGAGTGCATCGCAACGGTCGACGAGCACCCGGTCGTCTTTCACCCTCGCGCCGACGATGCTGGTACTCAACCCTCAAATGCTGCGGTTCACCCGCGTGTCGCGCTGACACACTGACCCAGCCGGGCTGGTGGAATCAGGCACGGGTCCCATGCAGTTGTTCGAGCCGGGCCACGCGAGTTCGTTGGCATGTGCTCAGCAGCGGACGAAGAAACCCTGCTTCAGACACGCCGACGCTGTTGCCACGGCCACGATTCTTCCAGTTGGCACGACACGCGGTGCGACCCTGCTCGGGCGGCGAGGAGCGCCTGCGTGTACCTGCGCGAGGGTCAGGGGATGAGTTCGAACGCCGGGCAGTGGGCGGGGCGCACGACAGCGAAGTCGCGGTGGTTCATCGTCGCAATGGTGTTGACATCGAGGCGCTCCGCAACAGCGATGACGGATGCGTCGACGAGCCCGAGCCGAAGGTCGCTGTAGGTGTCGATGAGTTCTGCGCAGCGAGCCCAGTCGGCGGTGGCGAGCTCGATGACAGGGAGGTCACCGGTCGCGACCGAAATGACGAATGCTGCTTCCGCTCTCGGCCCGAGGCGGGACTCGATCATCCAGGAGCATTCCGTCGCGACTGGTGTCGTGATTGCGAGGTCGGCTCGCTCATCGAGTAGCGCGGCGCATCGTTGATGCTCCACTGTCGAGGTGTCCGCGGCGGCGAGCAAAACGTTGGTGTCGACGAGGAGCACCCGGTTCAGATGCCTTCGGCGAACTTTTTCGCAGCGAGATCAGCGCGTTCCTGGTGGATGTCGAGCGGTTCGGTCCGCCCTGACGCTCCGATGCCGACGAACCCGAGTCGATGCTTCGGATGCTCACCTTCGGCGGGGAGCTGGTGGGCGAGTTCTGCGATGAGTTGGTCGAGGGTGATCCCGCGGCGGGTCGCTTCGGCTTGGAGGCGGGCTTGGGCCTCGGCGGGAAGATCGAGCGTCACTGCCACGAGGTCGATTGTAGAGGGCCGTGCAACTGAGGGGGCACCGTGGGTGTCGGGAAGTCCACGGTTGGGTTCTCGGTGGCCGCACCGAGGTCGCTCTCGAAGGCCTCCAACCCATCGGGCACAACACCGGGAGAGCTTCGGGAGATCCGAGCGGCCCGCAGACCGTCACATCGCTGCAATTCCAGGGCGCCCACGGCAGGATTCGAACCTGCGACGCACGGTTTAGGAAACCGACGCTCTATCCCCTGAGCTACGTGGGCCTGACCTTCCGCAGCTTTCATCGCGAGAGGTTCCGCGGATTGTACGCGAGGACGCGAACGGGCCCCGAGCCACCGGGGCCGAAGACAAGAGTGGTGCTCTTGGAAGGCGACACTGCGGGGATCCGTGCCGACTGGGCGAGCGTGCTTGCGGCCCGACTGAGCACGGACCCTGCCCATAGTCTGGCAGCGGCGCTACCTCCTCCGGCGGCGTGAAATGGGGTGCCTGGTACCATGACGTTGTGCAGCGATCGCGGTCTGCGTGGGTGGTGGTCGTGGTCGGCCCGCAGTCGGCCAGATGAGGGGTCAGCGCGAGCGACCTGTACCTCTTCCCAGAGAACCGACGGCGTCCTCGTCGGCAGAGATGCCGAGCGCACCAGAGCGGAGGCGCTCGACGACACCCTCTGGACCGCGAACCTCCACGGTTGCCACGTCGTCAGTATGGCGTGGAGGCCAGGCACCGTCGCGTAGCGCCGGATGGACGTTGCGCCGGCAGGCACCCGGCGCGCAGGGGCCCTTCGCTCCACTCAGCTGAACACCATCGTGGCAACCACGTTGACGATCCCGATCACGCCGATCAGCACGACAGCGCAGGGGAATACGACGTAGCGCGACCTTCCCGGACGCCGTTCGGCTCACGTCCGACGGCGACCGGCCGACATGAGCGGTGTACGTAGTGGCGCCGGAGGTCGGCGCTCGCCCCACGGAGGCCCGGCATGTCCACAACCCCCGAGACGACGGGAGCCGCAACGACGGCACCTCGGATCACGCCCACCCGCGGCGGCGTCGCCCTCGCACTCGTCGGCGCCGTACTGCTCGCGATCGGTGTGTTCCAGAGCACAGGAGCATCCGCAGAACCGGTCTGCCCATCGGGCACGGCGCTCCTCGCCAAGTTCAGCGTGTCGGGCTCCACCTACACGTTCGTCGAGCCTCGGGGGAACAGCCGGTCGGTCACGATCTCCAAGGCCTCGCCGAACGGCGGCTCGTGGACCGCAACCGAGGCGGTCGCCGCCGTCGTCGTCAAGGCTGGCCCGGGTTCCAAGGACTCGTGGATCACCCCGGCGTCCAAGGCCGGCACCTTCAGCAACGCCGGACTGAGCGGGCCCGGTGGCACCACGCCGTCGATCTCCAGCGTGCAGTTCTGCACGGCCACCGCGGTCAACCCGGCCGACGCAGCGAACAAGTTCAACGTGGTCACCTCCGGTGACGCCACGCTCGCCGCGAACGAGTCCGAAGGACCGATCGCCGTCGGCGGCAACCTCACCTTCGACCAGTACCAGGTGGCGGTCCACTCGGCTGGCTCGTTCAAGATCGACCCGAAGGACGCCGAGCCGACGTCGCTGCTCGTCAAAGGCAAGGTGAACATCGACAGCTCCAAGGGGGAGGTCAAGGTCGACAAGGGGTGGATCTCGGTCGGGAACTCGAAGGGCGTCGCGGCCAAGCGCCAGAACCCCAACCAGATCGTGCTCAACGCGACCACCGCCAAGGTGAACGACCTGCCCCGGATCATCGCCCAGAACAGCTTCCAGAGCATCCCGAGCGCGACTCGCACCAGCACGTTCGACTTCGAAGGCGCCTTCAACGGTTGGAAGAAGCTGTCCACCGGCCTGGAGCGCTGCGACGCCAACGTGAAGCTCGCCGGCGCCAACAGCCCGACATCGCCATGGACCGGCAACGACGGCTACATCTACCCGCCCGCTGGTTCCGGCCAGATGGTCCTGAAGCTGAACGCCACCGACCTGTCCAAGCTCACCAGCATCACGTTCCGCAACGGCGCCACACCATCGGCGGAACGGCCGCTGATCCTCAACGTGAGCGGTGTTCCGGCCAACTGGAACCCACCGAAGCTGACCGGTGACAGCAACACGATCGCCAGGTATGTCATCTGGAACTTCGGCTCCATGAAGAGCGTCACGATCACCGGCGCCACCGAGCTCGCGGGCACCGTCCTGCTGCCGGAGGGCGCGCTGAACCAGCAGGGCGGGGGCAACCTGATCGGAGGGATCTACGCGGCGTCGTTCGTCCACGGCGGCGGTGGCGAGGTCCACGACAACCCGTTCAACACCAAGGTCACGCCGTGCAGCTGCACGCCGCCGACCACGACGACGACCGTCAAGCCCACCACCACCGTGAAGCCGACGACGACCGTGAAACCCACGACGACGGTGAAGCCCACCACCACCGTCAAGCCCACCACGACGGTGACGACGCCGAGCACCTCGTCCAGCTCCATCCCGCCGAGCTCATCGACCTCATCGAGCACGACGCCGACATCGACCTCCACCACATCGAGCTCCACGACCACGTCGGAGTCGACGACCACGACGAGCTCGACCACCACGACGACCGAGAAGCCGACGACGACGTCGACGCATGCCCCGACGACCACCGAGGCCACGACGAGCACGACGACGCCGACCAGCTCGACATCGTCCACCACTCCGACGAGCTCGACCTCGAGCTCCACCTCGGTGCCCGAAGGATCGACCACCACGACCACTGCACAGGTGGCCGGCACGACGGTGGTTGCCACGTCGATCACCCCGAACGACAACGCCCGGGTGGAGGGAACGACCACGTCGAAGGACACGGGCCTGGCGTTCACCGGGAGCAGCTCGCTGCCCATGGTGATCATCGGAGCGCTGCTGTTGCTCGGCGGCCTGACGATGGTCCTCGTCACCCGTCAGCGGTCCCGACGGATCGACTGACGAGGCCAGGACGGATTCAGACCCCCGACCGGAACCGAACGTGACCGAGCACCGTGACGGTGCCACTGGGAGAGCCGACGCGATCAGCGTCGGCCCTCCCATCCTCGAAGTGCTGTCGTTGCTGCTCGTCGCGGCCACGATCGCATGGCTGCCGTGGTTGACACGCGAGGGTCGGTGGCCGATCGCACTGCTGGTGGTCGCGGCGCTGATCGCCGGCAGCGCCGGCGTGATCGCCGACCTGATCACCTTGCCGGCGCGTCGCCGAGCGGGCGCGCTCGTCTCCGACGATGCTGCTGCGCAACGTGTGCGCACGCAGACCCGACGCCGGAGCGAGTCCGCCGCCGAACCCGGCAGTTCGTTCACCACGATCATCACGCTCGGCGACGAGCCCGGTGAGCTGCAACGCCACTCGGTCGAGCTCGCCGCGTTGGCGGGGCCATGCATCGTCGTCGCTCCCGGCGGCTTCGACCTGCCTGACGGGTGCGACGTCACGGTCGTGGACGCCGACCATCACGCTGAACCCACCACCGAAGGCGCCGGCAACGCTGACGACGACCACGCTGGACTGCTGGACCAGGCCATCGCACTGGTCCAGACCGATGCCGTGTTGCTGTTGTCCGGCCGTGCAGCACCCATCCCCGAGGCGTGCCGACGGGCCGCGGCCCGCCTCGACGACGACCACCCGTGGGCGATCGGGCGCACCCGACCGTTCAATGCCGACGGGTTCGCGCCCGACACCAGGGACCAGGTCGACGCCGAACTGCGTCGACGTTCGAGCCGTGTCGACCTGGCGCTCTGGGAGCCGAACGCAACGCTCGTCCGGACCGCTGACCTGCGCGACGACACGCTCGACCGCCGGCGCCCCCGTGGGTCGTGGTTGCGCCGTCGTCACGCTTCAGGCGGGCGAGCCCTGGTGCTCGACGACGCGTTCTCCTACGTGGCGACGCCCGCCGGCTCCCGAACGTTCTGGCCCGAGTCCATGGCGCAGCTGCGCGGCGCCGCTGCGGATGCATCGGCCGGAGCGCGCGGCACCCACGGCCTCGCCCGCATCGCCGCGATCGCGCTCACGGTGCGCGCATGTTCGGCATGGTCGCTCTTCACATGGTTGATCGTCCTGTTCACCGGCACGGTGTCGGGCGAGCTCCCGTTCCGGACCGCACACGGCGCTCTGATCGCCCTGATCGGCGGCGCGCTCGTGCTGCGGTGGGTCGGCCTGCTGCTCTCGGTCGGGCGGACACCACGACCGATGCGAGACCTGCGGTCGGCTGTCGACCGGATCCCTGGCTCGCTCGGCGCGCTGCCATCCGCGCTGTCGGCACGAGTCCGACAGGGGCCGAAGCGAGTGTCGGTCCGTCCCTTGCTGTGGGCGGGATTGTTGAGCGTCGCAGTGCTCGCCACCGCGCTCATCGACCACTCCCCCGACACCCAGATGACCGCACCCGCCGTGGCCGCAGCGCTGTTCACCCTGGTCGTGTTGTGGCTCATCTGCATCCAGGTGCTGGTGCAGCGAGGTTGGGAACGCACCGCGTTCCGGGTGCAGATCGG
>Ga0209023_10003306_pt1 | contig 19361 bp, 23 predicted proteins | sample LakOneMetagenome_FD_187468 | JGI IMG/M metagenome (GOLD analysis project Ga0209023, IMG submission 187468) | Freshwater and sediment microbial communities from Lake Erie, Canada (SPAdes) (version 2) | ecosystem: Environmental > Aquatic > Freshwater > Lentic | place: Lake Erie, Canada...
GCTCCATGTCGACGACGCGAAACACTTCGTTACCTGGAGCCACTTCAACGTACAGCTGCGCCATGCCCGCCACCGGAATATCGCCGGCAGTGACCGTACCGAAATAGGCTGCGTATTGCGGCTGCATGCGATCAATGAAGAAGTATGCGCGCAGCTGCACGTTATTTTCTTTGGACATGTGGTCTCCTCACTTAACTGGCGACGTTCCTACTTCAGGTCGCCCTTTGGCGTTGGCAGGATCGCATGCAGGTCGCCGTGGGGACGCGGGATCACGTGCACGGACACCAGTTCACCGACACGCTTGGCAGCTGCTGCGCCCGCGTCCGTTGCTGCTTTGACCGCGCCGACATCGCCGCGAACCATGATCGTGCAGAAGCCGCCGCCGATCAGCTCCTTACCGACCAGCTGCACATTGGCCGCCTTGACCATGGCATCAGCCGCTTCGATCGATCCGACGTAGCCGCGCGTCTCAACAAGACCCAGTGCGATATTCTCGATTGCCATTCGTTGGTTTCCTTCCGTTAAAGTAAGTGGGTGCCGCGTCAGACAAACTCACGCAGCGTTCAATAGGCAGTACCGGTGACGGCACCGTTGAGCCGCGCAACGATGTCGCCGAGCTTCTCGTCGCCGATCGCCAGTGTGTGCGCGGAACCTGGGAATGCAGCCGACTCGATGTTCTGCTTGAACAACTGGAAGCCGTTGCGTGCCGCGTCGCCCAACGCGGCAAACTTCTGCACAAACTTGGGAGTGAATTTATCGAACAGACCCAGCATGTCCTGAGTCACGAGGCCCTGGCCGTCGCAGTACCCGCCTGCGCCGATTCCAATGGTCGGAATTGACACAAGCTCGGTAATCGCCGCCGCGATGCGGTCGGGAATACATTCAAGCACCAAAGCGAAGGCACCCGCCTCTGACAGCGCAAGCGCATCGTTGATGATGGAGATCGCGGAGTCAGCATCCTGCGCTTGCGAACGGTAGCTTCCGGTCCGCGCCGCAAGCACTTTCGTCAAACCAACATGCGCAACGACAGCGATACCGGCTTTGGTGAGCGCCTGTACAATTGAAGCGACGTCGGCGCTGCCTTCGATTTCGACAGCGTCTGCGCCGCCGTCACGAATAAGCCGACCCGCGCTTTGAACGGCGTCGGCAGGCGTCGTGTAGGAGAGAAACGGTAGCGACGCGAGCACAAGGCTGGAAGATACGGCGCGGCGCACCGCACGCGTATGGTAGACGACTTCGTCAACCGTGACCGACAACGTGTTGTCACATCCCATGCCGACGCTTGCGAATGCATCGCTTACAAAAACGATGTCGATCCCGGCCTGCTCCGCGTAGGAGGCAAACGGATAGTCATAAGCGGTGACAAGCGTGATCGGAGCACCGTTCTTGCGAGCACGGATCGACGCGGGCGTGATCTTCCGGCGACTGTTTGACGACGTCTCGGCCATAATTTTGGGTATTCGCTGCTGAGCTTGGATTCGATCTTGATGTCGAAACGGTAGCAGCGCGAAACGACGTCGCCCAATGCATTTATAAGCCGGTTTCGTTGCACCGGACGCAAGCTGCGTGAATTGCACGGCGCGCAATATTTATCGCAGTACAATGCATTGGAGGGCTGAAAAAACAACTGCTACTCACTTCGGTATTATTCACCGGAGTTTCTTCTATGAGCAACGCGTCCACAGGAAAGCGAAACAAAGTCACCGTCAAAACCATCTTGGACAAAAAGGCCAACAAGGAACGTGTCGTCGCTCTCGGCGTATACGACGCCCCGATGGCAGCGATCTCCGACGAGATCGGGTTCGACATGTTGATCAACGGCAATGCGGGGCCGATGTCCCTGCTCGGACACAAGACTCCGATGACCGTTCGCTTCGAGGAGCAGCTTGTGCTCACTCAGGCCGTCAGCCGTGTCACGAAGTACGGCATGGTTGTCGGGCACATGCCTTACATGACGTATCACTTCTCCGCTGAAGACGCGATCCGTAACGCTGCGCGTCTGATCGCGGAAGGCGGCGCCGATGCCGTGAAGTGCGAAGGCAACAAGCACACCGCAAACATCGTTGCGGAAATCACGCGCGCCGGCATTCCCGTCATGGGCCATATGGGCATGCAGGCCTCGCGCAAGCTCGAGCAAAGCGGTTACGGCTTCAAGGGCCGTGGCGCTGCCGAAGCTGCAAAGATCGTCGAAGACACCCGTGCATTTGTCGATGCCGGCGCTTTTGCAGTCATCATTGAATACGTTCCTGTCGAAATCACCGAATATCTCGCCAGGACTCTGCCGATCCCAGTGATCAGTGTCGGCGGCGGCGCTTCGCCGGACGGCATCTATCTCATCAGCGGCGACGCCGTGGGGTACAGCGCTTTCCCTCGCCCCAAACACGAAGGCAGCTTCGTCGATGTACGTCCTCTGATTCAGCAGGGCTTGCGCCAATACAAGGAAGAAGTCCTCTCGCAGAAATATCCGTATGAGGAATTCGTTCAGCATATGTCGCCGCAGGAACACGACAAATTCCTCCAGCTGGTCGAGAGAGCCGGCGCCTAAGAACGAAGGGGCAGCGCGGTGAAAGTCGATCAGAGCACATCAGGCGAGCAGCAAACCGTGGAAGCACCTGCCCATCGGCCAAAAGCCGGATACAAAAACCAGATTCGGGAAGCACTTCAGACTGGAACATTCTGTTACACGCTGGAGTACGTCCCGGATCTAACGGCGTCCAGCACCGCTATGTTGGACGAACTGAAGCGCAATTCGGAATTGATCGGACGTGATCCCCGTATCGCCGGAGTGAATATCGGCGATCGCGTAAAGTCCCTCGATTCATTCGATACCGTCCTGTGCGGCCGCATCGCCGCCGACGCCAGCGGAAAAGTTCCGCTACTGCATCTGGCCGGCAAGAACCGCACGCCGGATCAATCGCGCGGTGTCCTCGGCCGCGCCTTGGCGCAAGGCCTGGAGAACATGCTTCTCCTCACCGGCGACGGGATCATGGAGAAGCGCGCCGAGCGCGTCCGCTATCAGGAATCGATCAACGCTATTCGCGATGCCAAGAGCATGGCACCGACCTGCCTGCTGGCGGGCGCCATCGCACCTTTCAAATATCGTGAGGAAGAACTGGCCAACCAGTACCTCAAGATGGCGAAGAAAGTGAGCGTCGGGGTCGATTATCTCATCACCAATTGCGGCTGGGACATGCGAAAGCTCGAAGAGCTCGCGTGGTATCGCGACGCGCGCGGCTTTCGCCAGCCTTTGGTCGCGAACCTTTTGATGCCGACGATGGGCTGGGCGCGGGGTATCCACTCTCGCCGATTGCCCGGCGTCTTCATGTCGGACGATCTTTTCAACAAGATCTGCGAAGAACATGCGCAGGGCAAATCAGAAGCCAAACGCATGGCGTGGAATCGGCTCGCCTTGCAGATCGTTGGCGCTCAGCATCTGGGATACGCCGGCGTTCACATGAGCGGCATTGAGAAATACGAAGATCTTTGCACTGCCATTGAGATGGCCGAAAGTCTCGCGCGCGAGCTGCCGTCGCTGGAAGTTTGGAGCGAAGCGTGGAACGATGCTCATCGCCTGTCCGATGGACGCGTCGTGGACTTTGCTCCTCCGGGCGGCCTTTATCTTTTTGAAGCCAACGCCAAACCTGCGGCTGGAAGCCTGCACCATCTCCCTGAATTCGGTGATGTCAAGCCGTCGGACGCGGAGCTCTCGAAGTACACGCGCATGAAATCGCTGCATGACACCGTATTCGAGGAAGGAACGGTGGGAGCCGCCGTGGTCGGCGCGACTGTCCGCACGCTCGACAAGGTCGAGATCGGTCGCGCTGCACTTCTGAAGCTGGAGAAAGTCACAAAGCGCGCGTCTCTCGGATGCGAAACCTGCGGCTTCTGCCGCATCGAATATCTCTTCTACAACTGTCCCGAAACGTGTCCGAAGGGGCTTGCCAATGGACCATGCGCCGGCACTGACGAGAACACTTGCGAGTTCAAGGATCGCGAGTGCATCCACAACCGGAAGTACCGCTTGGCGAAAAGCCAGGGCCGGCTCGATGAACTGGAAAGCACCATCGTCCCTCCCGTCGAGGGGACGCGCGGCACCTCATCATGGATCAATCATTTCGAAGGCAAAACACCCAAGGTCAAATGACCTTGGCCGCGAGCTAGGCGGTCCCCTTCGCTTTCGGCGGCGGAATTTCTTCGGGCCCGCCAGCCAACGCTTCGAATGCCATGCTGATCAGCAGTTCGGCACCCGGCGCGAGCATCCGGTCGCGCAAACGTACAATCCCCATATGCGTGGTCATGCTCAGCGGGACAGAGAGTTTGATCTCCACCAGAAGTTTGTTCTCGATGGCTTCGCGGAAACCAAGCTGAGGGCCAACCACAATCAGATCACTACGGAGAGCGACGCGCTCAAGCGCACGCAGATTGTCGCACTCGACGGCAAACAGAGTCTTTGGATCGCCTTCAAACTCCAGCCATTGCGTGAATTCCGCCAGACTGATGTCGGGCAGCTTGAACGAACCAATAGAGAATCTCAGCAAATCGCTCGGGCTGATCGGTTGAAGAGACAGCGCTGGGTGATTCTTGCGCGCATATGTTCCGATACGAAATTCCGGCAACTTATCGATCACGAGCCGATCGCCCGATACCAGTTCTCGCGTGTCACCGATAAAGAAGTCGAGTTCATCCGCTTCCAGCAACTTCAGAAGATTTTGCCAGTGGGTGATTTCAACACGCGCGCGAATGCCAGGATGATCCCGCGTCAAACGGGTCAACACGGACTCCAGCAAGACGGCAGCAGGAATCGGACCCAGCCCGATCGCGATTTCTCCAAATTCATGAGCGCGCATCCGTACGACGTCGCGCTTCAGACTGGTAACTTCGGTCAGCATTCGCTGGCCGCGGTTCACGACAAGTTTGCCGTAAGCTGTGGGCGTGATCTTGCGTTGCCCGCGATTGAAAAGCTCCACGCCGAGATCTTCTTCAAGCGACTGGATGCTGCGGCTAAACGCGGGTTGGCTGAGGTGAACGGCTTCTGCAGCTTGCGCAAAGCTGCCGTGCTTCGCCAGAGCAACCACATTCTTCAACCTTCTAAAATCCATTGAATGTATCCCACATGCTGATCCAGCCCTCCTCCTCTTCTATCTCATCGCATTCTGAAGATGCGCTTTTCGACCACGAGGTTATCTCAGAGCGCCAGTACCTGAGTCATCTTCAGCATATCCTTGAGCATGGCGAACACAAGGAGGACCGAACAGGGATAGGCACGCTCTCGACATTCGGTCTGCAAATGCGGTTTCCGCTTGCGACGAGCTTTCCGTTGTTCACCACCAAACGATTGCACGTCAAATCGATCATCTATGAGTTGCTCTGGTTTCTGCGCGGCGAAACAAACGTGCAATGGCTGCAGCAGCGCGGCGTTTCGATCTGGGATGAATGGGCGGGTGCCGACGGTAATCTTGGACCGATCTACGGCAAGCAATGGCGCCGCTGGACCGCTCCGGACGGCCGTGAAATCGATCAACTCGCGGGCGTTATCGAGGCGCTACGGACGTCACCCGAATCTCGCCGCCACATGGTCGTTGCATGGAATCCCGCAGACATTGCCGAGATGGCGCTGCCTCCATGCCATGCGCTGTTTCAGTTCTATGTTTCGAACGGGCGTCTTTCCTGCCAGCTTTATCAGCGCAGCGGCGACATGTTTCTGGGCGTCCCGTTCAACATTGCCTGCTATTCCCTGCTGACACTGATGATCGCGCAAGTGGTAAATCTTCAGCCAGGGGAATTCATTCATACTTTAGGCGATGCGCATATCTACTCCAATCATGCCGATCAGGTGCGGTTACAGCTCTCCCGAGCGCCGCGCAGACTTCCGACAATGCACCTCAACCCGGATGTACAGGACGTGTTCTCGTTTGTGTTCGATGATTTCAAACTCGATGGCTACGATCCGCATCCCACCATTTCCGCACCCGTCGCGGTCTAGCTGAGCATGACAACTGCAACGATCGCTCGATCGGCATTCGACAGGATCGAAGAGCTGAATGACTGGGGACGGCGTCCTCGGACGCGCATGGTGCCGACTCTTGCGCCCATGCACGATTTGATGGCGAGGCTCGGGGATCCCCACCGGGCTTTCTCCGTTGTGCATGTGACGGGTACCAAAGGCAAAGGCTCGGTCTGCGCGCTGGTCGAGGCCGCGCTTCACGCCGCGGGCATAAGCGTGGGGCGGTATGCCTCGCCGCATGTGCACTCGATGTGCGAACGCGTCAGTATCCGCGGCCACAATGTCGATGAGAGCCTATTGGCCGAAGCGCTTGAGCAGGTACTGGACGCGCGAGATGAGGCCTGCAGAGCGGGTACGCCGGCAAAGGATACAACTTGGTTCGACGCGATGACAGCGGCCGCATTTGTGCTCTTCGCGCAAGCGGGTCTGGCGTGGGCCGTCGTCGAGGTGGGCCTGGGCGGTCGGCTCGATTCGACGAACGTGGCTGACGGAAATGTCTGCGTGATCACAAACATTGCTCTCGAACATACCGAAGTTCTCGGCGATTCACTTGCTCAGATCGCGCGGGAAAAAGCAGGAATCATCAAATCCGGATCGTTTGTCGTGAGCGGTGTGCCTCAGGGCAGCGAAGCATACGCGCCTATCTTGGCGAGTGCCCAAGAGAAACACGCCATACTTGTGACGGTCGATTTGCAGATCGGGGTCACCCGGAAAAATGCGGCGCTTGCCGGTGCCGTGCTCGACCATCTCGGCGAGTGCGGCCTGAAAGACGCGGACGGCAAACTTGTTGCACGCGGCCTGCTCACCAGCAAAACCGTGCAATCGACCCGCCTGCCCGGCCGAATCGAGATCATTGACGCCCAAGTTGGAGTTCGCCCAGTTACCGTTGTTCTGGATGGCGCCCATGTCGATATCGCACTGCGCGCCGTGCTCGAAGAGTTAGCGGAAGCACCCTTCGCAGACCAGCCGATGGTCGTTCTGTTCGCGCTTGGGAGAGATAAGAATCCGCAAAACATGCTGGGTGTGCTTCGGGAACGCGCGGAGCTCGTCATTTTCGTATCGCTTGGAAATCAGAATTGCTGGGAGCCGGAAGAGCTTTCCGCCGTCGCGGGAGAACTTGGCATTTCATCAAGCATTGACAAAAATATTGAATCGGCGCTCGATATATCGTTCGGATTGATCCGCGAGCGCGGCTGGATGCTTGCGACAGGCTCATTGCATCTGATAGCGCCGGTTCGCGAAGCGTTGGGTCGCAACGCTTTCGGAAAACCAGTTCTTGAGACATTCCTGAATCACGACGATGTTGGGTGATTTTTTGCGACCAACTGCCCGTGCTGCAATTGGTTTAACCGCCCTCGCGCTCAGCGAAGGAATGTAATCTCCGCTTTTGCTTGCCTGCCCGACTTACTTCTTCTTACCGTCCGCGCCGAATTGCGTCAGGAACGCAGTGAGATCCTTGATCTCATCGTCCTTCTTGATGCCGGCGAACGCCATCTTTGTGCCGGGAATCTTGGCCTTCGGGTCTTTGATATATTCGGCGAAGGTTGCCTCATCCCAAGTGATGCCTGAATTCTTGTTCGCATCGGAATAGTTGTAGCCCTCGACGCTACCGGATTTACGGCCAAACAGCCCGTTCAGTGCAGGCCCCACCGTGTTCTTGGCTGTCTCGCCGACCTGGTGACACGCGCGGCACTTGTTGAAAGACTTCTCACCAGCGGCGACGTCCTGCGCAATCGCAGCGCTCATCGCGGAAACTGAGACCAGGGCAGCGAGAGAAAACATAGCGGAATAGCGACGAACGATCATGGATACTTGACCTTTTATGCTGGCACGTGGGCGAGCGTTACGCAGAGAACCAGAGCGGACCATTCCGGCGCTGTCATCAGCCGACTTTCAGATAGGCGAAGCCCTTGGATTGCAATGCGGCAACCGTTGCAACACCTGACGGGACAAAGTTGATAAAAGGCGCGTCCTTTACCTTGGTCTTGTCGAGCTTGAGCCGCTGGAATGTGATTTCGCACAAGTAAACCTTGAGGCCGTTCTTGGCGAGCGCCGTCACCCGATCGAACAGCTCCGCGTCGATTGCTTCACTTTTCCACGGTGTACCTTCCAGCGTGCTCAGAAAGTATTTTACCGCAACGCTGTGCACGATGATCACCAGCTGCAGGCCGAACGGGTCTGCGCCGTGAGCCGAATAGTGATTGGAAATGTTATTGAGCGTTTGAGCGAAGCGGGCATTGTCGCCGTAGTCGCAATGATAGAGGCAGGCAATATCGGCCTCTTTCTTCAAATCGGTCATGGACAAAGCTTGTGTCGCAGCTTGCGCCGATGCTGCGACAAGACCGCCTGCGGCGGCTCCAATGATGAGGCTGCGCCGCGTTGTTGAGTTATCCCGCTCCGTCATGATGAGTCCTATCTCGCAACTCGCGTCATCTGGTTGGGCGAAGGATGTCGCCACTGCCGCAATATCCTCTTCTCATAACCATCCCGCAATCGGCAAACGCTGCCCTGCACCGGAATCGCCTGAACACAGATCCCGCCGCCGCAAGGGCGCGCCAGCGGTATTTAATCACTCCACCTTCGGGCCGGATTTTCCGTCCGGCGTGACGTCAATAGACATGGCCCGGCCGGTGACCTTCGGCACACTGCGGCAATCTTTCATGCACGGGTCTTTCTTCCAGAACTGTTTTTCCGCAGTCTCTCGATCATCGTCATAGAAGGCGGTCGCATTCGGCATCTTGATGGACGTAAAATTCTTCTCATTCAGCTCGAAATTCTCATCCTTGATGATGTCATTCATGCTGAGAAGGTAAGCCGTCAGAGCATAGACATCGTCGGCCGAAAGAGAGCGTGCGTTGCCATAAGGCATCGCGCGCTGAATGTAGTCGAATACGGTCGACAGATCCGGCCAGAACGAACCGATGGTCTTGTCGGGCCGATCTGCCTTCAGCGTTCCTTGCCCACCGGCGAGCACGGGCCAGCGGCCTACGCCCTCACCAAATTCTCCATGACACGACGCACATTGCGCCTGAAAAATTGCGTCGCCCTGTTTTGCAGTCCCCTTGCCGACCGGAAGACCCTTGCCGTCTGGCCGCACAGCCGTGTTCCACGCGGTGATTTCTTCCGGCAATGCCGCGCGGCCAAGGCCAAGTTTGGAAGAAGACTTTGAAGCCTCACGTGCTGCAATTTGCTGTGCCGATGTCTGCGCGATCGCGAATGCCGTGACACTTCCACAGAAAAGGACAAGCGCGAGCAGCCTAACCAATCTCGACATTTTCAGTCTCCCCGGTTGAACGCACCAGCCAGGTTTGAATGCCGTTGTTGTGGTAGATCGAGTTCACCCCGCGCACCTTGCGCAACTCGTCCTTTGTCGGCTGCACATAGCCCGTCGAATCCATCGCCCGCGACTGGATCATCAGTTCCTGACCATTCCAGTCGAAGTCGAGATAGAACCGCACGAGTGATTTATTCAACACCGGTCCATCGATACGCGCGGTCTGCCAATTACGGCCGCCGTCCATCGAGACATCGACCCGGCTGACCGTGCCGCGCCCCGACCACGCCAGTCCGCTCAGCACATTGCGGCCTTTGTATTTCAATGGCGCCTGAGGCGACGGATTGGTCACTACGGACTTGGCGTCCATGATGAATGTGTGCTTGCGCGAACGGCCGTCCGCCAGAAGATCGGTATATTTCGAAGTTTCTTCGCGCGTTTGCCACGGCTGGTCGCCGACCTCGATGCGCCGCAGCCACTTGACCCAGAGATTTCCTTCCCATCCGGGAATGACCGCGCGCAGCGGATAACCCTGCTCGGGCCGCAACGCTTCGCCGTTCATGGCGAAGGCGAGCATGCAATCGTCCAGCGCTTTCTCAATGGGAAGCGAGCGATTCATCGCCGCAGCGTCCGCGCCTTCCAGCATCAGCCACTTTGCATTCGGCTTGATGCCGGCCTCGTCGAGGATCGTTCTGAACGAAACTCCGGTGTACATCAGGTTGTGCACCATGCCGTGGGTAAACTGGCAGCCGTTGAGCTGCGCACCACGCCACTCCATGCCGGAATTCGCGGCGCATTCGAGGAAGTACACTTTGTTCACGCGCGGCATCCGACGGATATCGTCCATCGAGAACACCAGCGGCTTGTCCACGAGCCCGTTGATCATCAACCGATGATCGCCCGGTTTGATGTCCGCCACGCCTGAGTGGTGCCGCTCGAAGCAAAGGCCGGACGGCGTGATGATGCCGTCCAGTTCGTGCAGCGGCGTGAAGTTCACCGACGATTCCGGCGATGCGGTCAGCCATGACACGTCACGGCGGATGACGTTCTTCTCGTACTTCGACGGCACGCCATAGGGCTTCTTATCGACGCCATCTCCGAGATAGCGATTCCAATCCTGCACTTCAGTAATGAGCGGGTCTGGCTTCGCGTCTTCCGCTTTCACAGGGATCGACGACAGCACGGCACCGGCACCGGCGAGACCTGCCCCGCTTAAAAAGCGTCGGCGATTGAAAGTATCCTCAGATGGTTTGTCACTCATTGTGATGCCTTCATCTGTCTAATTATCCCGATATGTGAATATGTCGGTCGCAGTTTCACGCACGAATTCCATTCAACTATGCGCCGGTGACTTTGACGGCCGTATTCGGCTCAACTTTCACCGAACCGCGCTTTTCGATGTGTGCAGAGACAACGTCCCAGATCGGCGGACCCTGCGTGCCTTCGTTGACGCTGGCCCATCCCGCAACGGTGTAGGTCTTCGCGGCATCAATGGGCTTGCCGGATTTCAGATGCGTGAGGCCGGAAATGCGCGACCCCATCGGTTTCGATACGTCGATGGCGTAGCCCATGCCACCGATGCGCACCATATCGCCGCCACCCTGGAAGTAAGGATCGGGGTGGAAGATGTTGTCGGCGACATCTTCCAGGATTTCCTTTAACTGCGCGCCGGTCATCTGGTTGCGATAACAGTTCGGATAGGTGATCGCTGTCGCGTTGGTCACATCTTCCCATGTGATCGCGTCGCCCGGGATCAGCGTGCAGCCCCAACGGAAGCCGGGCGACAGCGCGATTTCGGAATCGCGCTCCGCCAGCATGGCATCGCAAATCAGATCGTCGAACGTGCCGTTGAAGTTACCGCGCCGGTAGAGCAAAGACTCCGTGGTGCCGATCTGGCGCGCGAGATCTTTTGCGAACGGCGCCCTCACCTTCTCCACCAGCGACGCCATCGCCGCGTCAGGTTTGATGGCATCGGAGAATACCGGCATCAGCTTGTAACGAACGCCGGTGACTTTCTTGCCCTTCACCTCAAGATCGAGGCGCGACACGAATTTGCCGTGCGACCCCGCCGCCACCAGCATCGTGTCGCCGACCTTGATCAATCCCGGCATCGCATCGTGGGTATGAGCAGTGAGGATCACGTCGATGCCCTTGACCCGGCCTGCAAGCTTGCGGTCGACGTCGAAGCCATCATGCGACAGCAACACGACGACGTCCGCGCCCTCGGCGCGCGCCTCGTCGACCTGCTTCTGCATGTCTTCCTCGCGGATACCGAATTCCCATTTCGGAAACATCCAGCGCGGGTTGGCGACTGCCGTGCGTGGCAAGGCCTGCCCGATCACGGCGATCTTTGCGCCGCCCTTCTCGAACATCTTGCGCGCATCGAAGACCGGTTCCTGCCATTCGTTATCGCGAACGTTCTGCGCGAGGAACGCGAAGGACGCCTTGTCCGCAATTTCCTTCACGCGCTCGGCGCCGTAAGTGAATTCCCAATGCCCGACCATGGCATCGACCTTAAGCGCCGACATGACATCGACCATGTCCTGCGCCTTGGTCTGCAACGAAGTCCAGCTTCCCTGCCACGTGTCGCCGCCGTCGAGCAGCAGAACCTTGTCCTCGCCGCGCTCCGCACGCACTGCATTGACCAGCGTCGCGACGCGATCCATGCCACCCATGCGGCCGTAGTTCCGCGCCAGCGACACGAAGTCATCCGCCGTCAGCGCGTAGGCATCCGCCGAACCTGTGGCAACGTTGAAATATTTCCGGAACTCCGCGTCGGTGAGACGCGGCGGCAATCCGCGATCCGCGCCAACGCCGAGATTGACTGAAGGCTCCCGGAAATACAGCGGCATCAACTGCGCATGCGTGTCTGCGACGTAGAGGATCGTCACCGTGCCGAGAGGATCAAAGCGGGTGATATCGGCCTGCGTCAGCTTCTGCTGCGCCGCTACTCGGCCAAGCGGCCCGAGCCCGCTTCCGATGGTCAGCGCGGACGCAGCCGCGGTCGCCTGCAGGAAATCCCGCCTCGATATCATCGATTCACCTTTGTCCCCCATGCGGGGAAGATTTTCAGAAAGCCTGCGCGCAGCACAACGCTGCGCGAAAAGATCAGCCGACGGTCAGCTTGTTCTTGGCAGTATATTCCGAGCCGTCGTCATCTTTCCACGTGAAGGTAAACTCACCAGTTTCGGCCGCCTTGTAGAAAAACGACTGATACGGATTTGCTGAAATCGCCGGATTCCAGTCCGCCTCAAACACCGGCTTTCCGTTGAAGGTCGCCGTGAACTTGTTGATGATCTTGCGCGGCACGACCTTGCCTGACGAATCCTTGCGTTGCCCCGATTCCATCTCGTGCGAAATAAGCGTTTTGATCTCGATCATTTCGCCGGGCTTTGCCGTGGCAGGTACGCGGACGCGCGGTGTGGGTGCTGTGGCCATAGGAAGTGTCCTCGCCTGAATTGTTTCTTGTTCGAAGCCGTCCGATCAGCCGCCGCAGCCGCCGATGGTGACCTTGATGTTTGCCTTGGCCATGTGAAGGTTGCCGTTCGACATTTCCGCGATGCATACGATGTTCTGCGTCTGCGCGAGGCGCATGCGCGTCGATGCGGAAGCCTTGCCGCAGGCCGGTGTGAACTTGTAGCTGACGATGCCGGGCAGCGGATTGCCGTCGGCGAACACATGCACCGCCTTGACGTAATCCTGTTCGGTCATCGGACTTTCGACATCGACGTTGACCGGAACCACAAGTCCGTTCTCTGCGATCTCGGGCACATCAAGTTTGATCTTGCCGCTTTCAAGCTTCTTGTCGCCGTAAAGCTTCTTGATCTCGGCGGCGACAGCCGCCTCGTCCGCGAACACCATTTTCGGCGCAAGAAACGCTGCAAGGCCTGCGATTGCCGCAAGCGCAAGAGTTTCGCGACGGGTTGTTTCAACCGGCCTCATGTTCATGAGTCATTTCCTCCAGCGGGAGTCTTTCGCATCCCTTGACGATAGTATCGCTTGACGACGCCAAGTCTGATCTATCATGATCTGCACACATCATTATATTCTTTTTTGTGAATGTAAAGATTATCTAAGCTGGGAACCGCAAGGGCCGCACAGACGGCTTCACGGTGGGAGGATCACACGATGAGACAGACCGCAATTCGGTCAGCGATCGCGTTTGCCGTGATGATGTGTGCCGCAATAGGTCCGGCACGCGCGCAACAAGACGCCGCTGAAAAGGAAATCGAGCGTTATCGCGCAATGATTTCTGATCCGATGTCGAATCCCGGTTTTCTTGCGGTCGATCGCGGTGAAGCGCTGTGGAGCGAAAAGCGCGGCACCAAGAATGTTTCGCTGGAAGGCTGCGATCTCGGCCTCGGTGCAGGCAAGCTGGAAGGCGCGTTCGCCAAGCTGCCCCGCTATTTCAAGGATTCCGACAAGGTCATGGACCTTGAACAGCGCCTGTTGTGGTGCATGCAGAACATCCAGGACCTCGATACAAAAGACGTCGTCTCGCGCCGGTTCTCCGGCACCGGCAAAGCGTCCGACATGGAAGACCTCGTCGCCTACATCGCCAACAAGTCGAGCGGCATGAAGATCGACATTCCGATCGCTCATCCCAAAGAGCAGGAAATGGCAGCGGTTGGCGAGGCGTTGTTCTATCGCCGCGGCGGCGTGAACGATTTCTCCTGCGCGACTTGTCACGCCGACGAAGGCAAGCGCATTCGCCTGCAAGGGCTGCCGAACCTGTCAAAGCCCGGGAAACAGCCGCAAGAAACCATGGGCGGTTGGCCGACCTATCGCGTATCGCAGGGCGCGCTGCGCACCATGCAGCATCGCCTGTGGGACTGTTACCGACAGCAGCGCTGGCCCGTGCCTGAATACGGCTCCGACGCTCTCACCGCATTGACGGTCTTCCTGCAGAAGCAGGCCGCTGGCGGCGAGATCAACGTCCCGTCCATCAAGCGTTGAGAGAGGAGCGCATCATGAAGACGACACTGAATATCGCTGCGCTGGCTCTCGTCGCAGGCATCATATCTTTGCCCTGCTCGCTCTTGGCGCAGACGGCACCCAAAACAATCGACCCCGCCATTGTCGACGCCTATGTGAAGGCGACATTCGGCAAGGCACCGCCGGAATGGCAGGAGCGCATCATTCCGGACGAGACCCTGAAGACTTGCAACGCGTATCACAACAATGTTCCGTCGAAGGAAGCTGACGCGATTACCGAGCGTGAGCTCAAGAAGGTCGTCTATCCCGCCGATGGCAAATTCCTCGGCAACTGGAAGGAAGGCGCGAAGATCGCCAACAACGGCCGCGGCGGCCAGTTCTCCGATCCGCCGGACACGGTTGCGGGTGGCAACTGCTATGCCTGCCATCAAATGGAGCAGAAGGAAGTCTCGTTCGGCACACTGGGCCCGAGTCTCGCCAACTACGGCAAGGATCGGAAGTTCGCGCCGGACGAAGCGAAAGCGGCTTACACGAAGATCTACGATTCGCAGGCCATGCTCGCATGCTCGAACATGCCGCGTTTCGGCGCGAACAAGGTGCTGAACGAACAGCAGATCAAGGATCTGGTGGCATTCCTGTTCGATCCCGAATCGCCGGTCAACAAGTAAGCGAAGCGGAGACTCATGATGAAGGCGCGAAACCTGTTTGCACTCGCGGCGTTTTGCGCCTTCGCCTCGTCGCCGGCATCTGCGCAAGATGCCACAGTCACCTACAAGTCGCTGAGTCCCGAACTCGCGCTGGACGCTGCAAAAGCGGCTCTCGCCGATTGCCGTACCCGCGGCTATCAGGTGGCGGTTGCGGTCGTCGATCGGTTCGGTACACCGCAAGTCTTGCTGCGCGACCGCTTCGCTGGGCCGCATACGCCGCCCACCGCGACGGGCAAAGCCTGGACCGCGGTGAGTTTCAAGAGCAGTACCAATGAACTTGCGACTGCGACGCAGGCACCCGCAATGCAGGGCCTGCGTCAGCTTCCCAATGTGGTGCTGATCGGCGGCGGTGTACCGATAGAAGCAGGCGGCTCGTTGGTCGGCGCCATCGGAGTATCCGGTGCTCCCGGCGGCGATGCGGATGAAGCCTGCGCCAAGGCAGGCATCGCGGCGATCAAGGACAAGCTGGACTTCTAGACGAGGACAGCCACCGCGAAATTCACGCCTGCTTCTTCAGCCATTCCGGAAACGGCGAGGACTGATAGCCCTTTTCACGCACGTAACGGAACATCGCGAGAAATTCCGCCGGCTCCAACAATCCCGGCATTCGCGCGACTTCACGCGCCTGACCGTTTAGTGCAGCCAGTCCTTCGGTGGATTCGGGAAAGAACTGGATCGTCGGCGTAAAACGAATGCCATAGGCTTCGCCAAGGGCCTTCTCCGCCCGCTTGCGTCCGTCGAAATCCGTCACTTCACGTGCGCCGATGTGATTGAGATGAAGCACTTCAAAGTTATCGCGGATATAGCCCTCGATTTTGGGATCCCTCATATGGACCTCATGCATCCGCTTGCAGGCCGGGCAACCTTTTAAGCCCCACATGATTGCGAAACGCTTACCCTTGGCCGTTGCGCCTGCAAGATCTTCGGAAAGATCGAGGAAGCTCTCGAGATACCAGTCCATCTGGTAGAGCCCATCGTCGCCGAGCTTCGGCGCTGCGAGCACAGGTGCAGCCCGTAGTGCCAGCATGCCGGTCCCTAAGGCCACCATCGCGTGCCGTCTTGTCAGCAGTTGTTTTTGCAAGGACGCCTCCCCGTTCAACCGATCGATCCAAACACTGGAAATGTTTCCAAGAGCCAACCGGCTATGCGCGGCATGCCGCCAGTCAAAAATAGCACGCCCGTCAACACAAGGCCGGATCCAATCACCTTCTCGACAACACCCATGTGACCGCGCAGCCGTGCCATCAGCCGCATGAACGAACCCGAGAACAACGACGCCAAAAGAAACGGAATACCGATCCCGAGCGCGTAGGCCCCGAGTAAAAGCGCGCCCCGCGCAGCCGATCCATCGACGCCCGCGACAACAAGGATCGATGCCAGCACCGGTCCAACGCAGGGCGTCCAACCGAAGGCAAATGCAAGGCCGACAACGTAAGCGCCGAGAAAACCAGCAGGCTTTGCCGCCGCCTGAAACCGCATTTCGCGAAAGAGAATGCCGATCCTGAAAACTCCGAGAAAATGCAAACCGAGGATGACGATCGCGGCACCGGCAACGACAGCAAGCGTGTCAAAATACGCGGTGATAGTTTTTCCAATCGCAGACGCGGATGCACCCAGCGCGATAAACACAGTTGCAAAGCCCAGCACGAAGGCGACAGAGAGCGCCACCACCCGCCAATCAGGACGCCAGGTGTGCGACCCGTTCTCGCGTGTCAGGTCATCCAGACTGATCCCTGCCAAGAAACACAGATACGGGGGCACCAGTGGCAAAACGCAGGGCGACAGGAACGACAACAGTCCCGCCCCCAAGGCACCGATGAAGGAAATGGAAGAAACCACAGGTTTTCCGGCCATGGTAGATACATGCGAATTCGTGTATATGTATCACATGCTCATGGGAAAGCTCGTGAAAATCTTCGGTGGGGCTGCTTTCGCAGCTGTCGCGCTGCTCTCGCCGGCTAGCCTTGAGGCATCCGAACTGGTGATGTTCGGCCAGTCCGGATGTATCTATTGCCAACGGTGGGAACGGGACGTCGGCGCGCTCTACGACAAGACGGATGAAGCAAAGACTCTTCCGCTCCGGCGTGTCGATATTCAGAATCAAAAGGCGAGCGGCATCGCCCTCGTCTCGCCGGTACGCTACACGCCGACCTTCGTGGTGGTCGATAACGGCCGCGAGGTCGGACGTATTACGGGCTACAGCAATGACGATGCATTCTGGGGATTGCTCGACGGATTGGCTGCCAAGCTGCTCCACCCAAACGAATTGAGTCGAACCTGACCGGGTTTTGATGACCCTTTTGAAAGACGGCGTCCGCCATGACCTCGATACTGTCATCCGAATTGGAAACCGAACTGCGAGATGGCGCGGAGTACTCGCCCGAACTCGATCAGTTGATGCGAAAAGCTCGAAAGGCCAGCAACTTCCTCAAAGCGCTCTCTCACGAGAACCGCTTGCTGTTGTTGTGTCTGCTGGCCGAACGCGAGCGCTCGGTCACGGAGCTCGAAAACATTCTTTCGCTACGTCAGTCGGCGGTCTCGCAGCAACTTGCACGATTGCGCTACGACGGCATGGTGGACACGCGACGCGACGGCAAAGCCATCTACTACAGCCTCGCCAATGACGACGTGCGCCGGGTTATCTCGGTGGTCTACGATATTTTCTGCTCCCCCGAAGGAACAGGCAAGAAACCATAACCCTGCCGCATCGGCAGACGGACGTGGAGCAGCCGGCAAGGCCAAGCTCCTCGCCGGTCCGGGAGAAACGCCATGCAGAACATGTCTGCCTGGATCCAAGCCTTCGGCGGCCTCGCGATCGGCGGAGTCGCAGGCTTCGCAGTGCGTCACGCACGGCTCTGCACATTCGGCGCAATTGAAGACGCGTTGATGGGCGGTGACAGCCGACGCCTGCGCGTATTCGGGTTAGCGCTCGGCATTGCAATCATTGGAACACAGGCGCTGATCATCAGCGGCTTTCTCGACCCCGAACTGACGACCTACATTCCACCGGCCCTGCCGCTCGTCGCCATCGTGATCGGCAGCGTCATGTTCGGTGTGGGCATGGCGCTGGTCGGAACATGCGGTTTCGGTTCGCTGGTGCGGCTCGGCACTGGCGATCTGCGCAGCCTCGTCGTCGTCATCGTGCTTGGCGGCGCGGCCTATGCGACGTTGCGCGGCGTATTTGCCAATTTTCGCGTTGGCTTCTTGGAAAGCCTGTCATTGCCGATGCCGGACGGCGTACGCTCCGATATCGCCTCACTCTCTTCGCTTGCGCTTGGCACGGATATCAGATCCGTCCTCGCAGCTATCGTCGGCGTTGGACTGTGCTGGCTCGCGCTTGGAGATTTGCGTTTGAGGCGCGCGCCGCGCCTGCTCTCCGCGGGTATCGTGCTGGGCATCATGATTGTCTTCGGCTGGATCGTCACCGTGGCGCTGACCGACGACTTCGCAGGACCGGTGCGTCCGCAAAGCCTGACATTTGTTTCGACTGTCGGAAAAGCGCTCTACGCCGGTTTGCTGAACGTCACAAACTTCGCGGATTTCGGCGTTGGCAGCGTGTTCGGCGTCATCGTCGGATCGTGGTTCGCGGCCTGGCGCGCGGATGAAGTGCGGTGGGAAGCCTTCGACGACGATCACGAAATGCGGCGGCATCTCTCAGGCGCGGTTCTGATGGGCGTTGGCGGCATTCTTGCCGGCGGCTGCACCATCGGTCAGGGCCTGACAGCGGGATCGATGCTGGCGCTCTCCGCCCCATTCGCCATCGGCGGAATGATTGTCGGGGCGCGACTCGGCATCGCCATTCTCGTCGATGGTTCGCCGCGCGATATCATTCAACGCCGTTGGGCAAATCTGCTCGGCAAAAGCGATCCCGCGGAATAATGCTGCGCAGACCGAACGCTTACGGACGCAGATAACTCCAGCCCTGCTCCTGCAATTCGATCAGCCGCACCGCACCCGACGGCACAATGACGGCATCGGAAACAAGACTCACGGATTTGCCTTCGCGCTTCTCCATGCCTTCTTTGGTGTTGTTGCAGGCGATGAACTTCACGCTGGATGGAAAACTCGCAGCAATTGTCTGTTTAATGCGATCTTGAACCGGCGACGTATCGGCGCGCAGCATGTTCAGACCCGGACCGTATGTCACCAGTTCGATCTGAACCGTTTCGCCCTGCGCTTTATATTGCTCCATGATGTTGTTGGCGTTGTTGAGTGCGAGATTCATCACAGCCGGATCGTTCTGATTCACTTGAATGGCGACGCGGTGCTCTTTCTTGTCGGCTGCCACACCCGAAGACGCCGTAACGGCCAGCACGAGAGCGGCGGCAGCCGCGCGAAACAAAAACCGCATCTCAAATCTCCGTATCAGGGACGAACGATTGTGTAGCCACTCTCGCTCAGGAATAACAGGCGCTCAACACCGACCTGAATTTCGATCGCA
>Ga0209023_10003307_pt1 | contig 19358 bp, 9 predicted proteins | sample LakOneMetagenome_FD_187468 | JGI IMG/M metagenome (GOLD analysis project Ga0209023, IMG submission 187468) | Freshwater and sediment microbial communities from Lake Erie, Canada (SPAdes) (version 2) | ecosystem: Environmental > Aquatic > Freshwater > Lentic | place: Lake Erie, Canada | collected...
ACAACCCTGTTGTTTTTTTGGCAATGGGATAGGCCAGCGATTTTAGTCCCCAGGGATTGGTGTGCAATACCTCACCTCCGTTTTCTGTAACGAGGTCGGCATATTTTTTCTGAGCGGCTTTAAATTCGTCGTCAGACAGCACAGGGGTAAAAATCACCATCAATTCGTAGTTGTTCATTTCCCTGATTGATTATTTGTTAAAAATGTTGTTTAAACCGCTTTTTTGAGCGGGCAGCAAAGGTATGGACTTTAGGGCATAATCAGACACTGGGTGAGGGATAATTTCGTGCTTTTTTTGATCGGCTCACAAAAATAAAAACATAGGGCCCTGGTTCATCGCCTTTTATCATAAAATGCTGTTAATCAGAAACTAATCGATAAACCGGGTACCTATTATGTCCCGGTTCATAATAGGGTGAATTTTTATATATGAAGTCCAATTGGGCGGAGCCATTGGCGGCAAATTTCGGATCGGCCGTTTTTTTCTCCTCAAGCTTAGTTTTAAGGGCGGGATCATTTTTTAAAACTTCAGCCGCCAGGTCATCCCAGCGGTAATCGCTATATCCTTCCTTTTGCTGAAGTACGGCATCAAAGAAATTCCAGGCGAAAAAACTGTCATCACCGGTTGGCTCCAGCATTTCAATCAGATAACGGTTTGCCGGTTGATCCAGGGGAATGAAATAATCTCCTTTAAGAAATTTTATTTTCTGTTTCATCACAGAAGTTTTCACAGCAGAATTTTTATGATGTTTTTCATAAGGCCTTGGTGCCGACTTGTAATCATCAATGCGGTAAGCTTCCACTTCTATGATCGTGTCTTTAGTGAATTGCTGCAGGATTACGTTATTAAGTTTAAGCAGATCCACTACAGCACTCCATCCCTGCGGAACGATATACGCATTGGGTTTTGTTATGAGATCAGACGGATTAAATACATTGAAAAATTTAATCTGCTTAGTGAAAGGTTTACTGCGGTCATAATACATCCGGCTAAGGCCCGTAGCATCACTGGGCTTATAAGCCTGCTCATATCCTTTAAAGGTGACGAATGAAAATTTAGCTGTGTCTACATTCCATTTTAATGGCCAGCTTTTTTCTTTTATAACTTCTGCCCGGGCTTTGCTGCGTTGTGAGATCAATTCGGTTGCATTGGCAGATGAACTTTCAATCATCGTTTGCATGAATGCATACGTGGCAAGCACCCGGTCCTTAAAAGGTTTCAGCATATGTGTTTCCGGGACAAAGCCAATGGTTTGAAATAATGCAGCATAGCCCGATGAATAACGCGGCGGATCATAAAACATCAGCATTCCCCTGTCGGGACTGCCGGTTTCAAAACTTACATAGGGAACCATGTCCCAATTCTTTTCGCTCATGCCTTTGTACAACTGTGGTTCGAAATTATTTTTCAGCCACCCTCCAAGATCTGCGCCCAGTTTATCATATTGCGTGGTCAACAATGTCATCGTATGCTGATAATCGGCACCATCGCTTACGTGGTTATCAATTAAAATATCGGGATCCAATAAATGAAATATCTGGGCAAATGAACGGGCTTCTTTGCTGTCGCATTTTGTGAAATCCCTGTTCAGGTCAAGGTTTTGTGCATTGCCACGGAAACCATATTCCAATGGTCCGTTTTGATTTGCTCTTGAATAAGAATTCCGGTTAAGACAACCACCAATATTATAAACCGCGATGAAAGCCAGTGAAACATTATCCGGCAATTTTATTTTGCCTGCAACAATATCTCTCACCAACATCATACTTGCATCAATGCCGTCTGGCTCGCCGGGATGAATACCATTGTTGATCAGCATGACCGCTTTTTTTTGTTTATGCCATTGCACTGCATCAAACTTTCCATCGTTGCTTACTAACACTAAGTGCAAGGGGTAACCGGCATCCGTCATTCCCATTTCCCTTACGAGAATCTTTGTGGAAAGTTTATCAAGATCTTTATACCAGTCAATGGCCTCAAAGTAAGTAGCGCTTTCCTTGCCGGCACTTTTTTCAAAGCGGCATTGCTGCGCATTTACCTGTGAAAACAATGAAATGAAGATCGAAAGAATGACGAGTTTTCTCATGCAGTTATTTTTTTCAAGCTACAATAATTTCAGTTCAGCGGATTGCCGTTTGTAAAAATAAAAAACCGGCTGCCATGTTACAGCCGGCTCAATCAAAGAATTAAAATTATTTAATGATCACAAAAGACTGGCGGATCAATTCACTGTGGTTACTGATCTTCACAAAATACCTGCCTGCAGGGAACCTGCTTACATCCATGTCAACGATCGTTTGCGAACCGGTAACCCGTTGCTGCATAAGGATCCTGCCAGATAGGTCGGTAAGGATTAAGTTGCCTGCTTCTGCTAATGGGGTAGATAATTTAATAACCAGTTTCCCGGTGGTTGGATTTGGATAAACCAATGTATTGGAAAAATTTCCATTGATTCGTACCGGGATGATCCTGCTGTAACTGAACTTGCCGTCAATATCGATCATCTTCAACCGGTAATAAACCGTATTTGCCGAAGGAAGATTATCATCTCCAAAGGAATAATTTGCCAGGTTCCTTCCGGGTACCGATCCTATTTTATAAAACGATGTGCCATTCTCACTCCGTTCAATTTCGTATTGTTTGAAATTGGTTTCGTACGTAGCATACCACCTCAGCCATACTGATTCATTATTTTTTTGAGCTGTAAAATATGTAATGGTAACCGGTAATGCTCCGGAGCATTGCCAAACCAACGCAACATATTCCGGGTGGTCTATGTATGGGTTACGATTATTTTGTTGCGAATAAATAAGGTCATTCCGGTTTATTTCTTTTACATCGATCGGGTCGAGGTTGTGCCATGCATACATCATCTGCAGGTACGAGGCCTGGAAAGATGGATAAATTCCTCCACCGGTTGTTGCATCAACAACAGTGGAAATTCCGGTAGCGCCATTTAATGAAACCCAATTGGAAAGCTCATTCTCATATCTCGTCAGGATATAGAAATATGCCCTTGCGATGTCTCCTTTAACGCCATCATATGGCTCAAAGGCAGAAGAAGCGGTAACACCTGGGTAGTTAGATACCCCGATCTTATCCAATACCGGGTTGGGTGGAATCGGATAACCGGAATATGCGCCAACAGTTGGAAACGAGTAACTGGTGCTTCCAACAGTTGAGTAAGGAATGTTACCCCGGTTGCCGTTTATTTTTGAATCGGTTGGACGTACTACAAAAAGATCTGCTTCGGTTGGCTGCTGATAAGAGGAACCGGAAAGCTTGAACCAGCTCCTGGGAAATGTATGTTCTTTATTCCAGCATCCGCCTTCTGTTCCGGGCGTTGCACCACCTACGCAAAACCCGCCGTTTACATTTTGTGCAGCCGTGAAAGTAAATGGCTCAGGGCCCGTTGGATTATTAGAATAGATATCCCAAATGATCGAACTCAACCCATCATCGCTGCGGATGGTATCAACGATCGGGATCTGGATATCATCAATACTGCCATACGATAAACTTACCTGTCCTGCTGCAATAATATTACGCAAGCCCGTTTTTAAATTCTGACAGGTAAGTCCGGCTACTGCATTATAATAACCTGATGGCGGACCACCATTTGTTGTTGTGGATGTGCCATCAAGACTGCTTGTATTATAATATGGTTCGCCGGTGCAATTACTATTAGCTGAAAAAACAAAAACATGATAAGTAGTACTGCTCGTCAGCCCGGTTATTACAAAAGAGGTTGAACTTGTATAGACAACGATCTTATCCGGTCCGATCACCTGGCCTGCAGTATATGTTGTTCCATCTGAAGGAACAAAACTCAAACTGTTGTTTTGACTATACGCCACCAGGTAACGGTTTGCCGATAGTTCTGGTGTAAAACTTCCGGTAATGGTCGTTCCTCCTGGTATGAGTAGTAATCCTGAGGGCGGATCAGCAGGTGTTACACAAGGAGGATAAGGCAGCGTTGTGGCGGAACCTGAAAGCGGATTATTTATTTGGTAAGCCGGACCGCCGCTGCATGATACATTATTGTAAGCAAATACAAAATAATAGTAGAGCGTATTTGCAGTTAATCCATTATCAGTAAAAGAGATCAATATGCCGTTTTCAACCACCACGCCATTTCCCAACGTTTGCCCGATTGTATAGGCTACTCCGTCTTGCGGCGTGGCGCCTAAGGAAGAAGACTGGCTTCTGAAAACGATATAATCATTCGCCGCAGGAATCGAAGCATCAAAAGACACCTGCATGGAATTGATGGCTGGAATAAGGCCGAGGTTTGTGGGTTGATTTGTTGGTGCAACGCATGGACCTCCACCTTCTGCAATACTGATCTCATCAATGGCAATCCGGTCTCTCGATCCGGAACCGCCGGCAGTTGACCAATAGATCCATCTTACCTGGACCACCGCCTGGTTTTCTGCCGCTACAGGCAAGGCCTCACTGTATGCCTGCGAATTTCCGGCTGTTTGTCCCGTACTGCTGTATGTTGATGTGGTACCGATATCAATAAAATTCCCGCTGGTTCCTACCCGGTATTGAAGAGCAACATTATTATCCCACGATGCCTGCTGAAGCATCAGCCTTGCCGTCCATTGTACCTGGATATTTGTTTTTCCCGTTGTGTTTATTGCCACTATCCATGCGCCTGCCGCCTGTGAACCGGATGCCAATACACTTATTCCGGATGTAGTCTCATCTTTCCATCCGCCCGAAGCAGACGTTGCAGTATATATCAGGTCCAGTGTTCCCGGGGTAAGTATCCGGGAGGTTGGCGCAGCAGCAAACTTATGTATAGCAACCCCGGCTGGTAAGGTATTCCCGGTTTGCCCGGTAAGACCGAAAGGAAGGGTTTGGGCTGCAGGATTAGTTTGCGAAAATGCATGCGCTGCCAGCAGAAGTAAGGCGAATATAGTTGCAAAGCGTTTGGTCATACATTCATATTGAACGGCCGGTAAAATTAAGCATAAGTTGCCTGTTTCGTGCTGGGTATTTATTAACAAAAAGCCCGTCAACATTACGATTGACAGGCTTCTTTATAAAAAAATTGTAGTAAGTATTACTTTGCCTGGGCATTTACTCTTTTAGTCAGCTTGCTTTTTAAATTAGCTGCTTTGTTCTTGTGAATGGTGCCACGCTTAGCCAGCTTATCGATCATGGAAGCAACTTTAGGTAATTCGGTAGTTGCAGTTGTTTTGTCTGCAGCTTTTAGATCACGGATAGCGTTACGGGTGGTTTTGCCGTAATAACGGTTACGCTCGTTACGCTTGGCGCTTTGACGTACATCTTTCTTCGTTGCTGAATGGTTTGCCATTTAAACTTATTTTTTGGGCTGCAAAGATAGGGGAATCAATGTAAAATTCAGGCGGGATTTTTCAATAATTTTTAAATCAAGCACCTATTTGCTTAATTTGACCTAAAATAGGCTTATGAACAGGTATCTTTTACTGGTTTTGCATACGGGATCGCTGGTATTACTGGGGTTTGGCTGGGCACTCAATATCCTCCAGATCGATATTTCTATCCATTTTTTCTCCGATATAAACCTGTTCAATGAGAAAAGGAGTGTGTTCGGTATGCTGCAAAGGCTTTGGAGCGACAAAAGTTACTGGCCCTTTATCCTCATTTTCGTTTTCGGAATTATAGTTCCCCTGCTAAAATCTGCTCTCCTGTATTATATCATATTGGTCAAGGATCATGACATTAAATGGCGTCACCTCGTTAGCGCCATCAGCAAATGGGCCATGGCCGACGTTTTTGCTATCAGCATCTTTGTAGCTTTCCTCGGTGCCAATGCCATGCAGAATACCCGGGCAATACTGGAACCGGGATTCTATTATTTTTCGGGCTACGTTCTGTTAAGCGGGGTTGTGTCTTTGTTATGCGGAAAAATGCTGAATAATTCCAAAACACAAACCGCATAATTAACCGATATTTGCAGCCTGTTTTTTCAGCAGGTAACTACTCAAATTTTCTGATTAAAATGAAGGATTTCCAGTACATCACCAGTTCGCACCCCGCTTATATTGAAGGGCTTTATAATGATTTTGTAAAGGACCCCAACAGTGTGGATGTGGATATGCGCAGGTTTTTTGAAGGGTTTGATTTTGCAGTTACCAACGGGTCTGCCACAAAGGGATCTGCCGTTTCAAATGGTACGGCTGCTCCGGGAGTTGACTGGATGAGTGAGATCAGGGCGTACAGGTTGATACTGAGATACCGGAACAAAGGACATTTGTTAGCGGATACAAATCCTATCCGCAAACGCAAAGACCGTGGCGCCAACCTGGAACCTTCTTATTTTGGTTTTACCGAAGCAGACCTGGACAAAACATTTCATGCCGGGCAATTAATAGGATTAGGCACAACCAGTTTACGTAACATCATTGCTCATTTAAAAAAATGTTATGTCGGCCATTTGGGTGTTGAATATAAATATGTAGCCGATAAAGCAAAGACAGACTGGTTGACAAAAGCCGTTGAAAAAACAATGCTTGAGCCGGTTCCGCTTAACCAAAAAAAACGCATCCTTCAGAAATTAAATGAAGGGGTGATGTTTGAAAAATTCCTGCATACAAAATACATCGGGCAAAAAAGATTTTCACTGGAAGGTGGCGAAACGGCCATTGCTGCACTGGATGCCATAATAAATACTTCAGCAAATAATAATGTAGAAGAAGTTGTGATCGGTATGGCGCACCGGGGAAGATTGAATGTACTGGCCAACATCATGGGAAAAACCTACGAACAGATCTTCAGCGAATTTGAAGGTTCAAGCGTGCCGGATACCACCATGGGCAGCGGCGATGTGAAATATCATCTCGGCTTTGGTAGTGATGTGGAAACAGCCGACGGGAAGAAGATACATTTAAAATTAAGTCCCAACCCTTCTCACCTGGAAGCAGTTGACCCGGTGGTTATCGGTTTTGCAAGAAGCAAGGCCGATATTTTATACAGCAGCGATTACGATAAGATACTTCCCATCCTTATTCATGGTGATGCTTCGGTTGCCGGCCAGGGTGTTGTGTATGAAGTATTGCAGATGAGCGGGCTGAAAGGATATTACACCGGAGGCACCATTCATTTTGTTATCAATAACCAGATCGGGTTTACAACAGATTTCGATGATGCAAGAACGGCCGACTATTGCACCAGCATTGCAGCCATGGTGCAGGCACCGGTACTGCACGTTAATGGTGATGATGCGGAAGCGGTGGTGAAAGCAAGCCAGCTCGCCACCTTGTATCGCCAGGAATTCAACAGCGATATTTTTATTGACATGGTTTGCTACCGTAGGCACGGCCACAATGAAGGCGATGAGCCCAAATTCACCCAGCCACAGCTTTATGCAATCATTGAAAAGCACCTTAACCCAAGAGAAGTATACACACAATATTTAATGCAGAATGGTGAGCCGGAAGCACAGGCCCTTGCTAAGGAAATGGAACAAAAATTCCTGGGCGATCTGCAGGAACGCCTGGATGAAGTAAAACAAAATCCATTGCCTTACACCTATCAGCCACCGGAACTTGTCTGGAAAAGCCTGCGCAAAGCAACGGCAGATGATTTTGATGCATCTCCGGTAACAGCAATAAAAAATGAGGAGTTCCAACTGCTCTTCGACGGGTTGATGAAATGGCCGGCCGACTTCAAGCCACTTCGTAAAGTGGAAAAACTTGTACAGGACAAACTGAAATTATTCAACGACGAAAAGAAAGTAGATTGGGCTACGGCCGAATTAATGGCTTACAGCAGCCTGCTCATTGAAGGCAAAGACGTACGCATGAGCGGACAGGATGTTAAGCGTGGCACGTTCAGTCACCGCCATGCGGTGATCTATGATGAGAATACCAACCAGGATTATAACCGGCTGGATCATTTTGCCGAAACACAATCGCCTTTCCGCATTTATAATTCTTTACTGAGCGAATATGCCGTGCTGGGTTTTGAATATGGTTATGCCATGGCAAATCCCAATGCATTGGTGATATGGGAAGCACAGTTCGGCGATTTTTGTAATGGGGCCCAAACCATCATCGACCAGTTCATTGCCGCCGCAGAAACAAAATGGCAACGTATGAATGGTGTGGTGATGTTATTGCCGCATGGGTACGAAGGACAGGGTCCCGAACACAGCAGTGCACGAATGGAACGCTTTTTACAAATGTGTGCCGAAATGAATTTTGTGGTAACCAACGTAACAACGGCTTCCAATTTTTTCCATTTGCTGCGCAGGCAACTGGCATGGCCTTTCCGAAAACCATTGGTTAATTTTTCTCCAAAGGCAAATCTTCGTCATGTTGGCAGTTATAGTATGATGGATGAATTTACAAGCGGCGGATTTAAAGAAGTGATCGATGACAGCAATGTGGCTGATGCAGCATCCGTAAAAAAAGTGTTACTGTGCAGCGGAAAGATCTATTTCGACCTGGCAGAACGCAAACAAAAAGATACCCGGAATGATGTGGCCATTGTACGTATGGAACAGATACACCCGCTGCCGCAGAAACAACTGGATGCATTGTACAAAAAATACAGCAAAGCCATCTGGTACTGGGTGCAGGAAGAACCATTGAACATGGGCGCTGCAACATTTTTACGGATGAACCTGAAAAATATTAACGTCTATATCATCAGCCGCCAGCCCGGTGCTGCCACGGCTACAGGTTTCAGTAAGATACATGCAAAAGAACAGGCACAGATAGTAGACACCGCATTCAGCGTGTAATAAGCGGCATCATACAGCTATCACACTGTTGTTAACTACCGCAAATGCTTTTTCTTTTTTTGATGGCTCGATCAAATAGGTGCCGGTGAATTTTCCAAAGGCGGGCAGCACCGCATATTTCTCCGTAAAATAAAAACAAGGAAAGCGCAGCGACTGTTTGCCCAACCCCTTAATGCTTATTGCCGGGTGAATATGCCCGCTGAAAATATATTCATTGTCAGCGGGAGTGTAATCCTCTATGTGATGAACGAAGATAAAATTGTTTTTTTGCCAATGATGCAAGGCCACTTCTATGCCTGCATCTTTATACCATTGTTCTGCAACAATATCATGATTCCCTTTTACCAGGATAAAATCAATGCCGGGGAAATCATGCCGCCATTTTAAAAACCAGTCGTGCTCTTTATTCTCAATGCTGTGAAAAAGATCACCCACAATGATCAGTTGTTTTGGTTTGAAGAACTGGATGCTGTCTACCAACCGCTGCATATCTTCTTTGGTAACAGCCGGCGGAATGGGAATGCCGCTTTTTCGGAAATGCCCCGTTTTGCCTATGTGCAGGTCAGATAATATCAATGCTTTTTCCTGCTCCCAAAAAACGATTCGGTTGCTGTGCAGGATAAAGTCGTTGCTGTTGATGGTATGTTTTATGAATGATGACATAAGCCCCCTCAAACTCCCCCTTGGGGGAGCTTTAAGAGTATTTTAATTTAGTGTTATTAAATTTTTCAAAAACAGGTTCTAAAATTATTTTAAAACAGGTTCAAATTTACAGGGTCTTTAAAGTCCCTCCTTTGGAGGGGTTAGGGGAGGCCTGCCTGCATCCTTTTAACACGGTCTTCTAATTTCTCCGACGACATATTTTCCCGCAGGCTGTCAACTTTTAGTGGAAAACAGAACGGCGTTAACTGCTGCGGCCAGGTAATTATGATATTGCTTTTTTGAATGCGCTGCAGCATATCCCTCAACCTTGCTTCTTCCATTTGTTGATCGAATACTTCGGTGTATGCCTGCTTTAATAAAATATTATTGGGTTCGTACTCAGCAAATACTTTAAATAATAGCGAAGCAGATGATTGCAAATGTCTTGCTTTTTGTTTTTCTCCCGGCAGGCCCTGGAAGATCAGCCCGCCGATAACCGCAATATCCCTAAACTTACGCTTGGCCATCTCGGTGCTGTTCACACTTTTCTGTATGTCTTCAAATAAATTTTCTTCACTGAAGAGTTCATACACATTGCTATCATCAACCGGGATGGGTTGATCACTCAGCAACTCAAATCCGTAATCATTCATGGCAAAAGAAAAAGTGATGGGCATGATTCGGCCGATGCGGTAAGCCAGGATAGCTGCCATGGCTTCATGCACCAGTCTTCCTTCAAACGGATAGACAAACAAATGAAAGCCATCCTTGGTTTCGATGTGTTCGATCAGCAGTTCATTTTCCTTTGGCACACGGCTCAGTTCATTCTGTAGTTTGAAAAGCGGTTTTAAGATCTGTAACTCTTCTATATTATTTTTCTTCTGACTCGTATCCAGTGCCTGCCGGAGTTTCTTACCCATGTTGCTGCTTAAGCTCATCCTTCCACCCATCCAACTCGGGATGATGCTTTTTTTAGCCGTTGATTTTTTTACGATCACTGTCATATCCTTTATCATCACCAGTTCTAAATTTCTTCCGGCAATGGTGAAGGAATCTCCGGGATCCAGCCGGGAGATGAACCATTCTTCGATCATACCGATATAACCCCCGCTCATGAATTTCACTTTCAGCATCGCATCGCTTACAATGGTGCCGATGTATAAGCGGTGGCGCATGGCAATGCGGCGGCTGTTTATTTTATGGAGGCCATCCGGCATCACTTCCACTTTTTTATATTCATCATACTGGTTCAATGCTTTTCCGCCTGCGGTGATGTGCAGCAGTATTTCTGAAAATTCATTCCTGGTTATTTCACTGAAACAAAACGTGCTTTTTACTTCTTCAAAAATTTGTTCCGGGTAAAAACCATCCCCCACGGCCAGCGTACACAGGTACTGGATAAGCACATCATAACATAAAAGCAGGGGTGGTTTGCTTTCGATAAAATTTTCTTCGGTGGCTTTTTTTAATGCTGCCGCTTCTACCAGTTCCAGGCTATGCGTTGGCAAAAAATAAATTTTACTTATTGCATCCGGACTGTGACCGCTTCTTCCTGCCCGTTGTAAAAAACGTGCAACCCCTTTTGGTGAACCAACCTGTATCACTGTTTCCACGGGGCGGAAGTCGACACCCAGGTCTAAACTTGCGGTACACACAACGGCTTTTAATTTCCCGGTATGCAGGTTGTCTTCTACCCAGAGCCGCAATTCCTGTTCAATACTGCCGTGGTGCAAGGCAATAACACCAGCCAGTTCGGGTGCGGCATTCAGCAAAGCCTGGTACCACATCTCCGTCATGCCCCTTGTATTAATAAAGACTAAGGTTGTTTTGCTTTGCTGAATGATGGGAATGATCTTATCCACCAGCTTAATTCCCAAATGCCCGGCCCAGGGATATTTTTCTATTTCATCGGGAAAGATCGATTGTATCTCTGTTCGCTTTTGCAGGTTGGCTTTGATAGCCTCCCCAAACCCCTCCAGGGGAGGGGCTTTTGAGACACTGTTGTTATGTAGAACTTTTACAGAATGAAGCAACACTTCCTTTGCCTCATCAAGATTCCCGATTGTTGCCGATATTCCCCAAACAGATAGTTGCGAAATGAAAATTGAGAATTGAGCGTTGATAATTCTTGAAATAGCTAACTCCACTTGCACGCCTCTCTTTCCTCCCATCAGTTCATGCCATTCATCTACGGCAATTATTTTTAGTGCTTTGAATATCTCTGCATTATTTTTTTGTGCCAGTAGTAAATGCAAACTCTCCGGTGTAATGATCAATACTTCGGGCATGTTGCGTTTTTGCTGTTCCCGTTCTTTTATTTCGGTATCGCCATTGCGTATGCCCACCCGCCAGCTCATGCCCAGTTGTTCAATGGCTTCAGTCATGGCACGGGCAATGTCTTTTGCCAATGCCCGTAACGGTGTTATCCATAATAACTGCAGCCCATTATTCTTTTTGGTTTGATGATCATCGGGATACTCGTTAATGAACTGTATCAATGCGCCTAAAAAAACTGAGTATGTTTTGCCGCAGCCCGTGGGTGCATTTACCAACCCACTTTTGTTATCAATGATATACTGCCATGCCTGTTCCTGGAAATCAAAAGGCGTTCGCTGGTTTTGAGAAAGCCAGTGGTTGATCGTTTTATAACCGGGGGATTGGTGGAGCTGCATAACGGGTATGCAAATCTATCATTTTGAGTGACCGGGAAGCAGGTTGTTTAAAATAAATTATCCGGATACGCTTTTGAACCACATAGGCACAATAGGAAACATAGGGAACACATAGGTTTCTATGTGATCTATGTACTATGTGGTTCAAACCTGCTTCAAAATAATGCTGCGCCAACAGCCTATTTCCGTATTTTTGCACTCCTTAAAAAGACAGTGATTATGTTCAATTCGTTAAGTGAAAAGTTAGAAGCAGCCTTTAAGAATATAAAAGGCCAGGCAAGGATCAACGAACTCAATATTGCCAATACCATCAAAGACATCCGCCGGGCACTGGTGGATGCGGATGTGAATTATAAAATTGCCAAAGAATTCACCGATAAGATCAAAGACAAAGCACTCGGCGAAAAAGTGCTTACGTCTGTAAGCCCGGGCCAGCAAATGGTAAAGATCGTACAGGATGAACTGACGGCACTGATGGGCGGCTCGGAAAGTGAATTCAACATTAATGGCAATCCTGCTATCATTCTGGTTGCAGGTCTGCAGGGTAGTGGTAAAACTACTTTCAGTGGAAAACTTGCGAATTATCTTAAAACAAAAAAAGGCAAATCGCCTTTACTGGTGGCTGCGGATATTTATCGTCCGGCGGCGATCGACCAGTTGGAAGTGTTGGGCGGACAGATAGATGTGGCTGTTTACAGCGAACGGGAAAATAAAGATGCAGTTTCCATTGTTCAGAATGCGATCAAAGAAGCGAAGTCGAAAAATAAAAATGTCATCATCATCGATACCGCCGGCCGTTTGGCAGTGGATGAAGTGATGATGACCGAAGTGGCAAACATCAAAGCGGCCGTTAGCCCACAGGAGATATTATTTGTGGTGGATAGTATGACGGGCCAGGATGCTGTGAATACAGCGGCTGCTTTTAATGAGCGCCTTGATTTCAGCGGCGTGGTATTGACCAAATTAGATGGCGATACAAGAGGTGGTGCTGCCTTATCTATTCAGTACACCGTAAACAAACCCATCAAGTTTGCCAGCAGCGGCGAAAAGATGGACACCCTTGATGTATTCTATCCCGAGCGTATGGCGCAACGCATCCTGGGCATGGGTGATATTGTGAGCCTGGTTGAAAAAGCACAGGAGCAGTTTGATGAAGCCGAAGCAAGAAAACTGGAAAAGAAGATCCGGAAAAATCAATTTGATTTTGAAGATTTCAAAACGCAGCTCCAGCAGATAAAAAAGATGGGTAACCTCAAAGACCTGATGGGCATGATCCCCGGCGTAGGCAAACAGATAAAAGACCTGGATGTGAACGACGACTCCTTCAAAGGCATTGAAGCCATGATAAACTCCATGACCCTGCAGGAACGCAGGAACCCGGATCTCATCAACCCCGGCCGTAAGGCACGTATTGCCAAAGGCGCCGGTAAAGACATTGCCGAACTGAATGCCTTCTTAAAACAATTTGAACAAATGAAAGGCATGATGAAGATGATGAACAAAATGCCGGCGGGCCGCATGCCGGGCATGATGGGGAAAAGATAATACACGCCACTTTTCAGTTACCGGATTATTATCCTACATTAGACTTATATACGATGGTTAACCTTCTCAAAAGGTTCCTTTTCAACGCAGATAATTTTTGAAAGATCATTATCCGTTAGGTCAACTGTTCATTCATAGAAATTTCAATCTCATTTACTGATGCAGCCGCAGGGCTGTAATTAACGTACCGGTTGTATTACGCAACCAATAAACTGTTTATTATGGACAAGGTAATTATCCGTGGTTTTAAAAGAGAACAATTCAGCCAGGATGAGATTGAAAATGTAAAACAAACCAAACTGGAGCTGAAGGGCTCTTACCAGTTCAGCTCCTCAAGAGGGATATCAGAAACACACGAAATAAAGTTTGAGGGAAACGATGTACTCGAATTCGTTTTTGAGGATAGCACCACCTGGAGCGGAAGCCCGGATATCATCCACGATATTTTTCCGGAAGCAGCCAAACAAAAACGTGCTGTTGGCCAGTCATTTGAAATGCCGATGTATTTAAAGACCGACGATGCCAACCGGGGATTGTTTGGAGATATTGCACTGAAGGTTTTGAACGTATTCACCAAAAAAGCCGTCACTGCCAAAGTAATAGACATCGCTGCCAACCTCGAAAAGAAACTGCTGAATAATATGAGTGGCGTGTATAATATCCATTCAGATTTCAGCCTGGGTAAAGCAACTGTAAAATCATCTGATAAACCTTATCTTCTTTTCATACACGGCACCAATTCTTTTACGGCGGGTTCATTTGGAGAGATACAGGGATCCGAACTGTGGCAGCACATGCAGAATGCGTATGGTCCCAACATCCTCGGCCTTCAGCATGAAACAATGACCAAAAGCCCGCTGCAGAATGTAATCGATCTTGTAAAAGAATTGCCGAACAACTGTACACTGCATATCATCACCCATTCAAGGGGCGGACTGGTAGGAGATGTGCTGGCACGTTTTTGCAATGACAATGCCGGCTTCAGTACAACGGAGATCGCATACCTGGAAAAAACGCACCGGGCCAAAGACATTGCCGATATTAATACACTGAAAAAGATCGCCGCTTCAAAAAAGATCGTCATTGATAAGTTCATACGTGTTGCCTGCCCGGCATATGGAACAACCATTTTATCAAAACGGCTCGATCATTTTTTAAATATCAGCATGAATCTTATCGGGTTGGTAATGGGCCCGGCCGGTAAAATAATAACCGGCGAATTAAAGAACCTGCTTGCGGCAGCGGTGGATGTAAAAAATGATCCTAATGAATTACCCGGGCTGGAAGCAATGAATCCTGATTCTCCTTTTTTAAAAGTATTGAACAACCCGGCGAACAGCATCAATGGTTCCTTGGCTGTTATCTCCGGCAACTGCGGCATGAAACTGAATTTAAAAGCACTGCTCATTATTGCGAGCAAATTATTTTACATGCGGGATAACGACCTGGTGGTGGATACCAAGTCGATGTACTGCGGCAGCAAACGGAATATTCCCATCCAGTATTTTTTTGACGAAGGCCCCGAAGTGGATCATGTGCATTATTTCAAAAATAAAAAAACACAGGATGCGCTTTTATATGCCATCCGGTCAACTTCTGCAACCATTCCGAATTTTATCAGTTACGAACAATCAGTTGAAGCAACACTAAGCCGGAATGCACTGTTGAAACTTGATGGCGGCGAAGTCTTCAATAATAAAGTAAGCGGCAAAAAGCCCATCGTTATTTTATTACCGGGTATCATGGGTTCTAACCTGGAAAAAGATGGCAATAAGGTCTGGATAAATTATTTCCGTTTCCTGGCCGGTGAGCTATCGAGGCTTGATATTACAAAGCAGAACATTGAAGCCAGCTCACTGATAAAAACCTCGTATAAAAAACTGGTCGATCATTTAAAAGATGAAGGGTATGATGTGGTCACTTTCCCATTCGACTGGCGCCTGCCCCTCGCCAATGCAGCGGCAATATTAAAAGACAATATTGAAAAATACCTGGCGCTGAAACAGCCCATAAAAATAATCGGGCATTCCATGGGTGGTGTTGTTACCCGGGATTTTATTGTCAACCATCCGGCTACCTGGAAAAAACTGAATGCATCAAAGGATTTTAAACTGTTGCTGCTGGGAGCACCATTGGGCGGTTCCTACCGCATACCGTATGTGCTGGCGGGTAAAGATTCCATAATCAACCAACTCAGTAAGATAGACCTGGTGCATACCAAGAAAGAACTGCTGGATATGTTCCGGAAATTTCCTGGCCTGCTTGGCTTATTGCCCATTGCCAAACAGCCCAATGATTTTGCCGATATAAAGACCTGGCAGGCAATGAAGGCTGCTTCTGCATTCGACTGGAACATACCCGACGCAAAGGACCTGCAGTTCTTTGGCGCTTACCGTGATAAGGTATTGCAGCAGATGGATAGCATTGAAATGAAAAATGTTGTTTACATAGCCGGTAAAGATGATGCGACTGTTTGTGGTTTTGAAATAAACAATGATCTGCCCGGTGAAAAAATAATTTTTAAAAGTACGGCAGAAGGGGATCAGTCTGTAACATGGGATACCGGCATACCCAAACAGATAAACGGGGAAGAAGGACTATACTTTGCAAACGTATCGCATGGTGCATTGGCCAATGAGCCGGATATCTTTAATGGCATTTCCGAAATTCTTAAAACAGGCAGAACCGGTCTGTTGAATAAAACCCGGCCAGCATTAAGAGGTGGCGCCGCTGTATTTGATGCGGTGGAAGAAGAAACCTATGATACCGGTGAACTGGGCCTGGAAGATTCTTTGATGGGAATAAAAGCCAAAAAACCCCAGGATAAAAAAGGAAGAGTGCCGGTTAAAGTGCGTGTGAGTAACGGTGATCTTTTTTACCGGAAGTATCCCATAATGGTTGGCCATTTTTTAAATGATGGTATTACCAGTGCTGAAAAAGTGATCAATAATTATACCGGTAACCAACTGAGTCAAAGGCACCGGTTGAATATGTACCCGGGCGATATAAAAACCAATGAGGTCTTTTTGAATTTTAAAGATGAATTCAGTGGTGCCGTGGTAATAGGCCTGGGTGAACCCGGAAGACTGAGTGCTTATCAACTTACACAAACAGTGGAATCAGGCGCTGTAAAATACATGCTCGAATTAAAAAAGATCAGCAAGACCGCTTCGGCAGGTTACCTGCCGGCCGAAACAGGTATCTCTGTATTGCTGATTGGTGGCGGATATGGCGGCTTGTCGATAGACAGTTCTGTCCGTGCCATCATACAAGGTGTACAAAATGCAAATACTACAATAGAAGAGATCAATAACGACAGCATCAAGACCATACAGCAAATTGAGTTTGTAGAATTGTATGAAGACCGTTGCCTGCAATGCCTGTATGTTTTAAGTAAGATGGAAACAGAAGAAGACAATTCTGTAAGCGTTCGTTTGCCCAGGAAGCAGATCAAAAAGTTACCCGGTTTCCGCACCCGGATCCCGGTAGAAGATGAGAGTGACTGGTGGAGCCGCATATCGGTTGAAGTGCACAAAGAAAAAGAGAATGAAGATACGATCGGTGAAACTGCATTGCGGTTCTCCTGCAGTACGGGCAGGGCCAGGGAAGAGCAGCGTGACCTGCAAACCAGCCCGGAAATAATAAATGACATGATCGAAGAAATGTCAACCGATAATCAATGGAACAGGAAGCTGGCAAAAAGTGTTTTTGAATTAATGATACCAAATGATTTCAAGGATGAAATAAAAAAACAATCCAACACACTGTGGGTATTGGATACCGCTTCTGCTGCTTATCCCTGGGAGTTGCTGCAGGATAGTATAAATAATTCCAGGCCGCTTTGCTGCAATGCCGGCATGATACGTCAACTGCAGACAAAAGAATACCGGGTAAAACCCAATGACGTAATTGAGCGGAGAGCATTGGTGGTGGGTGATCCTGATCTTAATAATTACCCATATGCCCGGCAATTGCCTGGTGCTTTTAAAGAAGCCAGGATGGTAGCTTCCATACTGGAAGAATATGGATATGAAATGCCCAATAACTGTTTCAATAAATCATCCAAACAGATCATCAATGCGTTGTTTGGAGATGATTACAAGATCATACACCTGGCAGGACATGGGGTATTCAATAAAAAGAATCCAAAGTCATCAGGCATGCTCATCGGCAACGGTATTTTTTTAAGCAGCAAAGAAATTTGCCAGATGAGCAAAGTGCCCGAACTGGTTTTTGTTAATTGCTGTTTCTTAGGTAGCATTGATCCCAAAGCCGAAGAACTGATCAGCGGCCGGTATAAACTGGCAGCCAATATCGGTACACAACTCATCCGCAATGGGGTAAAGGTTGTGATAGCGGCCGGTTGGGCAGTTGATGATACGGCTGCATTATACTTTACCGGTATTTTTTACAAAGAGATGCTGGGCGGGTCAAATTTTGGAGATGCCGTTAAAGAAGCCCGTTCAAAAACTTTCCGCATGTATCCCGATACCAATACCTGGGGTGCTTATCAATGCTATGGCGATCCGTTCTTCAAATTACGGGATATAAAAAAAGCGGCTCCCGATAAACCTTACTTAATAGAACAGGAAGCAGAGATCGACCTGAGTAACCTGATCAATAAGGCCAATACAAAATGGGCAACGGTTAAAAGCCTGGAAGCAGAGATCTTGCGCATAACCAGCAAAGTGGATGCTGCAGGCTTACGCAATGCTGCGATCACCGAAAAGGAAGCGATGGCCTATGCCGAATGTAATAATTATGAGCTGGCCATCTCCGCATTTGAAAAACTGCTTTCCATGGAGCAGGCAGTTTTTTCGGTGAGAGCGCTTGAAAAATATTGTAATATCCGGGCCAAACTTTGTGTAAAGAACTGGCAGGCGGGCATTGAAAAGAACAAGCAGATGCCCACCATGGATAAAGTGATAAAAGACCTGAAGCAACTGATCGAACTGAGTCCTACGGCAGAGCGGTATACATTAATGGGAAGTGCATATAAGCGAAAGGCGATGATAACTTCTGATATAAAGAAAAAAACGGCGTTGTTGGCAGATGCGGCATGTTATTACCAGCTTGCTTATCATATGTCGGGCAGCGCAGGCAAGATATACCTGCTCACCGGCTGGCTGGATATTGAGAATATCCTGGTGCTTGCCAAAAAGCATAAATGGGGTGGAACAACTGCCAAAAAATACAAACTGCCAACCATCAGATCGGCAAAGGAGGAATTAGAGTCACTTATGATAATCGGTCCTGATGCAGATTCCAATATTGACTTTTGGACTGAGATCCGGAATGCTGATGCATCCCGTTGTCTTTGGTTGATGGAAGGAAGTAATACGGCTAAGCTTACCGAAGCTATGGTGGTGGAAAACTATACCCGGGTCTGGAATGTGGCCGGTTCCCAGGGTAAAAAGATAGGGGAACTGGAGCACCTGGATTTTCTGAAAGACGCCTATGCCGGCCTGGTTAAGTCAGCAAAAGTGGTAAAAACTATAAATAAAATAAAGAACGATTTGAAGAATTACCTAAAGTGATGGCCGTTGGTACAGAAAAAGTAATGCAGGGCCGATTTTTAACTCATTTTAAATAAATCTCTAAAATTCAGGAAATAGGGTTCTGGAGGCCTTTAAATATTTGGCAAATACCATGTAGCTCATTATCTTCGTTCACCTTTTTTAAGGAGAAACCCTATTTAATAACAACCAAAAATTTCTATTTATGGCTGTAAAAATGAGACTGCAGAGGCATGGCTCAA